>SMTZ1_10004143_pt1 | contig 14595 bp, 15 predicted proteins | sample DeeMarSWOR136_30_FD_25667 | JGI IMG/M metagenome (IMG submission 25667) | reverse complement strand
CGGGTGAAAGGGGAGAGCATGTCTCCCTATATTCTCCCGGGGGATTACGTCTTGGTTCGCTGTCAACCCTCCGCCAATAACGGCGATGTGGTCGTTGCCCTGATCGATGACGAGGCAACGGTGAAACGATTTTTTCTCAAGGGAGACGAGATCCTTCTCAAGCCGGACAACGAGGCCTGGGAGGCGTTTACGGTGAGGGAGGGAGATAGGGGCTTTCAAATCCTGGGCAAGGTTATCGGGATCTTCAGGAGGGTGTGAGGCAGGGTGAAAGGGGTAAGGGAAGAGGTGCACGGTCTGCCCGAGCGGTTTGGTGGGATCAAGGTCTTCGATCTCCTGGGCCTGGAAGGATGGAGTCATTCCGGGACGTCAGTTCCGAAGACCCTCTTCTGGGGGGAAGGGACGGTGGTTCTCTCCTCTTCCCTGGCCGCCCTTGTGGCGGCATCGGGGATGAAGCCGATCTTCGTGGATGGGGCGAACGGCTTTGACCCCTATATCGTCTCCCGTTTTGCGAGGAGACATTCCCTGGCTCCCGCTCATCTCCTCAAGGAGATCGTGGTTGCCCGGGCCTTTACCTGCTATCAGCTTTTCACCCTGGTTCGAGAGCGATTGGAGACGATGATACGCCTCCATCACAATCCATTGGCCATCCTTCTTGGTCCCATCACCACGTTGCTCGATGAGGACGTTCCCGAGCGGGAGGTCAACCTCCTTCTCCGGGGAATGCTCGAAAAACTCGACGAGCTCAACCCGAAAGGCCTTCCCCTTCTCCTGATGCAACCCCCCGTTCCTCTTAGAAGTCGAAGGGGATATCTCTTGAGGCGGCTCTCCCGTTGGTCGGACCTGGTCGTGGAGGCCACGGGCCAGGAGGGGAAGTTGAAGCTGATTCTGGAGAGGCCGTTGAGAACGGGGGGAAGGGAGAGGCTTCGGGGATCTCAGCGAATTCCGGTGAAGAGAGGGTATATCGGTGGGTAGGACGGTTCTCCCCTATAGCCAAGTTTTGGAGCGGGAATACAACGAGTGGAAGAAGTTTCGCCGCGGATTGAGGAAGGAGGGTCAGAAGGTCCTCGATCGTCTTTTCGACCTGGCGCGCCTCCACGTGCAGGCGGGAGGCTACGCCTCCCGTCCCTGGCCGCTGGAGGCGATCCTGATTTCCATCCTTTTAGAGCACCACAAGGCATTGGAGGACCTCAGGGTCAAGTGCAAGAGGATGGAGGAGGCGGGCAGGTCAACCTGGGCATCAGGGAAGGGCGAAAGACGTTTGAGGTCAGAGGGGAGAGGTTGGAGGCAGAAGGCCAAATGACAAATGAGAAATGACCAATGTCAACGTTCAAAATCCAAATGACGAGTACCTTACAACGGACACGAAGATGAACGCCCAACGACAAAGGTGAAAGGTTAAGGCTAAGGTTGAGGTCGGAGGTTAGAGGCGGAAGGCTGAAGGCAAAATGTCAAATGCCAAATGTCAAAGTTCAAATGCCAAAAAACAAAATCAAAATGTCAAATACCTGATAAGGAACACCGAGTAACGATTCACGAACACGGACAACGAGCACGAACACGATCCTCTAACGCGGTCTGCCGTCCGCCGTCTTCGGTCCTAATCACCATGAACACGAGAGTCAATGGCAACGTTCAAAGTTGGGAATCCCTGGGGGGAGAATGGAAACAGAGGGCTGGCTCTTCGATGTCTATCCGTGGCAGTCGACCATGGTCCTGTGGATCTATGGTGATGACGGCGGTATGCTCCGGTTAGAGGATCCCTACCGACATCACATCTACGCCCGAGGCCGCGGAGAAGACCTGGAGGAACTTTTGGGCTTCCTGGGAAAGAGGCGGCTCCTTCTCGGATTCGGGTGGGTTCGGAAGCAGGACTTCTGGAGTGGGCAGGGGATGGATGTTTTGGATCTGGAGATGGGTGACTATGGACATCTGCCCGGACTTTTCAGGCTGCTGGCGGGTTTCGAGAATCGGGTCACCTTCTACAACTGCGACATTCCCCTGGCCCAATCCTACCTCTACGAAAGAGGCCTTTTTCCCACGGGACGCTGTTGGGTGGAGCATGAGGACGGCCGGGTTATGAGGATAGAGAGCCGCTCCTCCCCCTGGGAGATCGAGTACATCCTTCCCTCCCTTCGGACCATGGAAATCCGCATAGAGGGAAACCCCCTGCTCCCCTTCGGACGGGGGAATACCCTGGTGGTGGAATGCGAGGGATATCGGTTGGAGATCGATCCCCAGTTGCCCTCCGATGTGCCGCTCCAGATCAATGCCCTCGTGGAGAGGTTTGATCCGGATGTGATCCTCACCGAGCATGGGGATTCCCACATTGTTCCCTCTTTGATCAGGATAAGTCGAAGGGAGAAGATCCCCCTGATCTTGGATCGGGAGACGGATCCCGTACACCGAGTTCCCGACCTGAAGGGGCGCTCTTACTTCTCCTACGGCCGTATCCTTTACCACAGCCCGGCCTATCCCTTCTTCGGGAGATGGCATATCGACCGGACCAACTCCTTTCTCTTCGGGGAATCGGGGCTTGAGGGAATCATCGACCTGGCCAGGCTTTCCAAGGTTCCCGTCCAACGAGCGGCGAGAACCTCTCCCGGGACGATTATCACCTCGATGCAGTTGGATCGTGCCTTCGGCGAGGGGATCCTCATCCCATGGCGAAAGGGCGAGCCCGAGAAATTCAAGACGGCATGGGACCTGCTGGTTGCTGATAAGGGGGGGTTAGTCTTTCAACCCTCGCAGGGGATCCATGAGGATGTCGCGGAAATCGATTTCGCCTCCATGTATCCCACCATTATGGCCGTTCACAACATCTCCCCAGAGACCGTCCTCTGCTCCTGTTGCTCCAATAGCAGGGTCCCCGAAGCGGGGTACACTATATGCGAGAAGAGAGAGGGGCTGATCCCCCGAACCCTCAAGCCCATTCTTCAAAGGCGCTCGATGTTGAAGAGGATGAGCAAGGAGGTGAGAGGACAGAGGGGTGAAGAGTATCGCCGACGCCATATCGCACTGAAGTGGATCCTTGTCACGTCATTCGGCTACTTAGGGTACCGTAATGCCCGCTTTGGGCGGATCGAGGCCCATGAGGCGGTGACCGCCTTCGGCAGGGAGAAGCTGCTTCGAGCCAAGGAGATCGGGGAGAAGAGGGGCTTCCGGCTCATTCACGCCATTACGGATTCCCTCTGGATCAGCAAGGATGGCCTGGCCGAAGGGGAAATCCTGGCCCTCTGCGAGGAGATTACCCGAGAAGCGGGAGTTCCCATGAACCTGGAGGGGATCTATCGATGGATGGTCTTTCTGCCCTCCAAGGTCAAGCCGGACCTTCCCGTGGCCAATCGATATTTCGGCCTGTTCGAAGATGGGGAAGTCAAGGCCAGGGGATTGGCCTTTCGGAGAAGCGATATGCCGCCGATAGTTCGAGAGGCTCAGCTTCGTATGCTTGAGGCATTGTCTCAGGCGGAGGATGTGGACGGGTGTCGAGCGAGGATTCCCGAGGTCTTCGAGGTTCTCCTGGATTCCGTGCTCCGCTTGAGAGGCGGCGAGGTCAAGCCTCCGGAGTTGGTAGTCTCCAAGAACCTCTCCCAAGCCCCCGGGGACTACAAGGTGGATAACCTCACCGCCCTGGCAGCCCAGCAACTGGAGGATGTGGGAATTCGGATTCATCCGGGGGAGAGCGTTCCCTACCTCATCAGGGATGCGAGATCCAAGGTGAAGGAGGACCGGGTAAGGGCGGCCCCCCTCATCGGGCCCGAGGACGGATATGACGGGGAGAAATACACGGAGCTTCTTCTGAAAGCGGCCGAGGAGTTGCTCATCCCCTTCGGGTATGATATAAGCCTTTTAAACAGATGGATCGATTTCTCGCTGAAACACGAGAAAGGGGAGCCGTTGGATCTCCCTAACCCTCCGTTGAGGCCGGTCCGTTAAGATGTCCTCATGAGAGAAACTCCCAGAAAATCCTTGCCCCGATCCATTAAACCGATAAAGCGAAAGATCTCCTATCTCTTAGAGGATGCCCTCGACTCGCTCCTCGGTCGGCGAGACGACCTCACTCCTCCCAAGCGAAAGCTCTTTGTCGGTGGCTACGCCGATTTCAAGGGCGTCGGGGAGGAGTTCCTCCGGTATTTCGTAGAACTTGGCGGGCTCAAACCCCATGAAAGGGTGCTCGACGTCGGCTGTGGCATTGGCAGAATGGCCGTCCCGTTAACAACGTACTTGGATAAGAACGGGAGCTACGAGGGATTTGATATCGTTGCCGATGGGATTACCTGGTGCAGGAAAAAGATCACCCCCAAATATCCCCACTTCCGTTTTCATTTGGCTGATGTGTTCAACGAGAAATATAATCCCCATGGAAGATACCGAGCGTCCGAATACCATTTTCCGTACGAACGAGAATCTTTTGATTTCGTCTTTCTCACCTCCGTATTCACCCATATGTTGCCCCACGATGTGGAGCATTACCTCCGGGAGACTGCTCACGTGCTGAAAAGGGGCGGAAGGTGCTTAATCACCTTCTTCTTACTGACCAGGGAATCATTGGAGCTTATCAGTGCCGGCAAGAGCACCTACGATTTTACGTATGAAGGGGGAGGATTCCGCACCATAGATGCGGCTACACCGGAATCCGGAGTCGCCTACGATGAGGAATTCATTCGAGGGCTCTATGCGGAATCCCGGCTCACCATAGCGGAGCCGATTCGATTTGGTTCATGGTGTGGCAGGAGAGATTTCTTGAGTTATCAGGACGTCATCATCGCGGTCAAACCATAGCCGCTCTTATGGCTCATGGCCTGATCGGGAAGATTCAGGGCAAACTGCGGAAGGGCAGATAGTTACCTTGAGGATTATTGACGGACTGTTATGGTACCTGGGGGGACGTCGAGTTTGAAGACATCCCGCTCGATGTGACCGTTGGCCTTGACGGTCTGAAACTCGAAGGACATGAACTCCCCGTGCACCGGTTGGTGGAGTTCAATACGGAATGGCCACCACTGCCCGTCGACCCTTTTGTATTGGGAGTAAGTCGCGACGAGGTAGGGTCGACTGTCCGCCCCGAGGAAGGTTTCCCTCTTGATGAAGAGGGAATGAGAGTCAATCTCGGTTTTTTTCACCAACCTCCCCTCCCTCAGGTGATTGAGCACAACATCACCGTCCGGGCTTTGCGAAAGGGAGAGCTCCTCGGATTCATCGATATCCACCTGCAGAATTCCCATCATTAAACCAAGAGGCGTCCGGCCTGGCCCTTGCCTCCTTGCCTCCTCGCGGAGATCGGCCTTGAATACCTTATTCTGGTTCGGTATATAGACCTGAATGAGGCTTTCTTCCATCAGGAGATCGAAGAGGGCGGGGCCGAAAGCCTGGAACCCCTTGAGCCTCAGTTGGCTCGGCCTCTTAAAAAACAGGACCGCCTTACACCTTCCCGGGGATGACCCCCCTTTGGATACAATGGTCAAACGGCCCTCAACGGTACGTATCGCCCTGATCCTCTCGTTTACGACCTGTTTAATTCGTTCCGGAGATCTCTCCCCCTCCACACGGGGTGAGGGAGGGTATGTGGCCGAAGGCCCCCTGCAGGATACCAGTAGCGCCGAAAATGAGATGAGGAGGAGTAACCAATAGGGGCGCAGCTTTACAGCGTTCATTTTATCCCCGCGATATCGGGCCTTTACTTTTTATTTTAAACAAAATGGCGAGATTGTCCACCCCTTTTGGACCGCCCGCCGTCGGGAACGGGGAACCCCCCGGTAATTCCCCCTTCGATCTTTTGGGGGCTCGTGGGCATGTTGGGGAGGATGATGACCTGAGGACTCCAGATCCCTTGCATTTCCTCTTGGCATGGGGTTCAATTGATTTGAGTCTTTCCAGGGGGCAGGCTGATGGCCTGGGTTGACCTCCATCTCCATACTACTGCTTCCGATGGCGTGCTTTCCCCTTCCGGGATTGTGCGCTATGCGGCTGGAAAAGGGCTGGAGGCCATAGCCATCACCGATCACGATACCATTGATGGAAACCAGGAGGCCCTGGATGAGGGTAAAAAGGCGGGCCTGGAGGTCATTCCGGGGGTGGAAATCAGCGCTCGGTTCGATTTGGGAAGCATGCACATCTTGGGTTTTTTCATCGATATAGGGAACAGGGCCCTGAAGGAGAGATTGTCGTTGCTCCAGGAAACGAGGGCCAAACGAAATCCAAAGATGGTGCAGAAGCTCAGGGAACTGGGCGTGGAGATTAGCTATGACGAGGTCCTCCGTGCCTCCGGGGGAGGGCAGGTAGGGAGACCCCATTTCGCTTGCGTGCTGTTGGAAAAGGGATATGTGCGTACCATGCAAGAGGCCTTCGATCGCTATCTCGGGAGGGGAGCACCCGCCTATGTTGATAAGTTTCGGTTCAATCCCGCGGAGGCGATGGACCTCATACGGAAAGCGCGGGGAATTCCCGTGTTGGCCCACCCGTTCACCCTACATCTCCCACCCCATCAACTGAGCGCGTTGCTCCATGAACTGACTCAATGGGGGCTGATGGGGATCGAGGTGTACTATCCCGAACATACGGGGGATCAGGTTTCCTTCTATAAAGGCCTTGCCGAGAGCCATGGCCTCCTGGTCACCGGGGGATCCGACTATCACGGCATCGAAGGCGGCAACGTGGAAATCGGAATGGGCCCGGGGAATATGCGGCTTTCCTACTCCATGGTCGAGGCGATGAGGGGAGCCCTCCATCCAAATTCCCACCCCTCTCACCCTTGACACCCTAAAGTCGAGTATGTTAAAAAATTCAACTAGTTGTGAATCCTTGGCCTAAAGGGTGGGGAGAGGATGGCGAGAACAGGAGAGAGGGAAACCGCGGGGCGAGACCTCCTTTGGGGCCTTCTCTGCTCGGTGAGGTTGAGCATATTCCTCCTCATCCTCTTGGCGTTGACCTCCATTCTCGGAACCCTCATCAAACAGAATGCCCCGACCACGGAGTATATACACCAGTTTGGCCCCGGACTCTATCACGTGCTGAATTTCGTGGGCCTCCTCGACATGTACCACTCATGGTGGTTCGGAGGAATCCTGGGCCTTCTCGCCATAAACATCATTTCATGTTCCTCGACCCGATTTCCCCGTATTTGGAGGACGATCACTCGTCCTCAAGGCGAAATGAACCATGTGCGGATTACGGCTCTCCCGTATGTCAAGCGGTTGAAACGGTCCGTGTCGCCGGAGGAGGCAGCGGAAAAGGCCTTCTCCATTACGGGGCGGGTTCTCGGCAAACCCCTCCGCTCCGAAACACGGGAAGCCACCGTCATCTTCGCCGAAAGGGGGAGGATGTCGAGGTTAGGGGTTTACATAACCCACCTCAGCATCCTCGTTATTCTCTCGGGGGCGCTGATCGGCTCGCTGTTTGGATTCAAAGGCTTCGTGAATATTCCGGAAGGGGAAACCATTAATCGGATCTTCACGCGGCATCGCAGCGGAATGATGCCCAAACCCCTGGGATTTGAGGTGAGGTGCGATGACTTCAGGATAACCTACTACGATGTGAACCCCCAGGAAAGGCTGGTCAAGGAATACGTTAGCACCTTAACCTTTTTGCAGGACGGCCGGGAAGTCATGAAGAAAGAGGTTCGGGTGAACCATCCCCTCACCTTCAACGGGTTGCGTTTCTATCAATCCAGCTTCGGGAGGATCCCCGAGGTTACCCTAACGGTGGAAAACGAACATGAGGGCCGAAATTTCTCCCTGGTTGCCCTCCAGGGGGAACGGGTGAGAATCCCGGGGTCAGAGGTTTTTTTGGAGGTTCTGAGATATCATCCCCAAATCCACGATTTCGGGGAGGGCATAGCCGTGGTCCTCTTCACAGCCATGGCCACGCCCCAGAGGTTCTGGCTCTTGAAGGCGAGGCCAAAGCTCATCGGTGGTTACCAATTCACCCTCAAAGGGGTCACACAAAGGGAATATACCGGGCTACAGGTAACGCAGGACCCCGGTGTATGGGCAGTGTGGGCCGGGTGTGTTCTCCTGGTGTTGGGCTTGGTGGTGGCCTTCTTCTTCTCCCATCAGAGGATGTGGGTTCTCATCCCGAAGGGGAAAGCGACCGTTTTGGTATCGGGAACCGCCAACAAAAACCGGATGGCCTTCGAAAAGAGGTTCGAAGAGGCCGTCACCGTTTTAGAAGGTGAAGTATAAGGACACCGGGGGTGGTATGGTGCCGCGAAAAGGAGTGAAGGCCATCGTTCTCTATGGATATGGCATCAATTGCGAGATGGAGATGGCGCACGGATGCAGGGTGGCAGGGGCCGATGTGGTCGACATCGTCCACGTGAACGAACTCCTCCGAGGAGAGGTGGAACTGAACCAGTATCACCTTCTCAACTTACCCGGGGGTTTTTTGGACGGGGACGATCTGGGCGCGGCCAAAGCGGCGGCAAACCGGCTCAGATATGCCAGGGTGGGGACGAAAGGGGAACGGTTTCAAGATCACCTCCTTCGTTTCATCAACGAGGGGAAGCTCATCTTCGGCGTCTGTAACGGGTTTCAGCTGATGGTTAAGCTTGGTTTGATACCGGGGTTTGATGGAAACCACGAGACGCAACAGGTCACGTTGACCTTCAACGACTCGGGGAGATTCGAGGATCGGTGGGTCTACCTGAGGATCGATGAGGAATCCCCCTGCGTATTCGCGAGGGGGATCAAGGGGGTCTATTTACCGGTGCGGCACGGGGAGGGAAAATTCATCCCCGCCGGGGAAGGGGTGAGGGAGAAACTGAAGCAGCGGAACCTCATCGTGGCCCAGTATAGCGATCCGTCCTTTACCCATGGGGTGATGGATTACCCATTAAACCCAAATGGATCGATAGATGCCGTTGCTGGCATCTGTGATGAGAGTGGGAGGCTTTTCGGCATGATGCCCCATCCGGAGGCTTACCTCCATTTCACCAACCATCCCAGATGGACCAGGGAGGATCTTCCGGAGGAGGGAATGGGGTTGGCTTTCTTCAAAAATGCGGTGGAGTATATCCGCGAGGAGTTCCTCTGATGTGTCCGAACATCCATTGATCTCACATGGGAGGAGGGGAGATGAACAAGGCTGAGCTCGTTTTGAGGGTCGCCGAGAGGGCAAAGGTAACCCAAAAGGTGGCAAAGGTGATCGTGGATACCATTTTCGAGGGGATGAAGGATTCCCTGGTCAAAGGGGAGAGGATCGAGATACGAGGATTCGGCAGCTTCGTGGTGAAGAACTATGCGGGGTACAAGGGGAGAAATCCCAAAACGGGGCGAGTGGTGGATGTGAGCGAAAAGAGGCTTCCCTTCTTCAAGGTTGGAAAGGAGCTGAGGGAGAGGGTGAATTCCTGATTCCCATCATTCGTTACGCACTGGTCACATGGGAAATTACAGGTCTTTCCAATACCTCTTGTAATACCCCCTTAATTTCTCCAGCCCGTCCTCAATCTTTTCGTACCCACTGCTCTCGAGCCTCTGGAATTCGGCGCGGTCGACTGGCGAGTCCCCCCTGAGCTGCCGCAATACAGCCTTTACGGACGTGGCCAGGCCGCCCAAATCATATCCCCCCTCTAAGGCAATGATGATCTTCCCGCCGCACGTAGTTTGAGCAATATCCATGGTAATGTCGGTCAGCCGGGCATATCCTTCCTCCGTCATCCTCATTCCTCCCAGGGGGTCACGGGAGTACGTATCGAACCCCGCGGAAACGAGGATGAGTTGGGGTTTATACGATAACGCGATGGGTCTTAAAAGGTGGAGGAAGACGTTGGCATATTCAGCATCACCGCTTCCGGGTGACATGGGGACATTCACCGTAAACCCCTCCCCCCTTCCCGAGCCGACTTCAGCGGGAGCCCCCGTTCCCGGAAAGAAGAAGCCATACCGGTGCGTTGAAAAGTATAAGACCCTGGGGTCATCGTAAAATGTATTTTGTGTCCCATTACCGTGGTGGACATCCCAATCGAGAATGAGGATCCTCTCTACCTCATGGGCCCTCAAGGCATATTTTGCCCCTATGGCGATGTTGTTAAATATGCAGAACCCCATGGCCCGGTTCCTTTCGGCGTGATGACCCGGGGGCCTGATGAGGGCGAAGGCATTATCCACCGTTGCCCGCTGGACCCCCTCGATGGCCTCCAATACTCCTCCCACTGCTAGGCAGGCGGCTTCATATGATTTGGGAGAGGCCACGGTGTCTGGGTCCAACCTGTGGCGGGGTTGACCTGCCGTGGAGGCGATGAGATCGACATAGGAGGACAGGTGGACCATTTCCAGTTCTTCCCTGGTGGCAGGCCGCGGCGGGATTTCCGTAAAAAGGCCCTCCATATCCCCCTGCTGGAGCATGGCATAGATTGCCCCGAGTCTATGGGGGTTTTCCGGGTGAAAATCATCGGTAATGTGTTCTCTATACCTTTCGTCCCTGACGATCCCCGTCCTGTTCATTGCGTCCCTCCGTCCGAAAAGGTTCCCGCTGGCGTCAGGCTATCCCTTTTAGCTCCCTTTGTCAAGGACGAGGGCGATGGTGGAGGCCCAGGTCCATCCTCAGTCCACCATCTCATTCATATCTCTGCTGGCCGGGAAAAGGTTCTTTCGATGTGGAGTCCTCGGCCGGTCGGTCATAGGTCCCCGGTTTACGGTTGAACTGGTAAGCTGGGATTCTCCTTGTGCTTTCGGCTCGTTGAAATCCGAAGGGGAGATTTTGAATCTATTGATATTGCTTGACTTTTACGGAATAGATTGCTTAGAATGCACGGGAGATGAACGTGAAACGTTTGGAGCAGTTGCTCGAGGATATCAAGGCGGGGAGGATCGGAATCCCTGATGCCCTCGTCAGGCTGAGGAGCCTTCCCTTCGAGGATATCGGCCACGCCACCATCGATCATCACCGTGCACTTCGGAAGGGGTTTCCCGAAGTAATCTTGGGCGAAGGCAAATCGAGCCAACAGATCATTTCCATCGTGCAGCGGATGAGGCAACAGGGGGATAACGTGCTCGTAACGAGGGTGGGCAAGAGAAAGGGATCGGCGATTCAGAGGGCTATCCCGGAGGCACGCTATCACCCTATCCCCGGGATCATTACCCTGTTAATTCATGAGATCGAGGTGGTGGGGAAGGGGTTCATCCTGGTGATTAGTGCGGGAACGTCCGACATTCCCGTGGGCGAAGAGGCTGCTCTTACCGCGGAGATGATGGGCAATCGAGTGGAACGACTCTACGATGTGGGCATCTCCGGGATTCATCGGTTGTTCAGCAAGGCCGAGTTGATCCAATCGGCCAACGTTATCATCGTCGTTGCGGGAATGGAGGGGGCCTTGCCCAGCGTTGTTGGGGGACTGGTCGCACGGCCCGTCATCGCCGTTCCCACAAGCGTAGGCTATGGGGCCAGTTTCGGGGGCGTAGCAGCGCTCCTCGCCATGCTCAACTCCTGTGCGTCGGGGGTTGCCGTGGTCAACATCGATAATGGGTTTGGTGCCGGATACGTAGCCAGCCTCATCAACAGGGACCGGTCAGATACGGCCTAAGACGTGGAAGCCATGGGACGAGGTGTCTTCTCGCGTTTCCCCCTCCGGAGATGATATGATGGCATCCGTCACTGGACATTGGCTCATCTCATACCTCCAGCCCATCGAACCGTTGCTATCTGCCCTCAAGGGACTGGACGAATGGATTACCCTTGTGTTGGTCCTCCTCATAGCCTCCTGTATTTACCGGAACGTGAGGAATTCCGGGTCCATCACGGAGGAAATGGATGCCCTCTCTCGGAGATACCTCCTGTTTCGAAACGAGAAACAGATAGCCCTCAAAATGCATGAGCAGGATGAAGAGGTTCGCAATGAAATCCTCAGATCCATTTCCAACAGTTGGAAACACTTCAGGAGAATGCATGGGGAACTGGTGGAAACGTTGCTCGGCACGATACGGAAAATACTCGTGGCCTATTACATCATCCTCGGGATCTCGGTGATCAATACCCTAAGGCTCTTTCTCACGAATTGGTTCGCGAGCGGAGGTGTTCCCTCTCCCCTTGAGGTGGCCATTAAGGAGGGGCCAAGCTACCTTCTGCTCGCCCTCGGCTTCCTGTTGATTCGGATTCAAACCCATCGCGGAAGGGGGGGGAGGGGCCGACCCTACGAGATCGAGCTGGAAACCCTCTTCCCCGAAATGGGTGCTCAGGACCGAAGTATTTACGATGAATTCGAGCCCATAGACGACCGGGAAGGAGGCGGGGAAGGCCAACTTGAGGACTGAGGAGGTGAGCGGAGTAAGGAGGAGAGACGATGAGTAGGAGGATTAAGGTTACGGCGGGGGAAGTGGAGGTCTATGGCGAACTGAATGAGACGAAGACAGCCGATCTCATTTGGGAGAGCCTCCCCATTGAATCCCGGGTCAATACGTGGGGAGATGAGATCTACTTCACCGTTCCAGTCCAAGCGGAGTTGGATGATTCGGCCCGTGAGGTGGTGGAACTGGGAGACATGGGGTACTGGCCCCCTGGGAATGCATTCTGCATTTTCTTCGGGCCAACGCCGAACAGTCGAGGGAATGAAATTAAGCCGGCCAGCGCGGTGAACGTCTTCGGGAAGGTGGTTGGAGACGCCACGGTACTGAAGGGCTCGAGATCGGGGGTATCCGTTCGGGTAGAGGAGGGCTGATATCAGTCGCGTTGGGGGGAGACGGTTGGCATGAGGGTTTGCTATCTGGATTGCTTCTCGGGTATCAGCGGGAACATGGTCCTTGGGGCCCTGATCGATATCGGCTTGCCGACATCCATCCTCATCGAGGAGGTGACCAAGCTGAAGGTTGAGCCCTTTGACGTGGAGGTGAGACGCGATGAGAGGATGAGGATTCACGGGACCCATGTAAAGGTGAAGGCCAGGGGGAACATGGGCCCTCAGCGGTCCTACCGGGAAATAAAGCGAATGATCGAAGAGAGCCCGTTGGATTCCTCGGTGAAGGACAGGAGCCTGGATATGTTCCGCCGATTGGCCATCGCCGAGGCCAAAATCCACGGCCAAAAGGTCGACGATGTTCACTTTCACGAGATCGGTGCGCTCGATTCCATCGTGGATGTGGTGGGAGCCGCCGTTGGGATACACCACTTGGCCATTGAGCAGGTATTTGCCTCGAGAATTCCGCTGGGATCCGGGTTCGTTCGCGGGCAACACGGCCGACTGCCCGTTCCAGCACCGGCCACCCTCGAGATACTCAAGGGGGTCCCCATCTATTCCTCCTCCCCGAATGAGGAATTGGTTACGCCTACGGGGGCGGCAATTTTGACTTCCCTGTCCAAGGGCTTCGGTGCCATTCCCGAGATGAGAATAGAGAAGGTGGGGTACGGGGTGGGCGACAGGACATTCGAGGAAATCCCCAACGTCCTGAGAATTATCCTCGGGGAGGGCGCGGGATCGTACGAGGGGGATCGAGTTTGGGTAGTGGAGACCGATATTGACGATATGTCCCCCGAGATGCACGGGTATCTCATGGAGAGGCTGCCCCAGGCAGGAGCTCTGGACGTGACCTTCACACCTATCCAGATGAAGAAGAACCGCCCCGGCATCAGCATACGAGTCCTGGGCAACGATGCGGCGGTAGATGGGATCATCGACACCATCTTCCGGGAATCGACCTCCATCGGGGTTCGCTTCTATCCCGTCCGAAGGGCGAAATTGGGACGAAGGGTGGAGGAGGTGGAGACCAAATATGGCACGGTGAGACTTAAGGTCTCCACCGACGGGAGGGGTCGAGTGGTGAACGTAATGCCGGAGTTTGAGGACTGCAAGAGAATTGCCGAAACGCGGGGAGTCCCCCTCAAGGAGGTCTATCGAGAAATCTCATCAAAGCGGGCGGCCTTGCGATGGGAGCGATAATCAGCGGGCCTTTCCCTTCCGCCTCCCCAGGTCCTTGAGCATCACCCTTCCGAGAATCTCCCTGATTTCCACGTCCCTAATGGGGGAGAGAGCCTTCTGAACCCGTTTCGAGGTACCCTTGGCCGGCGATAAGATCGGAGGGGGAGATTGAGGAGGGGAAGAGGCCTGTTTCCAGTGAGGGTGGATCTCGCCCAGTTTGAAGCGAATCTCCTCGACGACGGGGAGGCCCACGCACGCGTTGAGTGCCTCTATGATTCCGCTGGCCATGTAATGGAGTTGTTGCATCCACGGAGAACTGGAGACCCTTACGAAGAGGATCCCGCCTTTCATGAATTCAGGCTGAGCGTGCCGCGATACGTGCTCCCCCACCACGTCGTTCCACACATTCCAGACCTCATGCTGCTTCAATTTCCACTCCAACGACATATCCTTCAGTGTCTTCTCCAGTATCGACCCCACCCTTTGGGGCTCTCTGCGGGCCTTGAATTTCATCCTTTCCGACCTTGCGCTTCGGGGAGTTCGACCCTGGGAAAGAGGGACTTTGCCCTTTCCACCACAGACCCCACCCTGGATTGGCCCCAGATTTCGGCCTGGCGAAATTCCTGCTCCGCAAGCTGAGGTTTTAGGCCGATCTGATGCCATATCTCGGTGCCCGTCTGAGGCATAACCGGGTAGATCAGGATGGCGATAATCCGTAGCGATTCCAGGGCGTTATAGAGGACGCTCGCCAGCCT
>SMTZ1_10032648_pt1 | contig 14596 bp, 11 predicted proteins | sample DeeMarSWOR136_30_FD_25667 | JGI IMG/M metagenome (IMG submission 25667) | reverse complement strand
TTATGTGTCATGATATCCTGGACGACAGTTTCTTTGTGCAGCATGTCAGCCCTGTGAATTCCAAACATCCTTATCTTTCTGTGTGTGGGAGGAATAATGCAGCGTAGTATGTCATGTTCAGTTACTATTCCTACTACCTTCATCTCCTCAGTATTGTTAACTACCCATGCGTGTGCCCTGACGGAAAGCTTGGCAAGAAACTCCTCCCACCCGGCGTTCTCTTCCATAAATGGAACGCCACTCCTAGGTATCATTATTTCCTTTATTTTTATGTTGTAAAGTTCTTCCATCGTGGTTCGCCAATGTAAACAGACTATTTCAACTAAGCTAATTTTTCCATTCAGCTACCTGATCTAAAAATCTCCATGACAAACAAGCACACAGATATCTCACTTCTCATGTGCCTATACCAATATTCTAATACAAGAAAAGAGCTCCGGCAATCAACGAGGGGTTGCCTAGCTTTGTCCAGTATGCTAACTTAGTTTCATATCTCGGGTATCTTGAACATGACTTCTATTATACTCGCCGGTGGCAAAAGTTCGAGGCTTGGTCGAACGAAAGCTCTTCAAATCATCGCAGGCAAGAGTCTTATCCAGTGGGTGGTTGACCGTCTCGCTGTTCTCAGTACGGAAATCATCATAGCGACTGCCCATGGCGAAGCAATTTCCTGCTCCTCGGCTGTGAGAATAAAAACAGTAGCCGATTTTTATCCTGGCAAGGGTCCACTTACAGGCATTTACTCAGGATTAATGGCTTCATCTAGTCCGCGAGCTATCGTTGTTGGCTGTGATACGCCGTTTCTGAGCGCTAGCTTGCTTGAATATATGACTCAGATTTGTTCTACATTTGACGTTGTTGTTCCTCGAATAAAAGAGAAGGTGGAACCCCTCTGCGCAGTTTATTCCAAGAATTGCGTGGCTCCTATCCAGGAACTGCTAAAGCAAAATGAACTGAGGATTATCGAGCTCTTTGCCATGGTCAAGGTGAGATACATCGAGGAAGACGAGATAGACAGCTTTGACCCGGAGCACTTAAGCTTTTTCAATATAAATAGCCAAGTTGATCTAGAGAGAGCAAGAAAGCTGGTCGCCGAAAAGGGATGGGAGAGGAAAGAGAAGTGGTAGCAGTGGCTACCACTTCTCCTGGGATAATCGCAGCATAAGCCAGGTCTTAAGGCGCTCATCCAGCTTGCCCAGCCATGACTCTATCTTGCGTATGTCTCCGCTCATCAACGCAGCTTTTTCCTCCGCCGTCAGTTCATAATCTTGCCAGTCGGGCCAGAAAGGCGTTATCCTGGGCAGCTCTATCAAGCACCGCCAACACGGCGTTTACAGCAGAGACCTTGTACTCGGGAATCTTAGCCACCGGGTCAAGAGCATCATTGGTGAGAATATTTGCCGCTGCTTCACGCCAGTGAAAGGGCATAAAAACAAGTCCAGGCGGTAGATTTTCTGTAATGTGGACTGGGGCCTCCAGCTTACCTCTTTTTGAGGCAAGCACTATCAAATCGTGCTCCACAAGACCAAGTTTTGCCGCATCACCGGGGTGCATTTCGACAACGCCATCGGGACGAAGTTCAGCGAGTACTCTAGAGCGCCGACTCATTGTGCCAGTATGCCAGTGTTCCAGCACCCGCCCAGTAGTGAGAATCAAGGGGTAGTCCTTAGATATCGATTCTGCCGGTGGAATATAGCCTACAGCATGTAACTTGCCTTGTCCCCGGGCGAAACTGTCCTGGTAAAGGAAGCTGGTTCCTGGGTGTGCCGTATCTGGGCAGGGCCATTGCAAACCGCCGTGGTCGAGGCGGTCGAAGCGGACACCGCCATAAATAGGGGTTAGGGAGGCAATTTCTTCCATAATCTGGGCGGAACTGTGATAGCCCAATGGCTTCCCCATCTTCTCTGCCAGGATGGAAATAATCTCCCAGTCAGGCTTTGCCTCCCCAGGTGGCAGCATTGCTTGCCGTATTCCTTGAATTCGTCTCTCAGTATTGGTAAAGGTACCATCCTTTTCTGCAAATGCAGCTGCCGGGAAAACAACATCACCTAGCCAAGCAGTCTCGGAGAGAAAGATATCCTGAACTACCAAAAATTCAAGTTTCTCCAGCGCTTGCTTCATATGTTCTAGGTGAGGCTCGCTTAGCATCGGGTTCTCACCCATAACATATAGTCCTTTAATGTCTCCCTTAAGTATAGCATTAGCTATCTCAGTAATCACCACCCCAGGACGATTGCTCAATGCAACTCCCCAAGCAGTTTCAAATTTCATTTTCATAGCGGGGTCATCAACTCTTTGATAGCCGGGATAGACATTAGGAAGTGCTCCTATATCACAAGCGCCCTGGACATTGTTCTGACCTCGAAGGGGACTGAATCCTGTGCCCTCCCTACCAATATTGCCGGTAAGGAGCAGCAGGTTTGCCACACTTTTGACATTGTCGGTGCCTGTAGTATGCTGGGTTATTCCCATCCCATAGAGGATACAGGCACTTTTCGCTTCACCGAACAAGCGGGCAGCTGCCTCTATATCAGCCTGGGGAACTCCAGTTATTGCCTCAACTACTTCAGGAGTATATTCTTCTACAAGCTTCCGCATATCCTCAAAACCCTCAGTGCGCTCTCGGATAAATTCCTTATCCTCAAGGCCATCTCTGATAATCACGTACATCAGCCCATTGATAAGAGCGACATCTGTTCCCGGCTTGTGGCGAAGGCTAACAGTGGCATATTCACCCAGTTCTGTTGAGCGGGAGTCAGCCACAATGAGTTTAGCACCACCAAATTTAACTCTTCTCTTGACCATTGAGCCAATAACGGGATGACATTCCGTAGTGTTGGAGCCGATGACAAAGAAGAGTTCAGTTTTCTCAAAATCATCATAAGAATTGCTCATTGCCCCCTGACCGAAAGCGGCAATTCCCCCGACTACAGTAGAGGCGTGGCATAACCGCGCACAATGGTCAATGTTGTTGGTTCCTATCACAGCACGAGCGAATTTTTGCATAACATAGTTATCTTCATTGGTGCACTTAGCTGAGCTTATAGCCGCTATGCTATCTGGCCCGTAATCTTGCTTAAGTTCAAGGAGCTTATTTGCCGCCAGCTCAAGAGCCTCATCCCAGCTAGCCTCCCGGAAGATTTCTTGCACTTTTCCGTTGTGACCCGCTTGTCGGGCAATGCCTGGCAATCGGATAAGGGGTGATGTTAATCTTTCTGGATGATTAATAAAATCATATCCCCAGCGTCCTTTAACGCACAGGCTACCTTTATTAGCTGGCCCCTCAGAGTCACCGCGCACGGAAACAATCTTATTATCTAGAACACCTATGTAGAGGGAGCAGCCAACTCCACAGTAGGGACAAATGGTTTTAACCTCTTTGGCAGGTGGCTTTTCCCATTTAGGCACCAGTGCACCGGTAGGGCATCGGGCAACACATTCACCACAGGACTTACAAATAGACTCGACAATTGGTTTATCACCGAATGTGGCCACCCTTGCTGAGTTGCCTCGGAAAGCTAAGTCAATGGCACCGACGACAGCTATTTCATGGCAGGCTCGCACGCACTTGGCACAGAGGATGCATTTATTCGGATCGCGAATAAATGCGGGATGGCTTTTATCCATAGGAAGCACTTGATCGCTTTTTCGCAATCGGTCAAAATGCTCCTGTTCTATGCCGAGATATCGGGCAATTTTAAGTAGCTCACAGTCCTGGTTTTTGGCACAGGTAAAACAATCGCCGTGGTGATTAGCGATGATAAGCTCCATGGTGATACGACGTGACCGATTTACCCGTTCTGTCTCGGTGTGGACCACCATGCCATCGGTTGCTGGCGTGGTACACGAGCTGACCAAGCCCCGCATTCCTTCAATCTCAACCATGCAGAGGCGACAACCCCCGTAAGGCTTAAGGTCAGGGTCATAACAAAGCGTGGGAATATAGATTCCAGCGTTGAGTGCCGCTTCAAGCACAGTTTCTCCCTTTTTCGCTATGACCTCGCGTTCGTTGATGGTCACCTTGATGGTATCTATTTTTCTTTCCTCTATTTTGGTCGGAGCGACTCCACTCATTGTTGCCTCCTCTTTATTAATCTTCTTCTAGGTCGCATCTTAAGCACCTCTTTGCTTCCTCAATTGCCATTTCTTCTCCAAGACCAAGCTCTACTTCAGCGAAGCTACAAAGTCGCTTGCTTAGAGTCAAGGTAGGTATGGAAATGCGGTGCTTTTCCCCTTCCTCAAGCTCGGTTAACGTCTCCATTTCTTCAGATGACGCCATCTCTTCGTCTATTATCCCGCTACCGCCTAGATATTTGTCTATAGAAACCGCTGCTCGTCTACCGGCAGCAATAGCTTCAATGACTGTGGCTGGGCCAGTAACAGCATCACCACCAGCAAAAACACCTTCCCTAGTTGTAGCTAAAGTATCATCGTCAACCCGGATAGTATTTCCCCGTTCCAAAGGAAGTCCAAATTTCTCAGGAGCCTCTGGCACTTGACCAATAGCGGCAATCACTGTATCAAAGGGCAAACTAAATTCATTACCTTCAATTGGCACTGGGCGCCTTCTGCCACTTTCGTCTACCGCTCCAAGCTTCATACGGATGCATGTAAGCTCTACCGTACCATTTTTTCTATCTATCCTAATCGGAGCAGCGAGGAACTCTATCTTTACACCTTCAAGCAACGCCTCCTCTATCTCTTCCCCACTTGCTGGCATTTCATCCTTGGTGCGACGATAGATAATTGTTGCCTCTTTAGCACCAAGGCGAAGCGCGCTGCGGGAAGCATCTATGGCAACATTGCCTCCACCAATGACAGCTATCCTATCTCCTACTCTAACTTTATTCCCTAGATTTATCTCTCTGAGGAAATAAACACCTTCCATAACCTCAGGGCTGTCTTCTCCTTCAATTCTTAATTTAGCTCCTTGATGAGCGCCAATAGCTAGGAAAATGGCATGGTAACCATGTTCAAAAAGCTCATCCACAGAGCTAATCTTGGTGTTTGTTCTTATATCAACCCCTAAGCTTTTTATTTCTTCAATCTCTTCGGCTAACACTTCTCTAGGTAAGCGATACTCAGGAATGCCGTACCTCATCATGCCACCTGGCTCAGGAAGAGTCTCAAATACAGTGACAGCATGTCCCCGCTTAGCTAAGTAATAAGCTGCAGTGAGTCCTGCTGGACCTGAGCCAATAATGGCAACTCGCTTACCTGTGGCTGCAGCCATCTTTGCCTTCGCCTTCCAAAGCCCATTTCCCTTTTCTGCGGCAAAGCGCTTGAGCGCCCTTATGGCAATGGCTTCATCAACTTGCCCTCGCCGACACTTGGTTTCACAAGGGTGAGGACAAACATGTCCGCAAATTGAGGGGAAGGGTATCTTTTCCCGGATTACGGCTAATGCTTGGTCATACTCACCCTCACTAATAAAGCGGATATAGCGAGGGACATCTATACCAGCAGGGCAGGTATGGCTACAAGGCGCCTTGACCAAGCCCTTGCACACCACAGCAGGACAATGATGCTTTTTGATGTGTTCTTCATACTCATCACGGAAGTAGCGAATACTGGTAAGCACTGGGTTAGGAGCTGTTTGTCCCAAACCACAGAGGGAATTATCTTTGACCGATTCCGCTAACTCCAGAAGCAATTCAATATCATCGGGTCTACCTCTTCCATTGGTTATATCCTCTAGTATGTCTAACATCTGTTTAGTGCCCCAACGACATGGTATACATTTACCGCAAGACTCAAGTTGTGTGAAAGAAAGGAAGAAGCGGGCCATATCAACCATGCAAGTATCCTCATCAGTCACTACCATACCCCCGGAGCCCATAGACAACCTCCGGATGGTCCACCAGTCTGTACTGCTTTGAAGCGCTTGCCGCCAAGGATTCCTCCGCCGATTTCGAATATAAGTTCACGTAAGGTGATGCCCATAGGAATCTCTACCAAACCGGCATTGGCAATCTTGCCTGTTAAGGCGAAAACCGCCGTCCCTTTGCTCTTCTCAGTGCCAATGCTGGTGTACCAGTCTGTACCCTTCTGATTGTGCTGGGAAGGGAGGGCGACTGCGGGGCATGCCCCTTCTACCTTCAATGGAAGCCATAAGTGCTGTCTCTTCACCGCAGACAAAAGCGCCAGCACCTTCTTTAATATGCACAATGAAGTTGAATTGTGAGCCGAGTATATTTTTGCCCAAGAATTGTTTCTCTTCAGCCTGATTAATGGCAACACGCAAACGCTTTATAGCCAAAGGATATTCAGCGCGGCAATAAATATAGCCTTCACTGGCCCCAATGGCGTAGGCTGCAATAATCAAACCTTCGATAACGGTGTGTGGATCACCCTCCATGGTACTCCGGTCCATAAAAGCACCAGGGTCACCTTCATCGGCGTTGCAGATCATATACTTCTGTTCCCCTGGTGAATTACGGCAAAATTCCCACTTTACTCCTGTAGGGAAGCCAGCGCCACCACGACCTCTCAGCCCTGATTTTTTGATCTCACTGATAACCTCCTCTGGAGTCATCTGTGATAATACCTTCCTCAGTGCTTCATAGCCGCCAGTAGCAATGTAGTCTTCAATCCTCTCTGGATTAATGTGCCCACAATTACGTAGTATTAAGCGGGTTTGTTTCTTATAGAAATTTATCTCTTGATAAGTGGGTATTGCTTCACCGGTAACAGGGTCACGATAGAAGAGACGCTCCACCGGCTTACCCTCTTTTAGATGTGAATCGACAATCTCGGTAGCATCTTCCACCTTAACATGGGTATAGAAGATACCTTCAGGCTCGACAACCACTATTGGTCCTTGCTGACAAAAGCCGTGGCAGCCAGTAAAATCCACTTCAATATTGCTTAATCCTGCCCGATTTACTTCATGCTCAAGTGCACTCCGAATTTCTTCCGACCGGGAAGATGTACAGCCGGTACCCTGGCAGACCAATACATTGTGATTCCCATCAGAATGAATATTGAGTTTTTTCTTCATCATTACTTTCCTTTAAATTGCTCTAAAACCTCGGCTGCCTTTTTAGTTGTCATTTGCCCATGTGTCTCATTGTTTACTACCATTGTTGGTGCTAGGGCACAGGCACCGATACAGGCCACTGTCTCCAAGCAATACTCTAGGTCCGGGGTGCTTTCCCCTGGCTTAATGCCGAGATGTTTTTCTACTTCTCGAAGTATGCGAGCACCACCACGTACATGACAGGCAGTGCCGCGACAGACTCTGATGATATTCCGCCCTGAAGGGACAAGCTTGAATTGGGCATAGAATGTACCTACACCAAAGACGGTGCTTTCAGGCAGCTGGAGGAATTGAGCTATTTTTTTCATTATCGGCTCTGGCAGATAACCAAAAGCCTGCTGGACTTGCTGCAAGATGGGAATAAGCTCCTCTTCATTACCCTCATAGGAGGATAGAATCTCGTTTAGGAGCTTCTCCCTGATCTCTTCTTGCTCCTGTGGAAGCACCTGAGTGTCCTGCGCTATTGAAGGATTTGCCATTTTATGCCTCACTAATTAATATTTTTCTTGTGAGAGGCGACACCAGAGCCAGGTAGCCAGCTCTCTGTCTAGCTTGCCGACCCAGGACTCTATTTTCTTGATGTCGCCGCTTGCTAAGGCTGCTCTCTCCTCACTGGTCAAAGAGTAATACTCCTTGAGAGCCTCGTGAGGGTCATCGGCTAACCGCGCCAGGAATTCCGATTCGGTGGCTGCTCTCTTCAGCACAGCAACCAACTCCTCTCTCCCTGCCACCACCTCTCCACCGATTCTTTCTTTTCTTTCTGTAAATACTTTAGCCATTTTTGAGCCCTCCTTTCTTTATTTCAATTAGAGTCTAACAATTGTTTATCCTCCTGCCATCGTCCATAAGTCACAATTTGCAATAGCACCTTGGTTGTGTCCAAAAGGGCAGTCTGCTTGCCCAAATATGCGCATGGACTTATAATTACTTAGGAATATGGAACCTTGAATAAAAAAGACAAATTAACGGTCTTGATCGCTGACGACCATCCCTTGGTGCGTGAAGCACTACATCAAGCACTAGACAGTGAGGAGGACATGGAGATTGTGGCTGAGGCTGCTGACGGTGAGGAGGCAGTCAAGCTTGCCTCGGAGTTGAAGCCCGACGTAGCCGTGATGGACATCGTTATGCCCAAACTCAATGGAATTGAAGCCACCAGGAAGATCAAAGAGATTGCTCCTGACATAGCCATCCTAATCCTCACTGCTTATGATGACGATGAGTATGTATTAGGATTGCTTGATGCCGGAGCTGCTGGTTACCTACTGAAAAGCGCCAGAGGACGAGATTTAGCCGGAGCCATTCGAGCTTTAAAGTCAGGTGAATCAGTGCTCCACCCCAAAATTATCGCCAAGCTTTTAAAGCGAGCTATGGTAGCGCCGGTTGAAGAACACAAGGCATCGGAAATACTGAGCGAGCGAGAATCAGAGATACTCAGATTGGTCGCCCTAGGGATGAGTAATAAAGAGATAGCAGAAAAACTATTTCTCAGCGAGCGCACAATTAAAGCTCACTTAACCAATATCTTCAACAAATTGAATGTTGCCTCACGCAGCGAGGCAATAGTCAAAGGATTACAGTGGGGATTAGTTACTTTAGAAAATACCGAGGACAAGCTCCGGGGTTAAGAAACTCGCACCTCTGGATCATAATCGTCTTATTCGTTTTCTTAAGCATATCTCATTTTACCCAGCTCCTATCTCAAATACCCTTCTTGAGTGAGATCTCACTTCCTACAGTTCTAGAGATTTCGCGACACAGTCTGGAGCGATTTTTCTATCTTTTACTGATACTGTATGCGGGTTGGACGCTGGGGATAGTCGGGGGTGCCGTAGTATTGTTATCAAGCGCTGTGGCAATGCTACTTCGCTCCTTCTTGATTTCCCCTAATTTCAGAGATGCCTTGCTGGAAAGTATCTCTGGCCTCGTTATTGGCGCTTTAGCCATTACGCTCATAGCAACCTACCGTCAAAATAAACGGCAACGAGAGAAGTTAAGAAAAACTGTGAAGGATATGAAATTGGCGCGGCAAAACTATGAAGAGTTGTTTACCAACGCCAGCGATGCTATCTGGGTCCACGATCTGGAAGGCAATATCACTTTGGTTAATAAAGCCTGTGAAAAGCTCAGCGGTTATCCTGTCTCAGAACTACCCGGCAAAAACGTCCTTGAGTTTCTTACTCCCGAGACACTGTCCATAGCGAGACAGGTTAAAGATAAGCTACTGAGAGGCGAAACTATGGAACAGCGCTATGAGCAGCGGTTAATCAAAAAAGATGGGTCGATGGCAAACCTCAAGCTTTTCACAATATGGCTCGTGATATAACCGAGGAGAGAAGATTACAGGATAATTTGCAGTTCTACCTCAGGCAGGTCTTGCAAGCTCAAGAGGAAGAACGCAAACGCCTTGCTCGTGAACTACATGACGATGCTTCTCAGCAAATACTACTTTTAACTCACGGCATAGATAACATTGCCTACAAAGCTGAGAGATATTCGCCTCAAGAGCTAAGAAACGAGCTAGGAAAACTATATGAACTGTCCCAGCAAACTTACCAAAACATTAAGCACTATGCTCAAGCCCTGAGGCCAAGCATTCTAGATGACTTAGGCTTGGTAGCTGCTATCAAATGGCTGGCTGGGGAAATACACAAACTTAGTGGAATTGAAATTAAGGTCAAGACAGATACCATACCACTACTTCCTCCAGAAACACAGCTAGTATTGTTCCGTATTGTTCAAGAATCCCTGAATAATGTTCACCGACATTCTGGAGCATCTGAAGCGGGCATTGCGGTGGAGTGTCAGGGAACTGAAATCAGGGTGACCATTAGCGATAACGGCAAGGGCTTTAAGCTTCCCCGGCAGTTAAGCGAGTTTGCCGGTCAGGGTAAGTTGGGGCTTACTGGTATGGCGGAACGAGTTCAATTAATAGGAGGAGAACTTGAAGTCAGTTCCCAAGAAGGAAAGGGGACCACAATAGTGGTCAAAGTGCCAACAAAGCTTTATGCTGGGAGCAGTGGTTAGAGCAGCCAGAGAGATTACTTCATTTCCAGGGAAAAAGCCCAAGAGTGGATACAAAAAGTTTGGAATTCCAGTTCACCATAATGTTATTTCCTGCAAAGCATTTACAGTTTCTCTACTTTCACTGCTGAGACCTTAAGCTCAGGAATCTTGGACACCGGGTCAAGCTTTGGATTAGTGAGGATATTGGCAGCACTTTCGGCGAAATGAAAAGCCATAAACACCAGTCCAGGTGGCAACACCTCAGTTACCTTGGCCTTAGCGATAACTTCACCGCGCCGGGAGCTGATTTTAACCTTGTCACCCTGAGCTATGTCAAGTTTTGAACGGCTCTATGATATTAAGTCCAGCTACCTTGCGGGTCATTGTCCCGGTATGAAAATGATACAAGCTGCGCCCTGTGGTGAGAATAAGAGGATAGCCCTCGTCAGGTGCCTCCCCTGGAGGAATATACTTTAGCGGGATAAATCGGCCTTTTCCCCTAACAAAAATGTCCCTGTGCAATATCGGTGTACCTGGATGGTCATCAAGAGGGCAGGGCCACTGAAGTGCACCATTCTCTAATCTCTGGTAACTTATGCCACCATAGCTGGGAGTAAGATTGCGAATTTCTTCCATTATGTCAGACGGGTAGCTGTAGTCAAAGCCTTTGGCTTCTAACTTTTTAGCTACCTGGCAAACAATCCACCAATCAGGCTTCGAATCACCAATTGGCTCAATAGCTTTCCTTACTCGCTGCACTCGGCGCTCTGTGTTAGTGAAGGTGCCATCCTTTTCAGCAAAACTTGCTGCCGGCAAGACAACATGAGCAAACTTCGCTGTCTCAGAAAGGAATATATCCTGAACCACAAAGAAATCAAGCCGAGCCAGTGCCTCCCGCACATGCTGCACATCAGGGTCGCTTAATGCTGGATTCTCACCAACCAGATATAGCGCCTTTATCTCTTTGCGGTAGGCAGCATCAAACATCTCAACCAAAGTCAACCCCGGAGATAAAGGTAATGAGCATGCCCAAGTAATCCCAAACTTATCTTTAAGGGACGGGGGTAATGAGCACCCCCAGGCAGTTTCGAACTTTTCTCTAATAGCTGAATTGCTAACTGCCTGATAGCCAGAGTAGACATTAGGTAAGGCTCCCATATGGAGGGCTTGCCTACGTTCCCGGTGAGCATTGCCAGGTTGGCAGTAGCCAGCACATTGTCAGTGCCATGGGAATGCTGGGTAATGCCCATAGTGTAGAAGATGATAGTAGCTGGTTTGCTAGTAGCGTAGATGCGAGCTGCTTCCACTATCTTGTCCCGCGGCACATTAGTAACCACTTCAACAAAATCAAGATTAAAGTCTTTCAGTGACTCCTTGAAGGCATCGAAATTCTCACATCTATCCTCGATAAAGTCCGAGTCCAACAATCCTTCATTCACTATAACTTGCATCATCCCCATGAGCAAGGCGACATCAGTGCCGGGACGCAGTCGAAGCCAGAGGTCAGCAAAGCGGCAGATGTCAATTTCTATGGGGTTGGCGACGATAAGCCTAGCTCCATTTTGAACCGCCCTCTTTATCCGTAACCCGATTACAGGGTGGCTTACTGTCGTATTGGTACCTATAGCAAATATGCAAGCGGCGCCCTCAGCCTCGTCGATAGAATTGGTCATAGCACCACTACCGAAACTCTGGACTAGACCAGCCACGGAGGGAGCGTGGCAAAGGCGGGCGCAGTGGTCAATATTGTTGGTGCCCAGCACTGCTCGGGCGAATTTTTGCATTATATAGTTTTCCTCATTGGTACACTTAGCTGAGGCAATTACTCCTACTTCCTGTGGTGCATAGCGCTTCAGTTCTTTCGCCACAAGCTCCAGCGCTTCATCCCAAGATGCCTTTTTCAACTCCCCGTTCTTTCTTATCAAAGGAGTGGTCAGCCTCTCAGGGTGATGAACAAAGTCAGCGATGCCAAACCGGCCTTTGACACATGCCTGCCCATGATTAGCTACACCATCTGGATCAGGCTTAGAAGCTATTATCTTTTCATCCTTGACCTCAAGCCTTAGTTGACAACCAACACCACAATAGGGACAGATTGTGGTAACCTCACGGTCAGGCTTAGCAATCCCGCGGGTAGCCAAATTCTAAGGGGGCAATTGCATGACACTGGAGGCAGCGTTGAGCTTCAGCAACTGCTGTCTCCCAATCCATTCCCTGCTCCACTTCGGCAAGATTATTAATGCGTGTCTGGGGCTCAAGATAAGAAATGGTAGCTAATCTCTCTCCCGCTGGTATCTCTTCAGACCAAGCCACAGCTTCTTCAGCAGAAACAAGATGCTCTGTGATATCTCCTTTCCCCCCGAGATAGCGATCAATGGACTGAGCTGCTTTCTTTCCCGCAGCAATAGCATTGATAACCAGAGCTGGACCACTCTCACAATCGCCCCCAGCAAAAATGCCCTCTCGACTCGTTCTTAAGTCTTCATTGGTCTTCACTACATTTCCCCGCCCTACTTCGATCTGAAAGCCCGCAGGTATATCTGGTTGCTCGCCAATGGCAGCAATCAAGGTATCAAGTCCGGCAGTAAACTCACTCCCCTTGATAGGAACAGGGCGGCGCCTGCCACTGGAATCGGGCTCTCCTAGCTCCATACGGACTAACTCTAGCTTCAGATTACCATTCTTCTTAAAAATCTTAGATGGAGCGACTAGAAATATGATTTCAACTCCTTCCGCCAACGCTTGTTCTACCTCTTCTTGTTGGGCTGGCATCTCATTCTTTGTCCTGCGGTAAAAAATGGTCACCCTCTTAGCGCCAAGCCGTAAAGCTGCTCGAGCAGAATCTATGGCAACATTTCCTCCACCAATTACCCCTACCTTATTTCCTACTTTCACCTTCTCTTCAAGGTTAAACTGCCGAAGGAATTCCACACACCCGATTACCCCAGGCAGTTCTTCACCCTCAACTCCCAGCTTCATTTCTTTGTGAGCACCAATGGCAAGAAATATTGCCTGGTATCCCTGCTCAAAAAGAGAACCTAAAGACTCGACACGGGTATTTAATTTGATTTCCACCCCCGCCTTCTCAATCTCTTGAATTTCACTACGAAGTATATCTCGAGGAAGGCGATATTCAGGGATTCCTACCCTCATCATTCCGCCTAGCTCCGGGAGAGCCTCAAATACAGTTACCTTGTGTCCCAGCTTAGCCAGATAGTAAGCACAAGTAAGCCCAGCTGGCCCTGCCCCCACCACCGCTACGCTTTTCCCTGTTGACGGGAGAACCTTCGCCTGTTTTTTCCAGCTATCATCACCATTATCAGCGGCAAAGCGCTTGAGCATTCTTATGTGTAATGCCTTATCCACATCTAGGCCACGCCGGCATTCCTCCTGACAGGGAGCAGCACATACCCTACCTAATACAGCAGGAAAGGGAACCCTCTCCCTTATCACTGCCAAGGCCGCGCTTGGCCTCCCCCGAGCAATAAGGCGAATATAACGAGGAATGTCTATACCGGCAGGACAAGCTTTGTAACATGGAAAGGCAATCTCAATTACACTGTTGCACCTTATCTCATCGCAGACCCGAAGACAGCGGTTACATAAAATGCAAAAGTTTGAATCACGGGCAAAGAAAGGATTATCCTCTAAAGGTGGTAAATACCTGGGAATATGGACAGGTATATCTTTTAAACCGCTATAGTCGATGGCTTTCTGAAGTTCGCATTCTTTTTTTTCAAAACAAATATCCGTGGGCTGTCTAGCCAAAATGGTAAGCAATTTTTTTTGCCGAAGCTCTTGTACCTTTGGCGTGTTCGTTTTGATTATCACTCGTTCAGTGACGGGAGTTACACAGGAGAGGACGATATTGCCGTTTGCCTCCACTATGCAAAGCTGACAAGCCTCATCAGGCATTACATAGGGTAGCGGTTTTAGACCAGGATAGTAGCAAAGACTGGGAATGTAAATTCTTGAGCTTCTAGCAGCCTCCAATATCGTCTGCCCTTGCTTGGCCTTTATATTCTTACCATCAATATTTAATGTAATTGTTTCTTTTTCTACCATTGGTTGTTCCTTCCTCAATGAACATTAGCTACATTATGTCACCTTGATTCTGAACAAGGTGGAGCGAGAAAGCTTGAAGCTTGAAATAGTTGCTCTCAAAACATCCGATCAACTAATTTTTCGAAAGTAGCTTCAAGAGTTGGACTATACCATAATTAGCTATATTACCGCAAACAGAGACAACAATATTATTCAACAACTCTTCCCGTTATCTCTGAACTATATTAAATTGGCTATTATGTCAAGCAGAAGGACTACCTTTGACCAACTTCCAGATGATAGTCTCACAAAGCACAGTTACATCCTCGGTGGAAAGATAATCAGAAATATTGGCATCGAACAATATATTCCCATTGGGAGCAAGCTCCTCATCGCCTCTCCATAATACCAATGTTATGGGCACACGGTCGAAAGCATTGACACTCACAGACACATCCCCATAGTTTACATCACATCCTCCTAACTTTGCCGCCACTTTTCTCAGCA
>SMTZ1_10004140_pt1 | contig 14597 bp, 13 predicted proteins | sample DeeMarSWOR136_30_FD_25667 | JGI IMG/M metagenome (IMG submission 25667) | reverse complement strand
AGATCCGCCCCGACAAAACCATAGGTGATGTCAGCAATTTCATCAAGAAGCGCTTCCTTTGAAATCCGTTTGATGAACTCCTCAGGGTTCCCTCGGATGGTGGCAAGTCGTTCGTTAATCTGCTGCTCCGCACTAACATTCGCCTCAGCATCATCCAAATCATAGGGCAATAAATTCGTAATCTCATTAGCGATCAAACGGAGGATCTTCTCATAGAACAAAGGATGCATTTGATTCTTTAGCGACGTAAACGTTACATCAAGATACTTACTGACAACCTCAGCACGTTTATTTCTATCCTTGGATCGTAGCATACTCCGCAACAAATCTGATATATGGATTTTTTTAATCCCTTGTTTGATGACATTAAGGATTTTCTCCTCATTTACCTTCTCCCCGGAAGAGATCTCCGCAATACCTGGGTTAATCGGCATCCCCCTCGTATGAATCATCAGAATCTCCTTCCTGCCGTTTCGATCTGGGACATCTATACGAATCTCTCGATCGAATCGACCGGGTCGCCGTAACGCAGGATCAATCACATCAGGGATATTAGTCGCACCAATCACAATGACTTTCCCCCGGCCCTTCAAACCATCCATCAGCGTCAATAATTGAGATACAACCCTACGCTCTACCTCGCCATGCACTTCACTGCGTTTTGGAGCGATTGCATCGATTTCATCAAGGAAAACAATCGATGGGGCATTCTTCTGAGCCTCTTCAAAAACTTTACGAAGATTCTCTTCACTTTGACCGTAAAATTTACTCATGATCTCTGGGCCATTAATTGTAAAAAAGTTCGCACCTGACTCATTTGCAACCGCTTTCGCAATCAACGTTTTTCCTGTTCCCGGTGGACCGTGCAGAAGCACTCCTTTTGGAGGGTCAATCCCAAGCCTATCGAACAGTTCCGGGTGTTTCAACGGCAGCTCAATCATCTCCCGGACTTTCTGAATCTCAACATGGAGGCCACCGATATCTTCATAACTGACCCGAGGTCCTTCCTCCTCGGCGATCTTCGCAGCCTCCTCTTTTACATGTAGGGCAGTACGTTCTGTGAGCATGACAATCCCGTGAGGGTTCGTATCAACAATAACAAATGGCAGTGCGTTACCAAAAAATGCAATCCCCGGGATAATGATTTCATCTCCCTTTGTAATAGGTCGACGCAGCATATTTTTCTTGATGATGACATCGATACCCATCCCAAATTCAATACGTTGACCTTCCGGCATCAAGGGAGCCAATGCAATGTCACGGGCTTCTTTTATTTCAGCACGCCTGATTTTTACCCGGTCCCCTAACCCCGTTCCAGCGTTTTTCCTGGTCAGATTATCGATACGTACAAGTCGTTTCCCTTCATCAGAAGGATGAGCCCGCCACACCGAAGCAGCAGTCACCTTTGTCCCTTCAAGTTCGATAACATCTCCTATGGAGAGATCAAGATCCATTCGTGTCTGATGATCAATTCGTGCTCTACCATATCCAACATCTTGCTGGAACGCTTCTGAAACTTTCAGAACAACTTCTCGTACCATAACTCCCACCAGTCGCGGCTACGGTGGCCAGAAGAATAACGCATATTATAAAGTTTTCTCTTATCTTGTCTTCTACGACTTACAAACGATATGCAAAATAAATAAAAGGATTCTATATTTATTAGTCAATAATTTAAGTCTGGGGGAAATTGATGAAATTCAAAACTCTTGTCATATTCTATGGTACTCCACTTGTTTTAAAACCGACTCAGGTGTCTTTTTCTTCACTTTCTTACTATAAAAGTAAAACCGACTTTAATATCTTTAATATTAATATCCTAATTCCCTCTATAAAGATAAAAAGCCATAGTCTTATATACTATAAACGGTCAAAGTTTAGCACGGTAAATGCACTAAATAGACCGAGTAGAGACCGTCTAACGGTTTTGTAATCGCTTTCCCCTTTAAAACTCTTTTTCGAGCCTTTAATACGCCCTATTTTTTAAACACTTTTAATAACTCTAAGGGTTCAAATCCTGTCCCCTGTAATTTTAAATATAATAGCAATTGAAATCAAAAAATCTTTTATTTTGTCCAATTTTTAAATAAAAATCTTTAATACTATCCCTTATAATTAATAAGTGTTAACAAGTAGAGGGTAAAGTATGAATAAAAAATTATTTGTAATACATTTCGTCGTAGGAATTATAGTAGCATTACTTGGAGCGTTCATTATGTTTCATGGTAGTATTTTTAGAGAGAATAATTCAGGCATTGCAACTGTTATTAATATTATCGGAATAGGTATAATTGCTTCATCTTACGTATGGTCTACGAAAAAGTAGTTTTGAAGTTCAACAGGAGTAACGGTTAATTTTTACCGGTAAACTGGTGTTCAAATCCCTTCCCCTGTGCCACATAAAATCAGAAACAATGACACGACTATAACACTAATCCTTCGATTCCATTTAATGAAAAATTTCGTTTTTATCCAATATATCAAATTCTTTCTTTGTCGATAACGTTTTAGTTAACACATGGCCCATATTTCCCTTAATACAACACTCAGGGCAATATACGTTATCGGCTGTATGTCTAAACTCCTGCCAACTGTAAACTTTGAACTCTAAAGCACAATTAAAACATTTGACTCTATGTTCAAAGACACGTTCTCGTTCAAGTTTGGGTGCATTGGGAGGGGTGCGTATGTATATTTGGTCTATCGGAATGTTTTGGACTTTACCTTCAAGTTCTTTTGGGGGATAGGCAGTGGGACAATTACAGCGTTATAAATATCAATGGGAGGTTATGGTAAGTAACCCCTAGTTCATCATTGTTTTAGAGGAATGAGATATTCAGAGTTTCCCCGTCTAGCAGCAAGCAGAGTACCCTGAAGGATATTTTGGCATGAACTTCAATGTGATCGGTATCATTTCCCAAACATAGCTCTCTTCGTTTGAATTTTACGACACAATGAAAATCTCTTTTCTTAAGGTTTCTTGCAATTCCTTGTCTCTCTTGACTGTCAAATGTTGATGCTGTTGCCGTCGTAGAATGGTTTTATTACTATCAAAGTTTATGACGTTTTATACTGAAAATATCAGAAGATACTCATAGAATCACGAAACTTTAAGATGAGGTATATGCTCGATTTTATTCTTATCAATATCTTTTGCGTTCCTGGTGTTCTTATTGGTGTGATTAATGAGTTATTTGGGCTTTTGATATTATTCTCTACGACAGGTATCGTGTTTTTGCCTATATACTACGGTGCATGACGAAGTCACTACATGGGAGTGCTTATGGTCCTTATTCTCCTATTTCCTTTGAAAAATATATTGTTCAATAGAGGTGTACCAGTTAGTGATATCAACATGATGTTTCCGTGCGACGTATAAAGCAGCTACCTCAGGAAGAAGATTTTTCTCTTTTTGTTCTTTTTTTATTTCTTCTTGTACGTCTTTTAAATTCCGATGAGTATGCGTAGAAATGGCAAAGGTAATCCTTTCAATCACCCCTTCTTCCTCTGTATAAGGCTGTTCTTTAAAAAGTTTTTTTGAAGGGGTAAAACCAAGAGGGATTGATACCTTTTCAAGGGGGAAACTCGGGGTTAACTCTTCATCTTTTCTTATAAGTAATCCTTGTTTGATTGCATATTTAACGAACTGCTGCGCCTCTTTTGTTGAAAGCCACCCGAGTTCCATGGAGAGCGGGAGATAAAGCTCAGATTCGGTCAAAGCAGTCTTTCCACTACGGTTAAAAAGAAACGCAATGATAATTTCTGCCTCGGAGTCTATACTTTCACCCCTTGTTTTTTTTGTAAATCGATTATGATTCCCGCAAGTCCCTGTTCATCCCAGAACCTGTTTTTCTCTATTGAACCTGTGTAAAGAAATATTTTCTGTTTGGAGGCGCTTTCTTTTGAAAAGCCACCATACATAGTCTCCTCATTAAAAAGAACAATGCCAATATCCCCTAAATAGGGAACATGTAGTGTCTTATGTTCTTGATGGTATAGACTCATATCAAGGTATATCTCATCATCGGTTAACTCCTGAATAGCAGGCATGTCAAGATCCGGCCAAAGTTCTTTTCGCAGTGTAATGTTTGTGGCGCCAGCCATGATTGTATCCATGACGTCATCAAGTCTCCGGGGGCCATTGTCAATCCAAAGAATACACTGTTCAGTGAGACGTTGGTACAACTCAAAATTAGGGTTGTTGTGCTCTATGCCATCATAATCCAGCACGTAAAGCATCGTATCCTTTTCAACACGGGTAAACAATATATCAAGAGAAAGAACTGCTGCATCCTGCGCTCTTCCCTCGTAAAGCGCTTCTTTTTTCACGGAAATAAGCGGGATTACGTTCATGCTATGGGAAAACTGGTAGTAATACTAAATACTTTTGAGAAAGAGTAAGATAGAAGGAGGAAGAAAAGGAAGGAAAAAAGGATTATTTTCCAAGCCTTTGTTCCGTCTCAGCGATTTTTAACCGCGTTTTGATGACTGTGTCTGGGTTTAATGAGATGCTATCGATTCCACACTCAACAAGGAATTCTGCAAACTCTGGGAAGTCAGAGGGTGCTTGTCCGCAGATACCGACTTTTCGTCGCGGGTGATGCTGATGTGCAGTTGAGATGACTTGTGATATTAATCGTTTTACTGCGTCATTCCGCTCGTCGAAGATATGGGCGACCAGGTCGGAGTCCCGGTCAAGTCCAAGTGCAAGCTGTGTGAGGTCGTTAGACCCAATGCTAAAACCATCGAAGATCTCTGAGAATTGGTCAGCAACAATGACGTTAGATGGAATTTCGCACATAACATAGACTTCTAGACCGTTCTCTCCCTGTTTCAGACCGTAGTCGTTCATAACAGAGATGACCTTTCGTCCTTCTTCAGGAGTTCTACAGAAGGGGATCATGGGTTTGATATTCGAAAGCCCCATCTCATTGCGCGCTTTCTTTAATGCAACACATTCCAGTCCGAACGCTGGTTTGAATTTCGGGTCATAGTACCGGGAGGCTCCTCGCCAGCCGATCATAGGGTTATGTTCCTCAGGTTCATACAAATACCCACCGATGAGATTTGCATATTCGTTTGTCTTAAAATCAGACATACGAACAATGACATCATTTGGGTAGAATCCTGCTGCTATCTTTGCGATCCCTCGAGCTAATGTGTCGACAAAGAACTCCACTTTATCGTCATAACCAACGCTACGTTCATCGATCTTTTTGATGGTCTCTGCAATTTTCTTGTCCTTTGCTACTTTCGTTTGCAATGTTTGATACTCAATTAATGCAAGGGGATGGATGCCGATGTGTGAGTTGATGATGAATTCTTCTCGCGCCAAGCCGACGCCGTTGTTCGGAATCTGCCCCTGTTGGAATGCTTGTTCAGGTACCCCGACGTTCATCATGATTTGTGTCTTTGTAGCGGGCAGCTGGTCTAGTTTTATCTCATCGACGTGGTATTTCAGCAGACCTTCATAGATTCTCCCGGTCCCTTCTGAACAATCGATGGTGATGTTGGAGCCGTTCTTGATGACTGAGGTACCGTTCCCTGTGCCAATCACGCAGGGAATTCCCAGTTCTCGTGAGATAATGGCAGCATGGCAGGTCCGTCCGCCTCGGTTAGTTACAATCGCACCAGCGATTTTCATAATAGGTTCCCAGTCAGGGTCGGTCATGTCTGTGACTAGGACCTGGCCTTTTTTGAATTGACTGATATCCTTAGCATCTTCGATAACGTTGACCTCTCCCTGACCGATTTTACTACCAACTGCTTCACCTTGAGCAAGAAGCGTTCCCTTTTCATCAAGCACATAGGTTTTCATGGTCGCCTGGTCTTTTTGTGAATGAACCGTTTCTGGACGTGCTTGAACGATAAACAGATCCTTTGTTTGCCCATCCTTTGCCCATTCAATATCCATTGGTTTTTTGTAATGATCCTCGATAATACACGCCCATCGTGCAAGTGTTAGTAGTTCATCATCGTCGATGACGAATTTAGCTTTGTCTTCTGGACTGACCTTTGTTTGTTTTGTCCCTGTTTCCCCATAGACGAGACGTTTCTCTTTCGAACCAAGTTTCTTCTCAAGAATTGGCTTAAACCCCTTCATTAGTGTTGGTTTAAACACGTAGAACTGATCAGGATTGACGGTCCCCTGTACTACATTTTCCCCAAGACCATATGCCCCAGTGATATACACAGCATTGGTGAAGCCACTTTCAGTATCAATTGAGAACATTACACCGGAGCAGGCGAGATCAGAACGCACCATCTTTTGGACACCAACAGAAAGATAAACTGAGAAATGGTCAAAGCCCTTGTCGACCCGATAGGAAATCGCACGGTTGGTGAACAATGACGCAAAACAATCTCGTACTTTTTCTGTCAGTGCGTCTTCCCCGCGGATGTTCAGGTAGGTCTCCTGCTGTCCTGCGAAACTTGCATCAGGAAGGTCCTCGGCAGTCGCACTGCTTCGAACTGCAACATCAATGTTTTCCCCATAGCGGAACTCCATCTCCCGGTAATGTCGTCTGATGTCTTCTTCAAGTTCTTGGGGAATGGGGGTGTTTTTAATAAGCGTGCGTATCTTTTGGCCTCGTGCCGCAAGATCTGTCAAATCATGAGTGTTAAGGCCTTTAAGGATTTCTTTTATTTTTACATCTATGCCTGCTTTTTCAATCATGTATTTGTAGGCATAGGCGGTAATCGCAAACCCTGAGGGCACTCGGACTCCTTTCGAGCCTAGGTTACGAATCATTTCCCCAAGCGAGGCGTTTTTCCCACCAACTGAAGGAACGTCACCGATGGTGAGATCTTCAAACCACTTTACAAACTCCTGCATCATTGAAAGGTCTCCTTTCATAAAAAAGGGTTATGACAAACTCACATATAAATTCTTTTTAACTCAACCAAGTGTGGGTTCTATCAAAGGCAGACTGATAATATATTTAAATAATAAATGAATATAGATACTTTATAGGGAGAAAAATGGGAAAAAAGAATGCCTATTTCGCATTAACTCTTGTATTATTTTTTCTCTCTGCTTTTGTTGTCCCAGCAGTAAGTTATGATTCACCTCCAAACAAATCTAAACTCATCAACGAGGAGGGCTGGTAAGTTCTTCCCGCATATCCGAATTATGCACCGCACGGTTTGCCTGATTTCGACCAACAACAAGATAACTGGAAAGTTAGACAAGAGATTTGGCGGTTTATAGGAGGTTTATGGTCATTTTCCGGTCCAACTTGTTTCGCTGATATTTTCTGGTGGTTTGATTCAAAACATGAAAATTCCTATGGATTTCCTGGTGATGGAAACGATACTTATCCGCTGGTTAGGGAGAATACTACTTGTGGCCCACAACACCTGGACCGAATTCAGATGATCATAACTTCAATAACGTAAACGATGTCCAAACTTCATGGAGACAAGGACGAGGTGCCAAGGAACTAATTGAAACAATTGCATGGTATTGTAACACTAATTTCTGTCGCAATCCTTTTATCTGTGGTTTTGCAGGGACATATCCAAAATATCTCGAAGAAGGAGTAAGACAATGGATTCAAGATACAGGATTACAAAATCGCTATTCTCTAGAAGCATTACGAAAACCAACATTTCCCAAAATTGTTGAAAAACTTCATAATAACAGTGGGATCATTCTCAATCTTCTTTTCTATAATTCAAACGCACTATTCTTTCCAACGTTCCTTGGTCATTATGTCGCAGTTACTGATATTAAATTGAAAGGCTCTATCGCTCTTTGCGCCCTCTTTCAAAACATCGCAAATCCCGAACCTACCTCTTTAGAACATAACGATGTAAACATCGTATCATATGACATCTATCCTGTAAACTTTACCTCTACACTCCCTGAGAAGGCATCATGGTGGATTGAGGAGTATTTTACTGTTGGTGCCAAGAAGTTAGCCGGGATCGCGGTATACGCTCTTATAATATTAGAGATAGGATAGGTCTTCTTTCACATTTTTTTTTTAGAAAATAAAACAGAAGAAATAAGCAGAGAGATAGGATACTATCCATCATTTTCCATAAATACCGCGGCCGCTATCACCGTAGTCCATAATCCGTTTTTATGCCCCTCTGCGGTCTGTGCGACACTCTGAGTCCGGACGATTTGTCTGCTCATCTTATATTCTTGCTTTCGTTTATCCCATGCCTTATCCGGGTCAAACTCCAACCCCAGCGTAGTTGCAAGCATGGTTGCTGCAAGGTCTTCTGTATAATCCTCAAGTTTTTTAACGGTTATACCAAACGAATGATGCTCCGAGATGTACCCATAGTTCGACCGATCTTTTGGAACCGCGATACCAACCGCTGCCCCAATCAATCTATTTGGCTCATTAGTAGAATTTCGAGACATGACGACATAGGTGATTTCACCAGCATTTAGCTCTTTAATACCTTTTTCTTTTGTAACTATTGTGCAATATGGTGGGATAATGCTTGAGACATACACAAGGTTACATTGCTCGATATCAGCATCACGTAATGCAAGCTCAAAGGATTGCAGTTCGTGCTTATGTCTCCCAACACCTTTCGTAAAAAAAACTCTTTTTGGCACCATTAGGTCTGCATAAATAACATCACATTTTATAAAGATATCTCTGAGTTACGGTAAATCTTGTTTTCTGTAAGGTGGGTCATCTTCTTCTTCGATTTCATCAGCCTTAGGCTCCACTGCTTTCATAGTCTTTTGTTTTTTCAACAGCTCTTTCATCTGCTGCTGGATATCCACCTGCTCGGGTGCAAACGCTTCTGTATATGCAACTGTTTTTTTTGTCGTAATTTTCATATCTTCTTCTTGTTCTTCCTCTTCAGGCTCCTCATCTTCTTCGTCGATTGTTTGTTTCACTGCTTTCCTTCGTGGTTTACCGACAATCTGTTTATGTAAAAGATCTCGCATCTGCGTTTGAATATCCACCTGTTGTTTTTGAAATTCCACTTGTTTCTTATGATATTGCGTGGGCACATGGTTTTGCACCATGTCCTCAATAATCTGTTTTATGTCCTTATAGGGATAAACTCCGTGTAACTCGTAGTAGCTTCGCGCAATCGGTGTCTGGACTTCTTTTCCTCCGCCAGCAAAACCAAATACTTTTGCTTTTTTTGAACCAACAGCAAGACCGCCTGCCGCCAGAGTTTTATCACTGCCAAGACCAAACCCTGACTGACTGACAGGGATAATCGTTCCAAACCCAAAAATCTGACCAAGGATTCCTTGTTTTGCATCAATATCAGCGACTTTATCATACCGGATTGTCCGCTCCCGTTTCGTAAACAAACCCCCTTTGAAGATAATCCTAAGATTTGTTATGATGTATTTATGGGACCGACGATATAATTCAACAATCAAGAACCCTCCAATGGAGACCGCAATTGAATACACAAGCAGGAAAAGCCCAGAGACACTCTCCCACTGCTGCCAAAAAAGTAACCCCAGCCCACCGGCAAAAACTCCAAGATACAAGAAAAAAATAGTCCATTGTATCGCAATAAGTGAGGCTACAACACCGATGAGCAGCAGTACAAGTCCCCAAAGAATAAGAGGATACCAGGGATTTCCCTCAAACAGAGTTGAATATGTCGAGAAGTTTGTCAACCACCACACCAACCCCCCCCATGCAATGATAAAGATGCAGAGTGTCTGTAATTTCATAAACGATAAAGGATGAGGCGACAACATCCGTTCAATCTGTTCATTTTTTAGAAGTTCTTTTCGTTCCATCCGCAACCCTCACATGCTTCATCTTTGTTGTAGTTTTAAATCTATTGGTTCTCTTATATTTTATCAACAGGAGGGTTATGACAGCTGTTGCTCCTATCATACACAGAATGGAGAGCGTTTGGGCGTTGTCCACGTGGTAAAAGAGGAAAAACACTCTCGCAAGCACATATGAACCAATCAGCATAATGAATGGAATCACTTTCCACCAGGGTTGGATTTCATCACTCGCCCTGATAAGTAGGATAACAAGATACGTTAAAAGAATCGCGATAATAGCAGTTATTGACATCCATCCAAAAACAATAAAAACTGCCAGATACACCAGTGGATTCAGAAATAACGACAACAAGTAAAACACATACAAAATAACCACTATCGCAAGGATGTAAAGTGGTTTTTGTACCAGATGGTCTTTTATACGGGTAAGATCGTGGATCATATCGATTTTCTCTTTTTTCTCTTCACCGATATAACTGGGTCGTATCCCAAGCCCGAAAAACAATAACACAACTAAAAATCCGATATGAATTGGATTGAACAAATCGATATTGACGAGAAACAGACCAAACGCATTTGCAAATGACGATAGACTCATACCAAACCCCGTCAGGGATTCCATAAAGGTAAACTCAATCGGTATTGGAAAGATAAACCTTGAACCGATAACAAAGTAACCCGCAAGCAATACAAGTCCGGCGGGGATAAAAAAAGGACCAAACAGTAGGAATGATTGTGATATCCATTCAAACACTCCTGTTTTATCTTTCTTGGGTTCAACCTTTCCATAGTTCACCGTCACCTGAAACGATGCAATCCCGCTTCTTGTCACGGTATAGCCAAGACCATGACAAATCGTTTGAAATAGGATGCCAACAAAATTAGTGAACCGACAGAACGCTTCATGACGACGACGAAACTTTGACAACATACGCTTCTGTATCTCAATGAAAAGAAGCTGCAGAAACCAAAAAGTACCAACACCGACAATGGGGCTTAGCGCTGCTCCTACGAATGCATCAATAGTTAATGGTACGGTCGCCATCTCACTCCAGAACTGTAGTCATCTGAGTATATAAAAATCTTTTTTTAAACGACCTGCAGTAAGACCTCTTGTCCCTTGTAATCATATGCCTTCCATGTCACACCACCAAATGGTGATACACCAACAATGATATGGATTCTTCCAAAATGACTAAACAAATCTAGGTCAGCTTTGGAGGGAAGAGCGATAGCAGAGGGATGGGAATGCACGGTTCCGACAACACTATAATCCACCGGTAACATGTGCAAATGGAAAATCGCATGAGAATCGCCAGAGATAGTACCTGGGAGCAATACCACCTCAACTATCGTATTTTTATTCACCCGGTCAACTCGAAGAAGCGCACCAAACTCCTGGGGGAAATTTGACTTTGAGCTTTCAAAAATCAGATCAAGACATCTTTTCGTAATCCTCCATTGAATAGGCGTAAGATTGTTTGTTTTACGTCGGAAAAATCCCATATCTTATCTCATAAGTTTTAGGCGAACCATCTGATAGAAGCTTTCACCAAACCTGATGAACCGTGCTTTCTTCTCAGATCCTGTGACATAAATACTGTTTTTTTGGGTCACCGGTGTTTGGTAGTGCCCGTCGATTACCAGGTTTGTCTCCTTACATTTCGGCAATAGATGAACGCTGACGTTGCGTTCAAGCGGAACAATCCATGGTCTCGCAGAAAGCTTAAATGCGGCAAGAGGGGCAATAATCATCGCATCGACCGCTGGATCCATAATCGGACCCCCAACGCTTAAACTATAACTTGTCGAACCAGTCGGTGTAGCGATAATAACGCCATCGGCACCCATCGATTCAATCAATTCAGTATCAGCAAAAATCTTAAGGTAAAGGATTTTTGCTATGCGTGCTGTTTGGATTGTCACCTCATTGGTCGCATCCGGCAATCGTTTTCCGTCTATCGTAATTTTTAATTTCGCCCGTTCTTCTACGTTATACTTCCCAGCGATAATCCGTTTTAATCCTTCAAACGCATATTTCGATTCAACCTCTGAAAGAAAACCAATCCCGCCTGAGTTTATCGCAAACACAGGTTTGTCTATCTCGCTCATCGCCATGAGAATAGTGCCATCTCCGCCTATCGTCACCACGATATCCGCACTTTTGTTTATTTCCTTAAACGATGACCCACTTTGCTGGATCTCATGAGCGATGGATTCCTCTACCAGCACAGTGTCATGCTGTTGTAAAAACTCAGCAACATCCTTAGCTAATGAGACGGTTCGTTTCACACCAGGGTTACAAACCAAACCCCATTTCATGGTCACGTTTATGCCCTCGCAAGTTTCATTAAAGGAGTCAGTTTCACCAGCAGTGAGGGATGCTTAGTCACCAATGCCTTAATAATACTTAGTGTGCTGAACTCTTCAAATTTATAGTCTTTTAAGGAGTCTGCTAGCATATCCAATGTTTTATCCTCCATATCAAGTAAAATTTCCTTTGTTATATAATTACGATGGAGTTTTTTACCAAATGCGTTTTTCCATCTGGTTTCGTAATCCATAAGAGTCTGTGAATCAAAATGCTGTGTTGTTACTGCTTTACCGATGGTCTCACCAGCGTATTTCCCAGCTTCGATTGCATGCATCAAACCACCGCCTGTGATCGGGTCGACCTGACGGGCTGCATCACCGACCAAAAGAAGATTGTCCTTGACGGATTGGATAGGTTCAGCGACAGGATCTGCACCAGTGAGAACCCGAAGAGGTTCGCCTTTTTTCAGCTCAGGTCGAGCAGCAATGAACTTGTCAAGTAAGCGTAATGCTTTCCCTGATTCGCTTAAGCTTGCAAGTACGCCGATGCCGACATTTGCCACATCTTTTCCTTTTGGAAACACCCAGGCATATCCACCAGGAGCCACTTTACTTCCAAGGAAAAAATCACAATATGGGCTATCCCAATCAATGTTACTTAAGGTGTATTGTACGCAGGTTTCCAAATCATAGGGTTTTAGGGTGGTCTGAATCCCTGCCCATTTTCCAATACGTGATTCGACCCCGTCAGCACCAACAATGATGTCTGCCTCAATCTCAATGATTTCGTCGAAATGCTGTGCGATGATTCCTTTGATTTTTCCATTTTGTCTTAGCAGATTCGTCGCATGAGTATTTAGCATAATCTCTGCACCTTTTTTCACTGCCCCTCGTACCAATTCCTGATCAAAGATGTCCCGATAGACGACATACCCGGTTTCGTTTCCAGCATATTCCGCTGCCAATGTCACTTTCGTACCATTAGGAGAAAAAATCCGTGCTCCATCCATTTTTGTTGCAATCCAACGTTTTCCCTCAAGAACCTTAAAATAATCAACTTTCTGACTAATCCCTTCGCCACAAAGGACTGGCACGCCGACTTCAGCGCGACGTTCAACCATTAACACTTTAGCGCCTGCTTCAGCTGCAAATCGAGCAGTCACACTTCCTGCAGGGCCACTTCCTACAATGACCGCATCATACTTCATCTTATATTCCCTCCCAGGTTATTGCTCCAATGGGGCAAGTTTTTATACAAATCGAGCAACTGTTGCATTGTTCCTTGTTTACAACTGCTTTGCTATAGATTATAAGAAGCGCGTCTTTTGGGCAGACAGAGATGCAACCGCCACATGCCAAACATTTCTCTTTTTTTACAAACGCTTTAGGCTTTGCCATAAGATTCACCTCGAGTAATACCAGATGCTATCAGATGTGCGACTCGAATTGGCTCAGGTATGGCACCACGTATGGTAGAGATATTTATTATTTCTTTTGCCTCCTGCAACGACAATCCCTTACATTTGATGTAGATAGGATTATGCTGGGTAGGGATCCTATGCAGTTCTCCTTTCTGTAAAAGGGATAATCTTTCCTTCCAATCCTTGAAATTTCTCTGCAGCGCATATTGTATTTTCTTTAAATCTGGTTTATCTCTTGTGATGGTGATGACCGGGAGATTTGTTGATTTGGAAAGCTTATTGATATCAACGACGTTAAAACCACCTAGGCAAGCGCCATCCAACATAACTGCTTTTAGCTGTCGTCGATGCCGAGAATTATTGATCATCTGTTCACAGATAGCAGTCGCTTCATTTCCGTCGACGGACACTTGGCTTCGTAAAATGCATTCGAGGTATTCACCCCCCCGCATCACGACACCAATGACCGCTGAATATTTTTCATTGAACGTGAATGGAGCATCATCTATCCCAAGGATACGGATTTGTTGTTTCATCCTACAAGTAAAAAGCCCCTTTTAATTAAGAATGTTTCTATTCACTTTAGTCCTTTATGTATAATATATACATCTTTCCCGATATGATACAAAACATGGACACTGATATAACATGGAAACACCGATCCAGTTATATATAACAACTATAGTACATATATAATATATTTTATTAGCACTTATAACATAGTTCCTGTTATTATGATGTGACCCTATGTTACTCTCCGATCGCTCCATTCAACGCCTATTAAAACAAAAACGATTGATAGTTAAACCTAAACCGATATTAAAATCAGCGTCTATTCGCCTTCATTTATCAGACCAATTTGCAAAACCCAGAAGAACAATCAAGCGAAATGAGACATTTCTTCTTAAGCCTAAACAATTGGTTCTTGGTTCAACCCTAGAGCGTATCTGCATGCCCGATGATCATGCAGGTTTATACGATGGTTCTACGACCTTGGAACGGATTGGCATCACCTCACATATGGGAAGTATGCTTATCTCTCCTGGTTCCGAGGGAAATCTCACTCTTGAAATTTTTAATGCCTCGGACAAATCGTTTCTACTAGAATCTAAGATGCGAATAGG
>SMTZ1_10012842_pt1 | contig 14600 bp, 14 predicted proteins | sample DeeMarSWOR136_30_FD_25667 | JGI IMG/M metagenome (IMG submission 25667) | reverse complement strand
TGGTGGCATTTCATTCAGTTTCTTGATTCGTTTGCTGACTGTTGTGTATAGTTCGATCTTGAAGTCAAAAGTGCCGGGATTGATATCGTTGATTCTTTCGGCTAGTTTTGAATCTCCTATGATTTCTCTAATCCATTTTCCAAAATCTTTCCGTCTCAAATGAAAAATTAGAGATGTTGACGGAACCGTATTTATCTTCTCACGAAAATCAACTAAGCTTCTTGCCACATGTCCAGTAGATTTTCCTATTCCTTCGTAGAAATAGAAAGCATCATCAATGGACACTGTTCTCAATATCTTCTTAATCTCTGATTGTGTAAGTTTTACTTCACTGTCTTTTGCATATGATTCTTGCTCTTTCTTTTTGAAGGAGAACATTTTTGACCGATTGGATTTAGATTCTAATATAAATATACTTTATGAATCTTCAATTCACATATGCATTCTAAGTATCTTATATGACCTTCATAAAAACACCTTATGCAGTTCGCATCTTCGCGGGCGCGTTTTATTTAATGTAAAGAACCAGAAATTTTGAGAAACAAATCTAATTCTTCTATCTTCTCTTGTTGAAGATGATTCTTTGTGTATGGGAAAGTACGTGAAATAGATTGTCATGTTTGTTTTGTGATTGATAAGTCAGCTGTGAACTCAAATTTTTCTGTTGTTTTGGCGCCTTCTTTTGGTTTGAAAACTATCCTCTCTGGCACGCCATCTTTTATGTATGTTATGTAACACACGTCTTTTCCCAAACCATAACGTTCCAAATCTCCAATGGAGTTCTTAATTTTCTCCAATTTGTCAATTTTGTGTCTCATTTCTTCAATCGCTTCGAAAAGGATCTCTGCCTCGCCAAAATCGTCAGAGCAAAGCATCAAATCCTTAAATTGAATCCATTCTGTTGAAGATCCAGATTTCTTTTTGTCTTCTTTTATGCGGCCAGTCTTCAGTGCCTTCTGTAATTTAGTAGCCTTGTTCATCCACTCTTGATTCTTGGAAGATTTGGGATTCCGAAGGAGAGTACCTAACCATTGACTGTAATCCTCCAATAACGTGCTAAACTGGTTTATCTCTTCTTCTACACTTTCACGAATCTCCTTAATCGAATAAAACGTTCGAATCTCTGTCAGAAACTCGTTCAAACTATGTACCATCCAGTTAGCTGTTCCTTCCTTCAGCTTTTGTAGTAGGCTCTGTACTTTGTCCTTTCTCGCCTATTACAGTCTTTGCGACATTCTTTAGCTCTCTCTTTAATCTCTTGAAGAAGCCGATTCTTTTGCTTACTTTCTTCCTATAATGCACCACGACTTCAGCAAGCTTAGGTACCACAATCCATAAGACATCCATAACAACATTAGGTGGGTATTCTGCTAAGAAAGCCGAGCGTACTTTGCCGTTTTCAGAGACAAGCATCAAGTTGCCCTTCTCATTCAAGATTACCCTCTTGACTTCTTTTTTGACTGGAACATTCTGTGGAGGAATACTGATTGAAACATTAATTTTCTGCATTATCTGTTTGATTGAGACGGAGAGTTCATTCATTAATCTATTCTCTTCTATCAAAGACTCCCTTAACTGTGAAGTTTCTTCACTTATACTTTTCAGAAGTTCCTGAAGTTCTTGTTCAACCTCGATCTTAGATTCTTCCATCCTCTTTTCAACTGAAACTTCACTGTTTTTCTTTAGCAACTGAACCGGATGGAGAAATCTTGTTTCTTCAACTTCCTTTTGGCTTCTTTCTTCTTCTAGTGATGACTCCGTATTTTGTCTAGGTTTTGCGTCCATCTTCTCCATAAAGACATCTTCCGAATTATTCTGTGGTAATGTTTGTAGTTTAATCGATTATTGAAAGATAATTAGAGTTAGTATGTGACCTATTGTTACGCACTAATGAAGTGTCAAGTGCCATACTGTAGCTTATGTGGTTTTATGATCAGAAAAGCCATAATCAGATACAGAAGTGTTCCGAAAGACTGCCCTATCCATTCTGGAGCATACCATAACCAGCTTGTTCCTCCACTGAAATGTGAGCCAGCAACAAACCATGCAAACATAATATCAACTAAAACTTCTATGAACACAGCTATTCTGGGTGGAAATCTGATAATATGCGAGTCCAAGCTCAAAGTCATATAAATCGGTAAGTTAGCCATAAAGACAAACAGCGTCAATCCCAATGGAACACCAAGAATCTCCATGAAGCCCCTAGCATACAAATTAGCTTCTTCATACGTGAATTGGCAAGAAATAAGGGTTATGAAATAGTCAAAAAATATGAAAGCAAAAACCAATAAGATTCTTTTGAACCAATGATTGTTGTTAGGAAAGAAGAAACATTTTAAACCAAACGCTACACCTAGTTTCTTCTCCATTTCTCCTTCCTCCGTTTGCATCTTCAATTCGCAATTATTGCTTATGATTTACAACTTTGCTGCTTTAAGTCTTAGGGTCTGTATTTGTGATTCATATTTAGAATTCAGAAGAATAAAATAGAGCCGTAACTAGAATCGGGTTCTGCTTCAGAATCAGAATAAAGGAGTAAGGTTGTAAGAAGGATTTAACAATGGAATTATCACTTGAAAAACCTGAGAACATCGTGAAACTTTATGATGAGAACAGTGGATTATGGAAGTTTGTAAAGATAGATAAAGGACCAGCTAAATATTCAAAGATTATCGAAAAAACTTTCCGCAGACTTGGCTTGTCAAAAAATGAAGTGAAAGTTTTTATCTACCTTGCACGAACAGGCGAGCATAAGGCAAGCGAAGTCTCCGAAGCTTTGTCCCTTCACAGAACCGAAACATACAGGATTTTACGTGATCTAGAGAAAAAAGGATTAGTATTATCTGTTTTTGAGAAGCCTCTGAAGTTTATTGCTGCCCCTTTCGAAAAGGCTCTAGATGTGCTGATAGATGCCAAAAAGATGAGGATTAATCTACTGGAAAAGAAGAAAGAAGGTTTAGTTAACCTTTGGCTCTCTCTCCCTCAACCAGAAACTGAACATAAGAGAAAGGAAGTATTCCAAATACTGGAGGGTGAGGAGCAAATCAGCCTGAAAGCTGAAGAGATACTGAACAACGTTAAAAATGAGGTTCTCATATTTGTATCAGAAGATGACATGGCAAATTTCTATCATTCTGGTGTTTTGGACAAACTTGAAGAAATAGCGAAGAAAAACGTAAAGGTTCAACTATTGACCAATTACTCTCCCAAGACCTGTTTTTTCATAGGAAAAATGAAACTTGAGAAAGCTAAGTATTCGCTTCCAGAGATTAATGATGAATTGCCGACTTACATATTAATGGACAACGAGCGACTGCTTTTGCTGATTAGAAAGGACAATGTGAAGAAAAAGGTGGCAGCTTTGTATACAAACTATATTGCTTTCATAAAAGCTTTGAAAGCGCTTTTCCTTGAGTTGTGGAGTGATAATGCTTAGGTTGTTTTCCCTTCAACTCTGAATCTAATTTCTTTCCATATGGCATCTACTAATGCCCTCGCCTCCCTGTCAACTGCCATCAGCAAGGCCAAGTAAATAATCCCGCCTACTGCTGTTACAATCAAAGTCAAGTATATTCTTGTTGGACGTGGAATTACAAGTAAAGAAGCTGCCATAACCACAGAAGCAAAAAGGTACTTCCCAATACTCTTCCATGGAATATTTATGGCGACCATTTTCCGTACAATGATATATAATATGAAGAACATTGCTAAACGGGCTGATGTGTTAATTATGCTTACATAGATTGCAGCTTGCAAAGGCTGGTGGTGTGCATAGTTTGTCAAGACCAGAAATGCTACAGGTAGGGTTATTATCGAATGGATATATGGTAAGGAGAACGCGATGAAAAGTCGACTTTTGATCAGTTCTCTAAACGATATTCTTGCCTTCTCGTCGATTTCCTCAACTCCGTAGAGTATCGAGCTGAAAAGCGTAGATATCGTCGTTACAAATGCATTTATTGCCAGCACTATTAGGACAGGTGATGCTTCTCTGTATACGTCTTTCATAATTGTAATATAAGAATCGGCTAGAACTATCACTCCAGCTGTCATGGGAATGGCGAACATTAAAACCATTTTTAGCGAAGTAGTTATGTCTTCAGGTTTTTTTTCAGCTATAAGTTTTGGATATAATGCGATAGCTAAAAATGATGAATATACAATTACATTTGCAACTTGTCTTTCGATTCCGTACATGGCGCCTCTAGCTCCTTCTCCGCCATAAGCAAAAAGCATTATGAATACAAAGTTTGCTAATTGATTACCCACGACATTGTAGATGTTAGCGACAGAACCTTTGAGCCACTCTTTCACGTATTGCCATTGGAATTGTTTTCTCAGTTCTGTTGCAAGTAGTTTAAAGTAGTAAACCATTTGGATGATGAAGGCTATTGTGAGACTTAGCAGAGCTCCAAGAAGAGGCTGCTGAAACTGAACAATGAGTAGATAACCCAGAACAACTTTACATCCTTCTGCAATAAGCAGTCCGTAGCCGATTGTTTGAGGAGCTCTAGCTTTCAGACACGCCTGTAAAGCATTGATGGAGTAAAGCTCCACTATCTGTATCGAAACCATGAAATATAAGAAAACATGTTCTTGGCTGATTTGGAGAAGGGATGTTATTAAGGGAACGAGTGGAATGTAGATAAGTGTAGCCACTACTGCTATCATCAAATTTGCTAGGATTCCTGTTTTAGCTGCTCCTTCCTTATCTCTTGCAACAAATCGCAGAGTCCAAAATGGAAGGGCTGCAGCGAGGAGTGTAAAATATGCTAGCACATCATTCAAATTATACCAAAGGTCCAATTCTGATTGTGTAGTTGCACGCACTATCATCAGTTGAAAGATTAGTCCTGACGCGACACTGAGCATCTTTGTCGCAAAATTCACAAATCCAGAGTATTGTAGTCTTATCTCTTTTTTAGCCAAGCATCCACCTTTCAGAAGTGCTAACGATATTGTTTGGGGGCGCATATAATTTTATTCTGGTTGGATTGTGTTATGCTGAGCGTTACTAGATAGGTTTTGCGGATGTTTGGAGTTATAGAAAAATGTATGCAGCTATATGTACGTAGAATTTACTTGAAGCATCATAATGATAAAAATTGGATGAAGAAACCGACAGAAGTTGAAACTGCTATAAAGAATGAGATTATCATAACAATCTGACGCTCGCTTAAGGGGCGATGATAAGTGACAAGTGTAACCAAACTTCTTTTATGATTTGAATATATTTTTTCTCCATCAAAGATAGCAGACGCTTTAGTTTTGAAGAGGAAAAAGGTTGAAAGAATTAATGAAGAGTTAAGAATATATGGCAAAAGTGAGATCAACAGACCAGATTTCAAATCTGAAATAATAGCAAAAGCAGCTAATGTCATTCCAATGGCAAAAGATCCTGTGTTGCCAACAAAGATTTTACCTTGGAAATTGAAAAAAGCCAGGGACAGCCAAACGACTAATGGAGCGTATAATAGAATTGCCTTTGACCCTGAAATAGTCATCATTCCAATTACGACTATCGCTGGGCAGATTGTCTCTAAACCGTTCAATCCTCCGAGCTGGTTTACAGTATTAGTGGTTACAGTTATGATCAGTGGGATAACTATGAAATAGTAGTAGACGCCGAAATCTATGGCCCCAACGATTGGTATTGCTATGGAGGTTCGAGGTTCGAGTTGAGTGGCTAATGCAATGAGCGGTATCGCAGCTATTAGTGGAAAGAAGGCTTTGTAACGCCACTTCAAATCCATCCAATCATCAAGCAAACCCATAAAACCACCGAATATTATGCAGACAGCCAACGTTAAAGCTGAAGAACTATTGTTAGGGTTTTCAATTCCTACTGTTTTGAACCAGTATAATAAGAAAAGATAGGTAGCGCTGACTAGAACATAGATTACACCTAGACCATTTGGAACTCTAGGTTTGTTTGGCTTGTGATGATCAGGAACTTTTGGAAACAAGTTTTCTCTCCTTTAAGAGCGCGCGCGCTCCGGGTAATCACTGTAGTATCCATCCCAGTCTATTTTGTAGAGGCATATCATTGGGACGAGGTTACCATAATCTCCTGCTTCATCTGGGGAGATGTCCAGCCCAGAGAAATACGCTTTCTCGAAATATTTGGGTCTAATGTCTTCAATGGTGAAATTAATAGCACTCCAATATCCTTGTTGAAGATCATATGCTCCATTTTCTTGGCACCAAAGCTGTTTTCCCCAAGCCATTAACTTGTAAATAGTCGAGTTCATCCCCAGAACATTCCATTCCCATCTGTTCGTTGATGAATTATAATTTCCGAATGAAGTTTCGTTAGTCCATGACAATTGTCGGTCGATAAAGCCGTCGTTTATGAATCGTTCACGTGCTGTACCAGAGATTCGTGCCATCCACATCCATTTTCCTTCATCACCGTAGCCAGCCCAGTATGCATAAATCTGTCCTTCGGACTCTCCTACGGCGAAAGTTGTATATACAAGGACGTATTCTGCATCGTATTTCTCTAGCATCTTTATTGATTGTGTTTCGTTAGCCATGAAACTGAAGCCGATGTTTTGTATTTGAGTAGTGTTTATTGTAGCGTTGTCGGCAAGCGATGTTACATTTCCCATGATTGTTAACCAATACCCGTAGTCCCACCAGCTGGAGACAACAGTGGTTGCTTCAAGATTGTTCTTTGTCCACTGTAACATATCTAACCATTCTCGCACAGGTTCTTGGGGTGCGATAGGAAGACTACTAGCGGTAATTGTAACTGGAGCCCACGCTTGACTATACACTTTAGGCATTGGAAAGGCAAAGTGCGTCATCAGAATGAGAAAGATCAGAAACACAGCCGTGCCGCTGAATTCTTTTCCAACATACTGTAACCCATACTTTCCCTTGGCGCTAGTTCTCGGCGGTTCCCTTAATAAAGTGTTGAACGGTTTTAAGATTCTTGTTGTCCCATATGCTGCCAAAAGGCTAAATATTGGTGCCATTAGTACAAGTAATCTCACCATAGAACACGCGAAGTAAAGCGAAGTCACTCCTAAAATTAACAGAAACAAGTTTTTGTCGTTGAAATTTCTTAACATGAAGTAAAAACTGGCCATAAAGAAGATAATCATTATACCAAACTCGTAATAGATGGATCCCCACGAGGAAATTCTATGCTCAGCCACAGATTCTATGAGAGGAGATCCACCTCGCAAAACAGGATTTATTACGGAAAGAAACTTTCCAGCTATTCCGCGCATGTAGCCTAATTGCCAAATTACGCTGAAAGCAAGTATCAGTATTGTCAGAAGAGCAATAATGGAAATAACCTTCCACTTTGTCGAGGTTAAAACCCTAGAAACCTCACTGAGACAAAGTAGCAAAAATACTCCTGCAACTGGCAAAATGACGCTTGTAGTTAGATAAGTAGAAGTGAGTTTCGGAACATTTATCGCAATAAATAATCCTAATCCGAAAGTCAGACTATATGATAAAAGCAAGCGTTGTGAATATCTCTTAAGCAAAATCAACAGAAAAGTGAAGAGTAATACAACACCGATGGGGTAATATGCAGCGCCCCATCCCGAACAGAAATATCCTAAGGCTATCCCGGATGCAAGTGAATATTTTACAGTCGAATCTAGTGGTCGATTTTTCTCAGTTGATCGCAGAAATAGCAGTGAAAACAATAAAAGAGCCACTATTCCTATTGTCTCATCATCAAAGAATCCAAGAGAAGTTCTTTGAAGATAGGATGGACTTAAGGCGAGAAAGAGAGATGCAAACAATCCGACAGGTCTTCCCCCTATGTCCTTACCCAGAAAGTAAATCACCAAACTGGCAAACATGCCCATGATGGCTGGAAAGATTGAGCAGAAATCCATCAGAGGAATGTTTACGCCTAAAGCTGAGATTAGACTATATAGAACTGCCGTTGTCAGCGGTAATCCTACAAATCCTCTGTCCGCCATATTTATTCCATCAGGATACCATCTCTGTGGATCCCACCATTGATCAGACCAAGCCAATGGAATGATTCCTTTCTTCAATATGTTTTCAGTGAACCTGTACTGGAAATATGGATCGAACTCGGAAAGATGCAGTGAACCTGTTTGTATTTCCCAACGTATCGGAAATAATCGTATTGCAAAAGCCGTAAAGAGTATGAGCAACAGAGCTGAAACCGTTAACAGGGAACTGTACCTTTGGTTGCAGCTTCTTCAATTTCTTAACGCCGTCAGCAACGTGTTCCTTTGACAATAAATCTTTGAAGCCCATTCACAGATCATCTCTTAATATCAGATTATTGGCGTGTTCTATTTCGTTTACGGTTAATTAAAGTTTTTCAAATGATTCTTATAATTTTCGGAATAGTATAGGTTCGTTGTTTGAAGCACACACTATATGTATGACAAGATTGCTTTGCAAGCTTCTGTAATAGGCATGTCCAAAAATGTTTCGTGTCTGATGAAGCTTTGGTATATTTAGATCCTGTACAAATTGGATAATATAGACGTATAAGAAAATTTATGTGGTGATTAGTCAACTAGAAACACTGGATAAGGATAAGATGAGAAATGAGTACAAAAAGAGTTGCCAAAAAGGAGAAAACCCAAGCCATTTCCATTCCAATGCAGTTGTTTAAAAGAATTGAAAGGATAACCAAAGAAACTGATTTCGAGTCAGTGTCGAGCTATGTTACATATGTCTTGGAGGAAATCTTAGCTGAAAGCGAAGAAGAAAAGTCTTTCACAAAAGCGGATGAAAAAAGGATAAAAGAGCGCTTGAGAGCTTTGGGATACATCGAATAGAAGTTTGAAACACTCGTTGATGGCAGAAAACTCATTAGAAGAGCTATTGGTAGAAGGAGAATATTCACACGTGTGCTAGCTTGTGTATATCTTCAGGATATATATGCCAGATTCCTGATGTTCTCTCATTTGTCTTTCGGGTTTCTTAAGCTCTCTTCAAGATGTTCACTTTATTAGTTAGCTCTATACGCGAAAATGCCCTTTGAAAGTATTGTTGTAGATTATCGGTTATAGTATCTGCTGGTATTTCTTTCCTTTGAAAATTCCTTGTGCGATCACTTTGTCTGACTGACTTTTTCTCAATAGACTCTTTCCTTTATATGATCTGGGCTCTTTAATTCCCAACAGATCTAGAATTGTAGGAGCCAGGTCTATGAGTGAGGTCTTTGTCTCTTTGGTTTTCGGTTTCAGTCCTCCTCCGCAAATTATTAATGGCACATGGAGTAATTTACGTGTCAGCTTTCCAGAATGGCTTCCTACATTTTCTTTATCTTCTAATTCTTCTCCATGATCCGCCGTGATTATAACATAACTGTCTTCTATGTTTTCCTCTGTTATCTTCGGTAGAAATTCAGATAAGATATGATCTATCTGATATATTTGAACATCATACAACAGCCTAAAAGTCCTGATCTCTTCGTCAGTAAGCGTTTTCCCTCTGAAACGCTTATAAACAACTCGAAGCGCTCTAAATTTACTAATTCCAAACCTATCCAAAAAACGATGTCTTGGACAATATGGAACATGAGTATCCATCAAATGAACCCACAGAAAATAAGGCGAACTGGTTTTTCGAACCCACTTGTAGGACCTGTCAAACACAATTTCTGCATCTGCTATTAAAGGATTCTCCCGAGTGTACCATCTCAAGAAAGACATCAATTTTTCGGTTCGCCAAATTGCTCTTCGCACCTTTTCACTTTTTACAATTGGGAAAACTCTTTTCTTAACATTAGAAGAAACTTGACCAACTTCTCCAAAATCCACTACACAATCGAATCCTCGGTCGTAACCAAAAATAGGCGCGAGGTAAGGATTATCGTGAAAAAAGGCTGTCGAATAGCCAAAACCCTTCAATACTTCTGACAACAAAATTCGTTTTTTCGACAACCTTGCAGGAGTACTATACTCCAAATACTCTCCATAATCGAATGGATAAGTACTTGAAATCATTGAAGCAATAGAAGCGCATGTGTAGGAAGAGTTTGAAAACGCATTTGTAAACATCAATCCCTTTCTAGCTAAGGAGCTGATAAACGGGGATGTTAGACGCTTGTAGCCATAACAATTCAGATGATCAGGTCTCAAGCAATCAACGGTAATCAATATTGCATTTTTGCGGGTCATACGGTCTTCCTCCAGAAGATTCTTAGGTTATATAACTAGTCATATTAGTCCTGATGGGTTCGACATATAAAAATAAACGTCTTTCTCTCGGGTTACTCTTATCAAGAAAGATATCAGTTTATGCCAGTCTTCTTCCGCTATTCTGAGATTCTCACACTTGTCATACCACAAAGGCTAATTTGTAAGCATCTGACTTTGCCGTGTCACCCATGATCTGACAACTCTTGTTCTTGGCACGCACTATTGATACATGTCGCTTTACTATGTTACAGCTGAAGAATAGGTCTGTGACACAATATCCGAAATTCGATCTGGCAGATGGTGTTTGCACAAATAAGAATATTCTCCTTCTTTCAGTTTTGGCAAATCAGCGTTCATTACTAGCGACGCAATTTTCTCTTCTGTATTGATATCATGAAGAGGAAAATCTTCGTAATCGGGGAGAGCTGACGAAACACAAGTTATCACAGGTCTACCACACGCAATTGCCTCCAATGATACCATGCCTAGGACTCCAAATTTGAACTGGTCGATAATAACATGAGCCCCCCAATAATATTCCCTAATTTTCTTATGAGGAACTTTTGGTAAGACTATAAGAGGCAGTTTTAGGGAGTTTGCCAGATTAATGGTTTTTTCAAAATCTGGACCATACCGGATAACGTGTGTTTCCACTCTTTCTTTCACTCGGCTTAAAGCATGAATTGCTACATCAGTACCTTTAAATTTCCAATCGTTTGAGCTTCCAATAAGCACACGTAGTCTGGCATTTGATTTTTTCGGCAAAGATTTTGGATAGAAGACGCTAGTGTCCACTGGATTTGGAAGGTATTCAGCACCTTCACTAAATTTTCTAGCCTTATCAAGTAAGTCGGGAGTGCTAACTAAGATCTTATGGCAGTTTTTCAGATTATGCCTAACGATTCTTCCCCAAACTTTGTGATCAATCGTTTCTCTTAAGTCGCTTCCATGTGCATGACCAACGACTGGATGTTTACCAAATCTCATAGCTAAGTAACAATCTTGAAGCAAATAATGAACATGATAAATAGCGCCTTGAGCCTTCAGGATATTGTAAGCCAATCCAAAAGTTTTATTCCACGACCCCCTTCCGCGCTTAATATGCGTCTTCTCAAAATCTTCAGGCAAATATTTCAATATGGTTTCCCCCACATGAGAGCAATCATTAATCATGACAACTTTCAAAATCCAACCTTCCTTCATATTGAGCTCAAATAGTTCTTATTCTCTCAGGATAGATATCCTAAGGCTCTCAATCTCTTCTCTATATCTTCAGATTCCAAGTTGGGCAGGTTCTTTCTTATCAAATGGATTATATATTCTGTAGTACTACGATATCCGCTTCCCTTCAAAGTTTTCGCAAGCCTGATATATAGAGGTTTAGGAATTGGAATGTTAACATATTCGACCATAAAGTCTCCCAACATCAATTGATTGTGCACTAAACCGAAGAACAAAACAGGATGCATATTCATGAATGACTATCTACAAGAACTGGAAAAACAAAGTATAGCAATGATCCGCGAAGCTAAAGCCCAATTTCAAAATCCAGCAGTACTGTGGAGCACTGGAAAAGATTCCACAGCATCAGTTTGGCTCTGCAAAAAAGCTTTCTTCGGGAAGGTGCCTTTCCCTGTAATTCACATTGATACAGGCTACAAATTTCCAGAAATCTACGAATTCAGAGACAAAATAGCAAAAGAATGGGACCTCAATCTAATCATAGCAAAAAACGAAGAAGCACTCAAAAAAGGGATGGCTCCTGAAAAAGGAAGATTGGAGTGTTGTACAGAGCTGAAAACTGAAACTTTGAAAAATCTAATAAAAGAACAAAGATTTGACGCTTTAATTCTGGCAATACGGAGAGACGAACATGGAATCCGAGCCAAGGAAAGATACTACTCTCCAAGAGACGAAAACTTCCGCTGGAACTACAAGGATCAACCAGCAGAACTATGGGATCTATACGTAAAGCCTTCCGAAGATTTCACTCACATGCGTGTTCACCCAATTCTGCCTTGGACAGAACTTGAAGTGTGGCAATACGTAGTGCAGGAAAAACTACCAGTAAACCCCTTGTACTTCGCAAAAAACGGCAAAAGATACAGAAGCCTAGGATGCATGCCGTGCACAGTACCCATTCCCTCCAACGCAAGTACGATAGACGAAATCGTCCAAGAAATCAAAACATCAAAAACTCCAGAAAGAGCTGGAAGAGCCCAAGACAAAGAGAAAGCCTACATGATGCAAAAACTACGAAGCTTAGGCTACATGTAGGTAAAAACCATGATAATACTAGCCCTAGATGCACTAGACCTAAGTCAAGTGCGAAAATTCAACTGCAAAAACCTAATGCAAAAAGAATATGGACAAACAAACCTCTCAGCTTTCAACCAACTACGAACTGTAGTTCTATGGGCATCCTTCTTAACAGGCAAAAACTTGGAAAAAGAAATCCCAATTAAGACTCAATGGGATTTCAAATTATCGCTTCAGCAAACTTTCATGAAATTCTTCAAAACATACAAAGCAATAGATGTACCTGCATTCTCATACAAACAACAAAACCACACAAAAGAAAGAGAACTTCTAAAAGGCTATTTTGATGACAAAGCAACCGTAGAGGAATATGACGCTGTTATCTGGAGAAACCATGAGGAAAACAAAAAGGATTTTTTCAAAGTTGCTGGGAAATTCGATCTAATCATGGCATATTTCAATCTTGCAGATGCCATCGGACATCTGAGCTTCGGAATTACCGAAAAAACATCTGAAACATATCATGAACTTGACAAAATGGCAGAAGAAATTAGAAATCTAGACAATTTTATCCTGGTAATATCAGATCATGGAATGAAAGCTGTAGGAAGATATGGCGACCACAGTCAAAACGGCTTTTATTCTTTAAACCACGAATTAGGACTCAAAATGCCAAAAATAACCAGTTTCTACAACCCGATTAGGAGAATTGCCGAAAATGAGTATTCCTAGAGTAAATCTCGTAGTTGTAGGTCATAAAGACCATGGAAAATCCACCTTAATTGGCAGACTATTATATGATTCAAAAGCAATACAAGAACAAAAACTAGAAGAAATCCGAACAGAACTAAAGCAAACCGGAAAAAAATTTCGATTCGCCTATCTACTTGACAGTCTAGAAGAAGAGAGAAAAGGCGGATTAACAATGGACATAATGCAAACACCCTTCAAATCAAGGAGGTACCTATACACAATCATAGACTGCCCAGGCCATAAAGAATTCATAAAGAAAATGCTTACCGGCGCATCCCAAGCCAACGCAGCTGTACTCGTAGTTTCCGCAAAAGAAGGCATACAAGACCAAACCCGACAACACACCTTCCTAATCAAAACATTAGGCATCCAACAACTCGTAGTCGCAGTCAACAAAATGGATAAACTCGCCTACAAAGAAAACCAATACCAAAAAACATGCAAAGAACTAGAACCAATCCTCAAAAGTCTAGATTACAGTGATACCCCAATAATACCCATCTCCGCCATGAAAGGAGACAACGTCTACAAGAAATCCATGAAAATGAAATGGTACAAAGGACCGACCTTGATTGAAACATTAGATGAAACCATAACTCCAAGTAAACTCCCATCAAACAAACCTCTAAGAGGCGTCGTTCAAGACATCTATCCCCACGAAAACAACCAACAAATTATCGCTTGCAAAATTGAAACAGGAACACTTGGACCAAGAGAAACAGTTGTCTTCAATCCTTCAGGAAAAAAAGGCTTTGTAGAGAAAATTCTAGCTTTCGGTACAGCGACAAAAAAAGCCGGGCCAGGAGATTCCGTTGGTCTCATTATAGATGGAATTGACACTATAGAAAGAGGCGAAGTATTAAGTCATTTTGGAAACCAACCCAGAAAGGTAAGAAAATTCACCGCTGAAATAATTCTATTATCTGACATTCAAATAAGAAACGGCAGTGAACTAACTATTCGTTGTGGAACAGCCGAAAAGAAATGTAGAGTACAAAGAATATTGAGTGAAATCGACCCAGTTAACCTCACCGTCAGTTCTAGATATCCAGAGGTTTTGAAAGATGAAGGCGTTGGTGAAGCGGAGTTTATAGTACTTGAACCTCTATGCATAGAGAAGTACTCTGATTTTCCAGAACTTGGAAGATTTGTTATTGAGGGAAAAAAGGGAACAGCAGCCGCTGGAATCGTTCTTGAGATCCACAGTTAAAAGGAAGCGCTATCAAAGATGGATAAGCGTGTTAGAAGTTTATCTAAAGCAATCTCTTGGCGTATTGTAGCAACTTCTACCACGATACTTTTAGTATTCATTTTCACTGGAAGTCTGTTGTTGAGCGCAGGTGTTGGCTCTTTGGAACTGATAATAAAACTCGTTGTGTATTATCTGCATGAAAGAATATGGAATATGTCAGATTTTGGTCGAAAATA
>SMTZ1_10004298_pt1 | contig 14600 bp, 18 predicted proteins | sample DeeMarSWOR136_30_FD_25667 | JGI IMG/M metagenome (IMG submission 25667) | reverse complement strand
CCGAGCATCGGGTTTTCTACAATCTGAACACCGGCCTGCAGGAAAAAGGTCTTTGCAATATCGAACTCTGCACCGACAGAACCCGAGATGGGTTCGTAGAAGGGGACAACCGTTTCGCCGGTGATCAGCAGGTTTCTTAAGACCCTGTAGGACATCCCAAAATGAACTTCAGTCGGAAGCTTTTCCATGAAATCGCTATAACCTATATTTTTCACCGTCATCCCTAAGGTGAGGCTTGGCTCTGGGCCGATGAAAGTTTTCAACACGTTCAATCTCCGGCACGTAATTGTAGAAACCTTTTAGATTTGCTCCGACGGCAAGATTAAGATCTCTGAATTTGTATCCCACATTGAGCATCCCCATACACTGAGAGAGGGTGTAGGTCTTCCCATCACTGTAGCCGTACTCGTCGAAATATGTGAAGGGGAGGTACAGGTAGGTGAACCCCAGGCCGACGAAGAGCTGGTCGGTGATTCCCCGCGAGAGCCGTACTGCCTCGAAATTTACGTCTTCTATCCACTCCTGGTGAATGAGTGAGAGCTTGAAGACCTTAGACGGGTCTCCTCCTGCAGGATTGGAATCCATGTAGTAGACGTCATTTGCAACCCCGGAGTAAGCGCCACCGAGGCTGAGGGCACGGGAGCCGTATATCAGCTTGAGCATTGCCGGGCCTGCTTCTCCTGTGTAGGAGTACGCTGCGGCCACAGAAACGATCAACACGAGGATAGTGAAGAGTAATTTCTTCATACAGCTCCCTGTTGTACATCTTCCTGAATATTTTCCTGATGGACATTTTTTCTTCCTGCACTTTTTCCTACATTTCAAAGTCCTGTATATTTATGTGCAATATACATGCCATTATAATTTTTTATACAATTTTTTAATTTATTATTATATAATAAATTATATGGACCAATTTTTTCATCAATTTTCTAAATATAAAATATGTATTATTTTTCATAACTTACTTTTTCATACTGTCCAAAATTTGTTATTTGACTCACCCGACAGATTTTTCAGTATATCCTGGCATCCTGTGCTGAATTATATTATGAAAATGCTGTCATAGGTATTCAGTCTCTATTTGTTCATTATAATTTATTGAAAAATAATAAATTATATGATTATATGTTTTGCTGACTTGATACGCATAACCGGCACCTTTTCTATAAATATACCACATTTCAGTAGATACCCCTTTCGAATCGGCCAACAAATTACATTACTGTATCTTAAAGGATACTTATTGTATAAAATATTATAACTTTATGAAATTGAGGAATAAAACGACAAAAGAATAAATAATTATATGCTTTTTAAATCAACTGTGGAAAAATGCTTGACAGAAAAGATAATCGTGTTACTTTTATTAATAAAAGTGCTACATACATGTTTCGGTGAGCTATTGAGGAGGTATAAATGAAAAAAGGCTTTATGCTTCTTGTACTGATAATTTTATGTTTTTCAGAGAGTGCATTTGCCCATTTTCAGTACCTCATACCCTCGGACGAGATGGTCATGCAGGGGGAGAGCAGGACGCTCAGGATAGATCTCATTTTCGGCCATCCCTTTGAAGGCGAGTACCTTCAGATGGAGAAGCCCGAGATGTTTCAGGTCAGGTTCAGGGGAGAAGATACGAATCTATTGAGCACTGTCAGGGAACATAAGGTGAATGGTAGGAGTGCCCACTTTGCCGAGTACATGATCAGACGGCCGGGGGATTACTTGTTCTATATTGAGCCTGCACCCTACTTCGAACCCGCAGAGGAGTGCTTCATCGTGCATTATACCAAGATGGTTGTGCACGCCTTCGGGCTCGAGGAGGGATGGGATGAGGAGATCGGCCTCAAAACCGAAATCATTCCTCTCACCCGCCCCTACGGAATCTGGACAGGGAACGTGTTCCAGGGAGTGGTCAAAGCCTTCGGCAGACCGGTACCCTATGCTGAGGTGGAGGTGGAATACCTGGCGAATGGTAAAATCCAGCCTCCTGCGGGTCCGTTCATCACTCAGGTGATAAAGGCTGACGGGAACGGAGTGTTCACCTATGCCTGTCCGAAGGCCGGATGGTGGGGGTTTGCTGCGCTGAGCGAGGACAGGGAAAAGATCAAGCATAGCGACGGAAAGATGTATCCGGTTGAGATCGGGGCAGTGTTCTGGATCAATGTATACGACATGCCATGAAAGAAGGGCAAAGAAGGGAGAAAAAATGCATATATCTGAAGGTGTTCTGACTCCCCAGGTTCTAGTTGCGGGTGCGGCGATAGCTGCTGCAGGGACGGCGGTGGGCCTGAAAAAGATGGATTATGACCATATCCCGAAGATAGCGGTACTCACCGCTGCCTTCTTCGTCGCTTCCCTCATTCACGTTCCGGTTGGACCTGCGAGCGTGCACCTCACACTGAACGGATTGCTCGGGCTCATGATCGGGTGGGCTGCGTTTCCCGCAATTCTCATCGGATTGCTGCTCCAGGCTCTCCTGTTTCAATTCGGAGGGCTCACAGTGCTCGGCGTGAATGCGGTGAACATGGGGCTTCCGGCGTTGATCGTCTACCTTCTTTTCGGATATTTTATTAAAAAGGACAACGCCGCGCTTACCATTGTGTGTTCCTTTCTCGCGGGCTCTGTTGCCGTGTTGCTCTCCATCCTTTTTACCGCATTTTCACTGCTGTTTTCCGGCCAGGAGTTTATAAATATTGTGAAAATAATGGTGATTGCCCATATCCCGGTGGTGATCATCGAAGGAGTGGTCAACGCATTCATCGTTACTCTCCTCAAGAAGGTGAAACCTGAGATTTTGGAGTTTTCCCGTGCAATCGCAGACAATGCCTGAAAGACTCCTGAGCAGCGTGAAAAAGATAATTTTATTGATCCTGATAGTGAGTCTGATTGTCTTTTCCGCCTTTCCCGCCTTCTCCCATAGGGTGAACATTTTCGCTTATGTGGAGGGGGAGACAATCTACACGGAGAGCTACTTCTATGACGGGAGCCCGGTGAAAGAGGGAAAAATTGAGGTATTCGACAGCAGCGAGAAATCGCTGTTCGCAGGCGTTACTGATAGTGATGGGCTCTTCAGCTTCAAAGTGCCGAAAATTGATGATCTCACCATCGTACTCGACGCGACCATGGGGCACCGGGCCACCTTTCAGATCACGGCCGATGAGCTGAAGCAGCAGCTTCCGAATGGCCTGCCGGAAGCTGCATATAAGAAGAGTACGAATAAAGAGACGGTAAAGAGCAGGGATGGAGCACGTTCAGGGACACACTCCGGGACAGAACTGGAATCCGGCAGTCAGGTGTTCAGAAGTGGAGGGGTATCTGTGCAAAATTCGCCTGAACAGTCGTTACAATCGGAGCAGAGTACTGAGGAAGAGATGGGTTCATATCAGAGCATGAGTATCGAGGATATCCGCCAGGTGGTTCGTGAAGAGATCTCCCGGGAGATCGACTCCATTCAAAGGAGTATCGCGCGACTTGAGAAACAGAAGGAAGGTCCTTCCGTAACCGAGATCATTGGCGGCATCGGGTACATCGTCGGGCTTGCAGGGCTTGCAATGTTTTTCAAAAGCAGAGTAAAAAAGTGATCCTCGAACGGTTTTCTGAGGGCTCCTCACCCCTTCACAGAATCGACCCGCGAGTGAAAGTCTGCATCGCCCTGCCGCTCGTATTTGTGGTTGCACTTTCCAACAGGGTTGTGCTTTCCAACAGGTATGAAGCGATACTACTCGGGCTGGCGGGTGCTCTCTTTCTCCTCTTTTACGCGCGTATTGCACTGAAAGCCGTGATACAGAGCCTCCGGGTGCTCCTCCTGTTCATTCTGCTCCTGTGGATATTTCTACCCCTGAGCATGCAGGGAGATACGCTGTTCCATCTTGGACCGCTTGCCTTCACGCAGGAAGGTATTCACAGGGCGCTTTCTATCAGCCTGAAGTCCTCTGTCATCGTGCTCTACATCATTTCCCTCATCTCCACCTCCACGGTCTTTTCGGTTGTGCACGCCCTCCACCACCTCAAAGTCCCGCGCAAACTGGTGTACCTCGCCTTTCTCAGCTATCGCTACATCCAGGTGATCCATGAAGAGTACCTCAAGCTGAAAAACGCGATGAAGATACGGGGATTCAGACCGAAGACTGATGGCCACACGTACAGGTCTTACGCGTACCTCGCCGGGATGCTGATCGTCAGGAGCTACGACCGGGCGGAGCGGATCCATGAGGCGATGCTCCTGAGGGGATTTCACGGAGAGTTTTACCTGCTCCACCATTTTTCGATTGGTAAACGGGATATTCTCTTTGCCCTTTTCATGTCAATCTATATATTTGGGATCGTATGTCTGGAATGGATTCTCTAATAGAGCTCCAAAAGCTGAGATTTGGCTACACAGAGGGGAGCTTTGTACTGAGGGACCTGGACTTCACCTTCTTGAGGGGTGAGAAGGCAGCTCTTCAAGGTCCCAACGGAAGCGGGAAAACGACCCTTTTTCACGTGATCATGGGGCTATTGAAGCCGCTGTCCGGACAGGTGAAAATCTTCGGTAGAGAGAGGAGCAGGAAAAGCGATTTTTACGATGTACGCCGTCGGATCGGCCTCCTGTTTCAGGATTCCGATGACCAGCTCTTCTGTCCCACCGTGCAGGAGGATATCGCCTTCGGTCCGCTGAACCTCGGTAAAAGCCGTGAGGAGACGGGAAGGATCATTAGCAGGACCCTGCACCGCGTAGGCCTGCCCGGCTTCGAAGAGAGGATCACCTACAAGCTCTCGGGAGGTGAAAAACGCCTCGTCGCCCTCGGAACCGTACTTGCCATGGAACCAGAGCTCCTTCTCCTGGATGAGCCGGTTGCCGGGCTTGACGAAGAACACAGGATGAAATTCATCCAGGTCCTGAAAAGCGTTGAGTCCTACCTGATCATTTCACATGACCGTGAATTGCTTGATGAGGTAATTGACACATCCTATGTTCTCAGAGGTGGACAAATCAACCAGGAGAGATCCAGGTCATGAAACGCACAGACAGCCATAGACTACCAGGGAGCACGAAGTACCCTCTCCAGGGATGAGCTGAAGCCGCAGCTTAAGAAGCAGCGAGCCTATGAGATTGAACATGAGAGGGAGGTGCTGTTTCACGCGCCGGTGCTTGCAGGGAGGGAAAGGATAACAACCGAGGGGGCAAGCTTTCGCGCATTTCATATTCGTGATACGCTCCCTGAGGAGGATCTGGTGGTTGATTACTGGATTTCTCCTGAAGTGCCCGGGCAACTTGTGAAAATCGTATACACTACTTCTCTGGGGGATACCCTGTCTTCTGTGGAAATCGGGAAGGTGAAGACCGACTCTGTGCAGCGCTTTGATTCTCTAGAATGAGAGAGGGTTGACCCACCCGCCGGAAAAGCCTATATTCACCTGTACTATTGTACCTTTTAACTGATGAAATGAGAAAAAGCACAGTGGAAGAACAAAGAGCCGCGCTTCTCACCCATGGTCCTGTGGGAAAGACACTTATCAAGCTGACTATCCCGATGATTTTCGGATTGATCGGTATCGTCGCTTTCAATCTCGTTGATACGTATTTCGTGGGAAAGCTGGGAACCAGCGAGCTTGCCGCACTCAGCTTTACATTTCCGGTGGTGCTTGTGATCGGCAGCCTTGCTATGGGGATTGGAATGGGAGCATCTGCGGTGATATCCCGTGCGGTGGGTGAGGGGGATCGAGACAAAGTACAGAGGCTTGCTACCGACTCCCTACTCCTTGCGCTCATTTTCGTGGGGTTTTTTATTGTCATCGGATTATTCACCATAGGACCTCTCTTTCGCGCACTTGGAGCGCCCGAAGATATTCTTCCACTTATTCGGCAGTACATGAAGATCTGGTATCCGGGGATGATCTTTGTGGTCATTCCCATGGTCGGAAACAATGCCATTCGGGCAATCGGTGACACCAGGACACCGGGACTGATCATGCTTGTTGCAGCCGGGGTAAATGGCGCCTTGGACCCGCTACTGATCTTCGGGATCGGTCCTTTTCCACGGCTCGAGATTGTAGGGGCTGCGATTGCAACGGTCATTGCACGGGCGGTGACACTCGTTGTGGCGGTCTACGTTCTCTGGCGCAGGGAAAGGCTGATCACGGTGAGTCGGGTTCCATTTAAGAAAATTTTTAATTCCTGGAAAAGGGTGTTGTACATAGGAATACCGACCGCAGCGGCAAGGATGATTATTCCGGTGGGGCTTGGGATCATTACCAGGATGCTCTCCGCATACGGTCCTGAGGCGGTCGCTTCCTTCGGTGTGTCCTCTCGTATCGAATTTTTTGCACTCACAGTCGTGACCGCCCTCTCTGTAGTGCTCGGCCCATTCGTGGGACAGAACTGGGGTGCCGGGATGCACGGAAGGGCCAGGACCGGCGTGAGGTACAGCAGTCTTTTTTCCATGCTGTGGGGCGCGCTCCTCTGGGCGGTGCTCGCACTCATCGCACGCCCCTTGGCATCCCAGTTCAACGAGAATCCGGAAGTGATCGATGGAATTGTACTCTTTCTCAGGATTGTTCCCGTGGGGTACGGACTGCAGGGGATCCTGCTGCTTGCGGTTTCAACGCTAAATGTGCTGAACAAACCGCTCCACTCAGCGGCCCTGCGGGTGCTTCAGATGTTCGTGCTGTTCGTTCCCTTCGCGATCCTGGGTTCACAGCTCCTGGGTATGTCAGGGATCTTTGCCGCTCTTCCCTTTTCCTATCTTGTGTCCGGGCTGCTCTCTCTCCTTCTGCTGAAAAAAACAATGAAAGAAAAAGTATATGCGTATGCACAGAATTAACGTCCCAGCTCTTCTTACTCGTCAGGCTCTAGTATTCGTACCTGATCTTTCCGGATGCGTGCTTGATCTTCTCTGAGAGCTTCCGTGATGCACACTGCAGGAAGTGCTGGATTACACTCTCTTCAGTATCTTCGAAGTCAACCCTAAACCAGGTTCACCACATTTTGGATCCTGTTGTCAGTGTAGATTGGAGAATTGTTCAAGACAGACTTTTAAAGATCCATTTCTCTGCTTTTTTTTAAAAACGCGGTGTATAAAATGGCACACGTTGAGCCGAGTGCGATCCCGAAAATCACGATGCTGTCGATGAGCCGCAGATCAAGCTGTTTGAAGAGCACTGCGAGAGTTCCGCCCAGAACGGTGGAGGCGAAGAGCACCTTGATCCGCTCGGGATTTATTCTTTTCGTTGCAATGCTCCCGATAAAAATGCCAATCACCGTTGTGGCGGTCAGATAGAGGATGCCGCTCCAGTCGACTTTCCCGGCGAGCATATAGACAACCGCTCCCTGCGCTCCTGTAATGAGCACACTGAACAGGCTCGTACCGATCGCAAGCGTGACCGGAAAACCGAGTGCGTAGATAAGGAGGGGAAAGAGCACGAAACCTCCGCCCACTCCCATGGTGCTGCTGAGAGCGCCCACCAACAGGCCGATGGCCACAAGAAGGGGAAGGGAGATCTGCATTGCCGATGACGTATCAACCGGAACAGTAATGAAGGGGGGGATGGTGCCCTTTTTCGGTGCTCCGCCTGCCTGGTCAACTCTGAGCCGTTTTGAGATCAGCATGGAGAGGCCGACCGTAGTGAGTAGTAGCATGTAGAGTATTCGCACCCAGGTGTCCACGGAACCCATTTTTTCGAGGTGAAGGATAAGGCGCTTTCCGCCCAGGACCCCGGCAATGGATGACGTACCGATGATCAGTCCTGAGAGGAAGCTCACGTTCTTCAGCTTCCTGTGCCGGGCAGTTCCGAGTATCGAAGTAATAAAGATGTATACCAGGCTCGTACCGATGGCGTAGGGCATTGGCAGGCCGAGGATGTGGAGTGCGGGGGTGATAAGCCACCCCCCACCGATGCCGAAAAAGGAGCTCAACGTCCCCACACAGAAACCGGTGAGGAGTAAGAGCAGAGGGTTGAGGTCAAATGGGGAGGAGAGAAAAGGAATATGCATGGGTACCTATAGTCCCAAGCTTACCGAGATTTTTTTCATTGCTTCCAGGACGAACCCGATGTGTTCATCGATGGGAATGCCGAGCTCTTCCGCCCCCCGTTGGATGTCCTCTCTACTTACCGATGCGGCAAAGGCCTTGTCCTTCATTTTTTTCTTTACCGACTTCACGCTCACCTCTGCAATCTTTTTAGTGGGGCGGACGAGGGCAACTGCCACAATGAAGCCGGTGAGTTCGTCAATGGCAAAAAGGGCTTTTGCCATACGGCTCTCTCTTTTCACACCGCTGTAATCGGCATGCCCCAGTATGGCCTGGACCCACTCCTCAGGGATGCCCTTCTGTCTGAGAATCTCTGCACCTTTGAAGGGATGGTTCTTCGCATCGGGGTACCTCTCGTAATCGAAGTCATGGAGGAGACCGACGATGCGCCAGATCTCTTCATCTTCACCGAATTTCCTCGCATAATCACCCATGACCGCTTCCACTGCGAGTGCGTGCTTGATGAGTCCATCTTTTTTCGTGTACTCCGTGAGTAAATCGTAGGCCCCTTTACGGTTCATTTTTCCTACTCCTGATGATTTTTTTCGAAAATAACGGAGGCAACGACCACATCTCTGAGATGGGACATGCTCACCGCGATGTTGTCTACACCGAGCCGCCGGGCAAACTCCTGGGCGACACCGTACAGCAGGAGAAAAGGCTTTCCGGTTCGTTCGTGGCGTACCTCTATGTCCTTGAAACGTACCCCCCTTCGGGCTCCGGTACCCAAGGCTTTCATGGCCGCTTCCTTTACTGCCCAGTAGGAGGTGTAGAGCTGAACTGACCCCGCGTTCCGTCTTCTGGAAAACTCGATCTCATAATCGGTGTAAATCCTGCGGAGGAAACGTTCATTAAAACGGGTAATTGCCTTCTCGATCCTGGCGGTGCTCATGATATCAATCCCGTATCCGATAATCATTGGGTGTTCCTCCGAAAAGTGATTCGCGTATCGATCCAGGGCTTACTCTGACCTGGACCTGAGAGGGTAAAAGGACGTTTTTAAAAAATGTCTTCCCTCATGCCCCAACTACAGATGAAGCGCCTCACTCCTCACGGGTCCTCAGGTCCGATAAGACCTGTATGATCTTATGGCGATAGCGCTCCGGGGCTCTCACATATCCCCACCCCTTCTGGAGCTGATAGATCCCGTTCAGGGCGGAGTCGTAGTAGGACTTCAGCTCGTAAGGTATATCCTGCTCCTTCAGCATTCCCTCAAGGATCTTTGCCTCGACCTCGTTCTCAACAGATGTGATTTTCACATACTCTTCCATAGGCGTTTCACCAGAGGTGATGAACAACGGATTTGAAGTACTTCTCATAGATCGCTTTCACCTTCTCCATCTGGGCGTTGGTGAGTGGCGGATGGTCCATTGCACGTATGTTTGGCTCGACCTGTGTCACGCGGCTTGCGCCCGGTATGACGCAGCTCACCTCGCTGAACATGAGAACCCACCGGAGCGCGATCTGTGCGAGCTCTCCGTCTTTGCCGAATACGGACTTAAGCTCCTCCACTGCAGTAAGCCCTGTCTCATAATCCACCCCGGAGAAGGTCTCGCCTTTGTCGAAGAACTTACCATTCCTGTTAAAGAAACGGTGATCTTTCTTTCCGAACACCGTGTCCTTTTTGAACTTTCCCGCAAGCAGCCCACTTGCGAGCGGGACCCTGACGATGATGCCGACGTTTTTCTTTTTTGCTTGCGGAAAGAAGAGCTCTGCTGGACGCTGCCTGAACATATTGAAAATAATCTGCACCGTTGCCATACCGGGGTATTCGATCGCCTTCAGCGCCTCTTCCACTTTTTCGACGCTCACCCCGTAGTTGCGTATCTTTCCCTCTTTTTTCAGAGCGTTGAGGGTCTCGAAGACCTCCGGTCTGTAGTACACCTCTGTGGGAGGGCAGTGGAGCTGTATGAGATCGAGGGTTTGAAGCCCCATGTTTGAGAGACTCTCCTCGACGAACTGTCTGATATTTTTTTCGTTGTACCCCTCCGATACGTGCGGTTTCAATCGTCTGCCGCACTTTGTTGCTACATAGATCCGGTCTTTCCAGGTTTTAATAAATTTCCCGATCGACCTCTCGCTGAGCCGGTCTCCGTAGACATCGGCTGTATCGAAGAAGTTGATTCCAAGCTCCGCAGCTTTTTGCAGGGTGGCCTCAGCGTTTTTTTCGTCGTAGGGTTCGCCCCACTTGCCGCCGAGCTGCCAGGTGCCCAGTGAAACCTCTGATACCTTGAATCCCGTCTTTCCAAGCTCTCTGTACTTCATTCTCGCCTCCCATGTGTGCATTTTTTCTTTAATTTATCAGTACGATTTTCAAATGGGTAGCTGGTTTTTCACTTCTCTTTTATTTAACAGGATTCGCTACCTGAGAATGCGCATAGAGTTGAAAATGGCCATGAGTGCAACGCCCATGTCTGCAAACACCGCCTCCCACATATTCGCAATTCCCACCGCACCGAGGGCAAAGAAGATGCCCTTTACAGCAAACGCGAGTGCAATATTCTGCAGGACAATGGTCCTGGTCTTACGAGCGGTCCTGATCGCCTCTACGAGTTGCATAGGGGAGCCATCCATAAGCACGATGTCTGCTGTTTCGATCGCTGCGTCTGAGCCGAGATGACCAACGGCAATGCCTATGTCTGCTCGAGCGATAACAGGAGCATCGTTTATTCCGTCCCCTATGAAAGCAGTCTTTTTCCCGCGCTCCATAATGCGCTCGAGCTCTTGCACCTTGTCCTCTGGGAGAAGGTCCGCTGCTGTAAAGTCGATACCCAGCTTTTGTGCGATGAGCCCAGCTGCGTATGAATTGTCGCCTGTGAGCATACCGATAGTATTGATGCCCAGCTTCCTGAGCTCCTTGACGGCCCTTAGGCTTTCCTCCTTCAATTCGTCGGATATGACGATGTAGCCGGCATATTCGGAATCCACCACCACGTGGACAACGGTGCCCTCCACATGGCACTGTTCGTGGGGGATGTCGAGATCGTGCAGGAGCCGGTCGTTTCCCACATACACCTCTCTGTTTTTAACGAGTGCCCGGATACCAGAGCCGGGAATCTCTCTGTACTCCTTGATGTCCTCTGTATTCACTTTTTTTCCGCAGGCCTCCGCGATCGACTTTGCGATCGGATGATCGGAATGGGATTCTGCAGCAGCGGCCCACTCGAGCAGTTCCTCATCGTTCCACGCGCCGGATGGAACCACACTACTTACCCTGAACACTCCCTTCGTAAGGGTTCCGGTCTTGTCGAATACAACGGTATCAACAGAGTTCAGGGCATCAAGATGGTTCGATCCCTTTATAAGGATCCCGCGGCGGGAGGCCCTTCCGATACCACCGAAAAATCCGAGTGGTATGCTGATGACGAGTGCACAGGGACAGGAGATGACCAATAGCACGAGAGCTCTGTATATCCAGTCTGAAAATGTCGCCCCTGGGATAAGGAGCGGCGGAATGACCGCAAGCGCAGCCGATATCCCCACCACCACGGGTGTGTAATATCGTGCAAACCGGCTGATGAACCGTTCGGATTTCGCCTTCTTCTGGGTTGACTTTTCGACGAGGTAGAGAATCCTGGCGATCGACGAGTCGCTGTACTTTCTGTTTACCTTCACGGTGAGGAGTCCCGATTTGTTGATCATTCCCGCAAAAACATCATCCTCAGCACTAACCATCTTTGGGACCGGCTCCCCGGTAAGGGGTGAGGTGTCGAGCTGCGAACTCCCCTCTATGACCCTCCCGTCGAGGGGAACCTTCTCTCCCGGCCTGACAAGGATTGTTGCACCGATATCGACCGACTCTGGAACAACATCCCTGATGCCGTCGCTGCCTTTCAGATGGGCAACAGAAGGTCGCACATCGAGGAGTGCCCTGATCGATTTCCTGGATCGACTGAGGGAGAGATCCTGGAGTAATTCACCGATCTGGAAGAATATCATAACACCGGCAGCCTCGGGGAGTTCCCCGATGGCAAATGCACCGACCGTTGCCACGGTCATTAAAAAGTGCTCATCGAATATTTTCCCGTGGAGAATGTTTCTCACCGCCCGAGCAAGAACGCGCCACCCGCTCAGCAGGTAGGAAGCCAGGAATATGCAGTACTTGCCGGAAGACAAGGGAGTTTCTGTGAGCTCTTCCCTGAAGAGGATACCGACTCCCAGCAGAACCGCAGAGATGGTGAGGATGAAAAGTTCTCGCTTTCTGTTGAGCGGTTTCCCTTCGTGATTGCCGTTAACCTCTGTAAGTGAGACTTCGGGATTTATCTCCCGTATCCTCTCTTTCACCCTCTCCAAATCGTCTGTGGTAATATAGAGCTTGGAAAGGGAAAAGTTCACCGAGGCGTATTTGACACTGTCGAGCTCTTTCAGCCCTCTTTCTAATTCGAGACCGCATTCGGAACAGTCCAGGTTCTCTATGTTATACTCTTTCATGGAGTCCCCTCTTCCCTATTCCTGTTTTTCCTGCTGATGAATCAGCGAAAGCTGAAATATCTGTTTCACATGCTCGTCATCGAGGGAGTAGTAGACCACTTTTCCCTCCCTTCTGAACTTGACGAGCCCTGCTTGCTTGAGGATCCTGAGCTGATGAGATACCGCAGACTGCTGCATTCCGAGCAGCGCCGCGATGTCGTAGACGCACATCTCAGAAGAAAAGAGGGCAAACAGGATCTTGGTCCTCGTCGCATCACCACATATTTTAAAGAATGCGGCAAGCCGGGAGAGGGACTCTTCACCAGGCAAGCGCTCTTTTATCCTTGCGACAATATCTGCGTGCAGCGGATGTACTTCTGTTGGATGAGCCATTAAAATACCACCATTATATATGAATATATGTTCATGTGTTCATACATAAAATAGGCTCATCTTTGTGATTTGACAAGCTTTTTTTATGTATATGTGGTTGAAACTGAGAATTTCTGTTATCTTGTTGCTGTTGTAATTTTGATTTTGCGGGTGGGAAAATGGCTCAGAAAAATCCCCTCCGTGCTTTAAATCGGTTACGGAGTCGCATCGATCGGATTGATAAAGGGATCATACGGCTTTTGCTGAAACGGTCTCGTGCAGTCGAGCGGATCGGGAGACTGAAGAAACAACAGGGGATTCCCGTGGTGGATAGCGAGAGGGAGAGGGAGATCCTGTCGAGGATCGATACGAAGATCGATTTGCAGAAGGCTGCCGGAGCGCAGAGGGAGTTCGTACGGAAAGTGTACGAACGCATCTTCACCGCTTCCAGAGAAATGGAAAGAGGGGAACATAGCGCAGATTGATGGGATAACAGATGGATCGGATAATTGAGGGAAAGAGATCGATCAGGGGTGAAATCACGGTTCCAGGCGACAAGTCGATCTCCCACAGAGCGGTAATATTCGCAAGCATCGCCCAGGGAACCAGCACCATCGGCGGTCTTTCCAGCTCACGGGATGTACGGAGCACGATCCAGGCTATGCTGAAGGTTGGAGTTTCGATAGATCAGAGAGAAGAAAACACCGTAGTAGAGGGAAAGGGAATCACAGGATTCGAGCAACTACGGGCAGCCGAACCCATAGAGATCGACTGCGAAAATTCGGGGACAACGGCACGGCTTCTCACAGGGCTGTTCGGTGGGGCGGGAATCCCTGCACGGCTGATTGGTGATGAGTCGCTCATGAAGCGACCAATGGGAAGGGTCGTGGACCCGCTTGGAAGAATCGGTGTGCGTCTAACATCGAATAACGGATACCTGCCGGTGGAGATACTGGGAGGAGCACCGGCCCCATTTGATTACACCCTTCCTGTGGCGAGCGCTCAAGTGAAGACCGCTTTCATTCTTGCTGCCCTTTTCATCGCCGGGAGTTCGGTAATCACAGAAACAATGCAAACGAGGGACCACACCGAGCGAATGCTCGTCCTGATGGACGGAGACATTCGGACACGCACCACATTGCAGGGAAAGAGCATCATCATAACGGGAAGGCGTGAGCTTTCTCCTCTCAGCCTGCGGGTGCCGGGTGACATATCCTCGGCTGTGTTTTTTATTGCCGCTGCGCTGGTAAGTCCTTCCTCTGACATCATGATCAGAAACGTGCTCCTAAACCCCACCCGCTCCCACATCATCGAAGTTTTCCAGAGAATGGGGGGCGATATCCAGGTGGAACGGGTGGATGAGTTTCCTGAACCCTGCGGACACATCAGGGTGCGGAGCTCGAACCTCAGAGGCACGCGCGTGGGAGGGGTTGAGATCCCGATTATGATCGACGAGATACCGGCCCTTGCCGCCGCAGCCTGTTTTGCGAAAGGGGAGACGGTGATACAGGGAGCCTCTGAGCTCAGGGTGAAGGAGAGCGACAGGATCGCCGGGGTCGTAGATATGGTAAGGAGATTCGGGGGGAGAGTGGAGGAGCTTGAGGACGGGCTTGTCATCTCCAAAAAGATGAAGCCCACTGGTACCGAGGTCGAAAGCTTCGGTGACCACAGGCTCGCCATGGCAGCATCGATTATTGCATTGAATGCCCGGGGAAGGACGACCATAAAGGGCACGGAGTGTGTGGACATCTCATTTCCGGAGTATTTCGATCTTCTGGATGCGATCACAACGGTTCGCTGAAGTAT
>SMTZ1_10004138_pt1 | contig 14601 bp, 13 predicted proteins | sample DeeMarSWOR136_30_FD_25667 | JGI IMG/M metagenome (IMG submission 25667) | reverse complement strand
TGAGAGTTTAAGAAGGTTGCGTGATTGCGCTGTTGGTGGAGAGTGCACTGTGACAGGGATTACCGATTATTCAGAGGATAATTACCAGTATGATGCAAGTACATCCCATTTGGGAGGTTCACACTACCGGGTAGATTCAACAGGCTCAGGCGGGGGCTTAACAGAAAATGTATCTACAGTAGTAAGAATAAGAGACATTGACCCCGGTAATATTCCTTATGCCATTGAGACCCAAGGTGATATTAATGTAAAGGGGTCTGCGGAGATAGACCCTCCCGATAGCCAATATCCCAACTCTCCCAACTGGAGGGATTATGCGGATAATCCCGATTACGAAGATTATTTTCATTATATATTTGGGTTTACCAAGGAGGAGGTGAAGTCATTGGCTACTCATATATATACAGACCCCTCCAATGATAGTGATATTTTACCTTGTGAGGGAGTAGTATGGGTAGAGCTTATAGAAAAGGATAAACTTTCAATAAGCTCTGGTACGTGGCAGGGCAGTGGAATTCTTATTGTAGAGGGAGACCTTAATATAACCGGTGGTAATTTTGATGGGATAATCTATGCAATGGGGCAATGCAGTGTACCAGCTGGCAATCCCATAGTAAATGGAGCTGTATTCGTAGAGAATGAGCCTACTGATATTACAGATCTTAGAGGAAACCTTACTCTGAATTATGACCCTGATGCCATAGAAGATGCCTTGAATAATTTGAAATTTACCGCCCCCCATAGAATGGCCTGGTGGCAACCCTCCTAATTAGTTCGTTTCTAAAGTCCTAATATAAAAGTTGTATAAAATTAAGCATATTTTTAATCTAATCTATAAGCTATTTGATGAAAAGAATAAAGATTATTATTTAAAAAAGAGCAGTTATATGGTATAGTTTTATTAAAATTACATTTGGCTTTGGCGCGAAAACCCTTGGTGTGGCTATAAGAAAGATAAAATTGACAATTACCCGCCAATATTGTAGAATAATCAAGACCTTAAGGGATGATTAATTACTTAAATATCTTAACTAGGCTGTTCAAGACAGAAGGAGCCGATCGTGTAGTTTTAGATTTGGGTTCCAGTTATATTAAAAGTATTTATGTAAAGGATAGGGAGATTAAAAATTTCTTTGTAGAAAAGAATACAGGACAGCCTTTAAAAATATTTGCTGATTGGCTAAAAAAGGAAGGGTTATTTCATAAAAGTGTTAAAGTAGGAGTAAAGGGTCAGGATACCCTTATTAGATATATACCTTTTCCTAAAGTAAACAAGAAAAATCTTAAAGAAGTATTGAGTTATGAAATATCCAAGTTTATCCCCTTTAATAAGGATGATATTTATTTCGATGTTTCTATCCTCGATGAGAACTACTCATCTGGAGAATTTCTCATTCTTTTAGCTTTAGCTAAGAAAGAATTTATCGACGCAATTATTAAGGATTTTAACAAAGAAAAGATCAATCTCTTAGAGATTACTGTAGAGAATATAGCCTTAATAAATTTGTTTTTAGATCGCCCCCCTCAAGATCTTTCGACAAATAAGACCCGTCTTGAAGAGCAAAATTTAGCTATAATAGATATAGGTGCCAATTCTACCCTCCTTAATTTAGTTAAAAAGGGGATGCCTTGTTTAAGCAGAGAAATAAAAATATCGGCAAATAATTTTTTAGAAAAATTTGCCAAAGAAAAGGATCTAAGCATAAATGATATAGAGAATTCTATTATTTATCAAAAAGATTCTCAAGAGATACGAAAAATAGCAGAAGAAGTAGCACTAGAGCTTTGTGAGGTAATAAAAAACTCTCTGGATTATTTTGAAGTGAACTGGGGTCAAAGAATTCAAGCTATTTATCTTACGGGGGGTATATCAAAAATCACGGAGATAGAGAAACTCTTGACTGAATCTTTGGAGATAGAGACAAAGATTTGGAATCCATTTGATAACCTTGCATTGCATTTTGAAAATGATATTGTTAATTACAAAAATATGTTAGCTGTAGTTTTGGGGTCAAGTCTATGAAAAAAATAGAGATTAATCTTTACCCTTATACGAGTGATAAAGATAAAGGGTTTCTAAAATTAATCGAGAAGTATTTTCCCATAGCTTTGTTAGCATTTTTTGTACTTATTGCTATAAACATTATTCTTTTTCTTATTATAATTTTTTCCTATCTTCCCTATAACAACTTAAGTAAAAATTGGAAAAAGTTAAGTCCTCAGGCTACTACTATAAGCTCTTTAAAAGAAGAGTTGAAGTCTTTAAAAGATAAAAAGGAAAAATATCAAGAATTACTCAGCTCTAAAATTGAAGTTTCCCATATTTTTGCGGATATTTTTACATCCCTGCCAAAGAATATTTGGTTGGAAGAGATTAATTTTAGTAATGGCTTTATGGGCTTTGTAGGTTATGTAGTGGAGTGGAAAGAAGACTATTCTGTTTCCATAAACAAATTTATCAAAAACCTTAAGGAAAAAGATTATTTCTTTAATACTTTTAAATATATAAATCCCAAGAGGAATGTAAAGATGAAACTTGCTGGTAGAGAAATTATGAAATTTGAAGTAGAATGCAAAAGTTCAAAGTAGACAAAAAGACAATTTTTTATTTTTCCTTTTACATTATTTTAATCCTTGATCTGACGATACTTCTTCCTCAGCAAGCTAGGGGTTTTATAAGGTTGCATTCTAAGATTAAGACCTTAAAGAAAAATATAAACCAATTTAATCAAGATGCCAATTTCGAAGATAAATTGAGGGAGGAGAGAGATACAATAAAAAATTTTGACATCCCCAGTTTGGAAGGCAAAATTATTACCTCTCAAGATATATTTACAGTTTCAGCTTATATATCCAATAAAGCTAAAGAAAACACTGTAGACATAGTAGAGATTTTTCCTCGAAAACCCGAGGCCTACAAAACTACTTCTGAAGGTGAGTTTTTTTATCTTCCTATTGAGGTTGAGGCAAAGGCGGGTTTCCATAATTTGGCACAGTTTATTAATACATTAGAAGAGGGCTACTATTTTTTAGAAACAAAAGAACTTAGGCTTAAGGAGTCTAGCCCCTATCATGAAGTGAGTCTTGTTATCGTAGCTTTGCTAAGGGAGTAGGATGAAAGTTTTATTTTTACTGATAGTTTTTTATTTATTCCCTTTTCTTTGCTTATCACAAGAGCACAAGTATCCTTACAATTCATTTAGAGAAAGAGATCCCTTACGTCCCTTGGTTAATGATCGGGGAGAAATTCTTATAAAGGAAAAGAAGGGAGTAGGCGATTTTTTTCTTCAAGGAATAATTTATTATCCTGAAGGCAACAGGGCAATAATAAACAATCAAATATTTATAGTGGGTGATGCTATTGAGGGGTATAGGATAAAAAAGATAGATGCCTATAGGGTGATTTTGGAGAAAGAAGGAAAGGAGTTTATTTTAAAATGGGAGGGGGTAAGATGAAGGTAAAGTGGGTTGTTTTGTTTTTTGTGATGGTAGTGTTGTTTAGTGCTTTGGCTCAAGAGAGATTGATTAAGAGCTTAAAGTTTAAAGATGCAGAAATTAGGGTAGTTTTGCAAGCAATCTCTCAAAAAGCAACTAGAGAGGATAAAAAAGTAAATATTTTAGTTGCTCCGGATATAAAAGGATTAGTCACTGTTGATTTAGAAAACGTAGATTGGCTGACCGCATTAGAGGCAGTATTAAAGACCTATGACTACGGCTATGAGTGGGTAGGTAAAAACATTATTCTCGTAGATACCTTAGAGAATTTAGCTGAAAAACGGAAGAAGGCTCAAGAGGCAAAAGTAGCTGAGCCTTTGGATACGAGGGTTTTTACTCTAAACTTTGCTAAGGTCCAAGATTTGCAACCTACTGTACAGAAGATGCTCACTGCTAAGGGGAAGCTTACCGTTGATATCAGAACTAATACACTGGTTATTACTGACACGCAATCAAATTTAACAGTTCTGGAAGAAGCCCTTAAGGTTTTAGACGAGATTACTCCCCAGGTTTTAATTGAGGCAAAGATTCTCGAGACAGATTTAGATGTAACTAATAAGTTAGGAATAAAGTGGAATATTTCAGCTACAGCTGCAGGAACCAAACGCCCTACTACCTGGCCATTTACTGAGGTTTCAGAGCATAAATATTTGGATAGCGATGCCTTTCCGGATGCTGCCTCTACCAATTTCACCTTTGGAACCTTAAACGCCTCTTCACTATCAGCAACATTAGACATTATTTTTAGTGATACAGACACTAAGATTCTCTCTATGCCTAAAATTACTACTATAGATAATAATACCGCAACCATAGATGTGGTTACTGAGGATCCCATACCTAATTATACATACAATTCTGAGACAGGAAGCTGGGAAATAACTGGTTATGAATGGGTAAAGTATGGAGTTTCTTTAGAAGTTACTCCTCAGATAAATAAAGAAGGATTTGTTACCTTAAGTATAGTTCCCCGAGTGAGCGATAAAAAAGAGGATAAATCATTTATCAGTGCTTCAGGGGCAACAGCCCTGATTCCCATTCTTAGTACGCAGACAACCTCTACTAAGGTTATGGTGAAGGACGGCGAAACATTAGTAATTGGGGGTCTATTGAGAGATAAGACCATAGACACAATAAATAAAATTCCTATCTTAGGAGATATACCTATCTTAGGGTATTTCTTTAAACACAAAAATAAGACAGTAGAAAAAAGGAATCTCTTAATATTTATTACCCCCACAGTTGTTACGCCTGAAAGGGAAAAGGCAGAGAAGTAGGATAATATTTGCACTTTTCTCATTTGTTAAAACTATCATAAGTTTTACCTGGTTTTTTCCTATTGTAAGGATATGTTAATTTAATATTGATTTTTTTTGTTTTAATAGTAAAATTTTACTATTAAAATTTTACTATAATATATTTCCCCTTTAAGGACGATGAAGGTAAAGGAATTATTATTAAAGCAGGCTTCCTTATCGCCGGCAAGGTCAGCAATCATCTTTAAAGATAAAAAAACTAACTTTTCTCAGTTAAGAGATGCTTCCTTCAAATTAGCCAATTATCTCATAAACTCAGGGTTAAATAAATCTGATAAGGTTGCAGTATTTCTTCCTAATATTCCTGAAGCAGTGTTCAGCTATTTAGGAGTGTTTAGCATGGGGGGAATTTTAGTCCCCTTAGATTTTATGTTATCTGAAGAGGAAGTGATTAATTTGATAAATCATAGTGAAGCAAAGGTGTTGGTTTCCCAATACAAGAAGGAGGTTGATCTTGTACGTGTACAGAAAAGTTGTCCTACTCTGAAAGATATTATCTTATGTAGAGAAAAAATAGATGGTTTTTCTTTTTGGGATGATGTATTAAGAAAAGGGAATCCCCAAGAGCCGCGGGTTGAAATAGAGGAGATTTCCCTTTCTTCCATATTTTACACCTCGGGTTCAACAGGGCGTCCCAAAGGGGTGGTGCTTACCTATAAGCATTTCGATAGTCCTATAAGATGTGTAGATTATTACTTGCGTCTATCTTCTAAGGATGTAGTTCTTTGTGGAGGTTTACCGTTATCACACATAGCTGGTTTTGATTTTATACTTTTGGTGCTTTATTTTGGTTCTACCCTTATTCTTATGGAAAGGTTTCTACCTTTAGAGCTTTTGAAAAACATACAAGAATATAAAGTCACTCTTATATGGCTTGTTCCCTCAATGTATGTGGCAATTTTGTCTTTAAAAAAATATGATATATTCGATTTGTCCTCTTTAAAATACTTAGTGGTTTTTGGTGCTCCTTCTTCGCCAGTCTTATTAAAAAGATTTCACAAAATTTGTTCTAATTCATACTTATTAAATGGCTGGGGAATGACCGAAACGTCAGCTCCTAATTGCGTTTTACCTCCTGGATTAACCAGAATAGAGAGTATAGGAAAGTTTTCTCCGGGGATGGAAGCAAAGGTTGTAGATGAGGAAGGTAACGCTTTAAAGCAAGGCAAAGAGGGAGAGTTGTGGGTAAAGGGCGATGCGGTAATGTTAGGTTACTACAAGGAACCAGAACTAACAAAGGAAGTTTTAAGAGAGGATGGTTGGTTTAAGACAGGAGATATTGCCAAGTTCGATAGAAAAGGTCTTTTATACATAGTTGGTAGAAAGAAGGATATGATCAAAGTAGCAGGTGAGGTTGTTTTTTCACCCGAGGTAGAAGGGGTGATACATCGCCATCCTAAGGTAAAGGAGGTGGCTGTAATTGGAGTTCCTGACAGATTAAGAGGAGAAGTTCCTAAGGCATTTATAGTGCCCAAGCAAGAAGAATATATAGATACCGAAGAATTAAAAGAATTTTTAAGAAAACATTTAGCCCACTTTAAAATCCCTCATTATTTAGAATTGGTAAAAGAGTTGCCAAAAACAAGATCGGGTAAGATTGATAAAAGTCAACTAGCTTATAGTAAATAATTATCATTGGCTAAATTGGAGTAATGTAAGAAGATAAACTTGTGTATAAGAAAGAAAAGAAAGAGATAGTTTACTGGGCCTCCCTTTTGAATGAGAGGGGGTTTGTTACTGCAAGAAGCGGCAATATATCTTATAAGGTGGCTAGCTATAAAATTCTCTTGACTTCTCATGATTCTTACTTAGGTCATTTAGAAGAGAACCAAATTCTCTTAGTTGATTTAGAGGGAAAGGTTCTAAAAGGTAATTTAGAACCTACCAGTGAAAAAAAATTACATTTAAGTATCCATGCCAAATTTAAAGATACAAAAGTGGTTCTACATGCGCACTCCCCTTATACTGTTGCCTTCTTTCATTATTTTGATAAGTTGGATATCTTTTCTTTTGAGGCAAAGATTTATTTGCCCAACCTAAGGGTAATACCACAAAATACCCCTACAGTTACAGATATTGAACCAGTGTTGAATGTCTTGGAGAATAGTAACATTGTCGTTCTAAAAAATCATGGCGTAGTGTCAAAGGGATGTGATTTTAAGGAGGCCTTTAGTTTGATTGAGTTATTAGAAGAGCAGGCAAAAGTAAACCTTTTAACAAAGGTACGGTTCTAAGAGAAATTTTAGACATAAACATATTTTCTTATGCATCAAGATTTCAAGAGTGATATAAGACATAAATTCGCCCGCAAAATCATTCATTTAAGAATATACATTATTATCATCTGCATTATTATCTCAGTCTTCTTTATTAGTGTTTTAAAGGATATAAAGGTAGAGACGCATTTGGAAGATTTTTTACCACAAAGGCATCCCTTTGTAAAAGTCCAACACCGCCTTGTTGATATTTTTGGTGGGCTCAATCAGGTTTCTATTGCTTTAGAGGTAAAAGAGGGTGACATTTTTAATAGGGATTTCTTAGAGAAGTTAGTCTGCTTAACTGAGGATTTATACCTTTTAGAGGATGTGAATATTTCCCGTATAAATTCTATAGCCTCACGGCACATAAAACATGTAGTGGCAAACCAAGAAGGGTTTTTTGTAAAAAGACTCCTAAGATTACCTCCCCAGACCCCTGAAGAAATGAATGAGTTTAAAAGAAAGGTTTTAGCGAATCCTAATGTGTATATAAAAATGGTTTCAAAAGACTTAAAGAGCACCCTTATTTATGTTGATTTCTCCTCTGCCGCCAAGACCTCTTATATATTTGATACTTTGCACAATTTAAAGAAGAAGTACGAGGATAACAATACAAAAATTTACATTGCTGGCCGTCCCATTTTAGAGGGCTGGTTAAATTTTTATTTACCAAGGACGTTTAAGATTCTTATTATTAGTTTCTTGATTATCTCAGTAATTCTTTATCTGACTTTTCGCTCCAAAAGAGGGCTTATTCTTCCTCTACTAGACTCATCAATGGCAACTCTGTGGGGGATGGGTACGATGAAGCTTATGGGGCTGAGGCTTGATCCCTCTACAATCTTAGTTCCCTTTATAGTTCTTTCTTTAGGAATTAGTCATTCTGTGCATACTCTAAAACGCTACTATGAGGAGATGCGTAACCCCAGGATGAAAAGTAAGCATGCAATTGTAAATACTATGGCTCATCTATTTATTCCCGGGCTTGCTTGTTGTTTAACTGATGGATTTGGTTTTTTATCCCTAGTTATAGTCCCCCTTCCTACCATCAGAAGTATGGCATTAGCTTCTGGATTAGGGATTCTAGCAAATTTCTTTACATCTTTTATGTTTACTCCCTGCATTCTTTCATTTATGCATAGGCCAAAGATTCTGGAAGTAGAGAGAGAGGAAAGACATAAATGGGTTGATGCTCTACTTTCTAGAATAAGTATATTTTCCTTAGATAAAAAAGCAGGCACAATATTGGTAATTATTTTTATAATTGTGGGTTTGGTTTCTATATTAGGGATACAGAAAATTGTAGTTGGTGATAATACTGAAGGCACAAGTTACTTATATCAAAATAGCCCTTACAATTTAGCGGAAAGTTTTATTAACAAAAATTTTGGCGGGACAAATTCTTACTATATCTTTGTAGAATCAGATACCTCGCTTTTCAAAGTAGATAAGCTAAGAGCTATGGATAATTTTCAAGATTATTTAATAAAAGAAGTGCCTTCCGCAGGGTCTTCCTTGTCTGTTGTTAATGCTATTAAGGCTTTAAATATGTTTATGTTTGAAGGAAAAAGAGATTATTTTAAGATTCCTGATAAAGATAAAGTTATTGCTCAATATTGGTTTTTATATACCTTAAGCGGCTTTCCTTCAGACTATGACCACTTAGTTAGTCGAGATGAGAAGTTTTCTAATATTAAGTTTGATTTTAAAGACCATAAATCAGACACGATAAGATTAGCAGTTAAAAAAACAAAACAATTCTTTAATAAGAACAAATTTCATAATATAAGATTCTGGTATGCAGGGGGTGATATTGGAGTTTTATTTGCCATAAATGATATTATAAAAAAGACACTCATCCCTAATATTTTGTTTATATCCCTTTTAATCTTTTTGTATGTCAGTTTTGTTTACCGGTCTCTGCTTGCAGGTTGCTTTCTACTATTCCCTCTAATTTTTAGCAACTTAATTGTTTTTTCTCTGTTTGGATTCTTGGGAACTTCTATTACTACCGAAACTTTGCCTTTGGCATCTTTAAGTGAAGGTTTGGGTATAAACTATGGAATCTATATTCTCGCTAGACTGTTTGATGAGATGAGAGAGAAGAGAAGAACCTACAAGAATATTTTACATTACACTCTTATAACCAGTGGCAAAGCAGTGTTTTTTAGTGGTTCTATTGTATCTTTAGGAATATTTGTTTGGGTTTTTTCTTCTATTTTATTACAGGCAAGATTGGGAATTAATCTTTGTTTATCTTTAATTTTAAATATGTTAATATCGCTGGTTATGATTCCAGTTCTGGTGTGGTGGATAAAGCCAAGGTTTCTGTTTGGCAGAGTAAGAAAAAGGTTAAAGAGATGACTGTTACACTGCTACATTGCCAAATTGCTACTTTGATATTTTCGAATTTAATAAGATTAAGATAAATTAATATTATAACAGTATAGCAATGTAACAATGAAAGGAGGAGGTGCAGTAATGAGAAGGTTATTTTTGTTCTTAGGTATTCTGTTTTTTACTTCCAGCGTTTTTGCACAAGAACTAGAGTACAATAAGGTCTATACTCCTAAGGAGGGGATGAGTGCGGAAGATATTATGCGCATCAAGTATCACAATAAGTATTCTCTGTATGCCAAGGATTATCAGCAGACACCAATAGAGGTTTTATATGTTGATCCTTCAGGATTTACTCGCAAAAGATTGGCTAAAAGATTAAGAATTATTAAGGCAGGACAAGAGGGTATTTCCTACAAGGATTTAGTAGTAGTTACTTATCCTACAGAGGTAAAGGGTTTAGCGATACTGACCTGGACCTATCTGGACCCTGAGAAGGATCAGGAGGTATGGCTGTGGCTCCCCTCTTTAAAGAAGGTGAGGAAGATCTCCGCCTCTGAGGATGATGATGCCTTTATGGGTGCGGATTTTACTGTTGAGGAGGTTTCCACTCGCAGACTCGAAGACGAAACCTATCGGTTGGTGGGAGAGAAAGACTTTGAAGGTTACAAGTTTGAACATACCGGCCAATTAAAGTTTAAAGGGATACCCTGCTTTGTAATTGAATGTACACCCCTAAAACCTCACTGGTATTACTCTAAGAGAATTGTTTGGATTGATAAAGATACTGGCGGTAATATCTTTGAGGAGTACTACGATAAGAAGGGAAGGCTTTTTAAAACCCTTTTTAGAGAATGGGTATGGACCGATTTGGGAGATAGAAAATATCAGTCTCAAATTTCTTTGGAGTGCAAGGACTTAAGAACAGGACACAGGAGTGTCATATTGATGAGAAAACCTATATATGATCAAGGATTAAGTGAGTACGAATTTACCGTTAAGGCATTGATGAGATCGAGATGGTAGTGCTAGTTAGAAGTTTAAAGCTAAATGTGTAGGAGGTGAATTGTTATGAATAGAATTTTAATTTTCATTTTTCTATTTTTTCCCATTAATGTTTTCTCAACACAAATTGGGGATAACTTTGAGTATTCTGGGTACCTAAAGACAGAAGTTTGGGTAAAAAACTATAATGATGAATCTCACCTATCTCTATCGTCGTTTAAGAATACTTTTGATATAGGGATGGAATACAAATTATCACCCAGTTGGACATTTTTCTTTCACCCTCGCTACTTTTATGATGTTGCCTATGATATTAGAACGGATTATAATTCCAATTTTGATAAGAATCAAGAAAAGATGGGCAATACCCAAAGGACGGAGTGGCTAAGGGATTTCTACTTAGACTATATTTCCGATGAGTTGGATATTAGAATCGGAAAACAGCAGGTTGCTTGGAGCCAAGCTGATGGACTCCCCTTTATATTGGATAGGGTGATGCCTTTTGATTTGACTTACTACTGGCTTCCTGATTTTGCTGATATAAGAATTCCTTTATGGATGGTCAAAGTAGAGTATTCTCCCTGGCTTAACTCTACTTTACAGTTTTTACTGATTCCTGATTTTGAAGCTTCGCGTTCTGGCCCGGCTCAATCTCTCTTTGCCTTCAAAGCTGTTGATGCTTGGGATACCTTTAAAGGAATTAATAAAAGTTTTGGTGGTACTGCAGAGGAGACGATTTATAGACCTCCTAAACAATTTAAGAATTCTCGTGTAGGCATCAGGTGGCGTTCCATGATTGGTAATTTAGAATATACTCTAAATTGGCTCTATGGCTACAGTACCAGTGCTTATACCTATATTGATAGTTTTACACCGATATTTGGTTCCTTTGGTCATTATAAGGTTTCAAGGAGACATAAACTTATGCATGTTATGGGATTTTCTTTTAATCGCTCATTTGTCGAAGCAGGACTATTTGAGGGATTGATGGTAAAGGGGGAATTTGCTTATGTTCATAATGAACCCACTTACTATGGAACCACAGGGAGTAGAAAGCTCACCGAGCAAACAGATAAATATACTTGGTTTATAGGTTTTGATAAGAACCTATTCACTAACTGGGTATTATCCATGCAATTCGCCCAGCTTATTACCGATGATAAAACTTGGGATGGATATCAGGTACTAAGTAGTTATACCTATGGAGTGATGGAAAAAGTTGAGAACATTATTACTTGCAAAATCTCTACGGATTTTATGCATGAGAGGATTAAACCCGAGTTGACAGTGATCTATGGTGATGATAACGATGGAAGAGCAATTTTTAAAACCAAGTTTGAAGTACGAGACAACCTATGGTTTACCTTAGGGTATTTTCACTTCTGGGGGCCTCCTTATGGTTCAAACGGTATGTTCCGCAACAACGACCATATTCTTAGTGAGATAAAGTATACTTTTTAATGAAAGGAAATTTTGAACCTATATAGAACTAGAAATTCAAGTAAAGAAGAGACCAAAAGCAACAGCTATATTTTTTTTAAAGTTTAACCTAATATTAATCTCCTTGACATAGATTTACGACCAATATATATTGAAAATGTGAGGTATACAGATGTTGCTTTGCTCTATTTTTTAATTTTGTTCCCCACAAAATCATTTGCTCAAACCAATCAATCTCCAACCCGACGAAGTACTATTTCTAAGGAGCTGGACAAAATAGAAGGAGTTATTGAGCTTAAAAGAAGAGCTGCCTTGAAAGCTCGACAAAAAACCTATAAGGAAGTCCAACCCCTCTATAAAAAGATACCATCTTCGCCTAAGAAGATCTATCCCAGACAAAGACCATCTCTGCAAAAGGAAGATTGGGATCCTTTCTGGGAATTGTTTGGTGAGAAGGCATACCTGACCTTTGGTTTATTAACAGGTTCTATCGATGGACATGCAACCTATCACATAAGCTTTGACAACGCCTAAAACTACGGAGGTAACTAGTGAATACTGGGCATTTAATGCAGCGTTTAATTATAGCTTTTAATTTATTTGTATGATATGAGGCATTTTCCTTGCTTACCTCATCAATAAAAAACTTTCTTTTTAGTGTACCCAATTTATAATATATTATGATTTCGCAGTTACAAGAAAGATTATTTATCTAAATAGAAGTGTGTTTATCAAAATAAAACAATGGAGGATATAAAAAACTATACTCTTGAAGAATTAAATAAATTTTTAAAGGGTTACCCTTCCTTCTATGCCCACCAAGTCTTTAATTGGATTTACAAGAAAAGGATTGAAGATTTTGATTTAATGACTGATATCTCAAAACAGGCAAGGGATTTTTTAAGAGACAATTTTTATTTTCCCAAATTAAAACTGTTGAAAAGATTAATCTCAAAAGATAGAACAGAAAAATTTTTATTTAAACTAAATGATAACTCAAAGATTGAGACAGTTTTGATTCCGGAAGGAAAAAGAAATACCCTTTGTATTTCTACTCAGGTGGGATGTAAATTCAGATGTCGTTTTTGCTTAAGCGGGTTAGATGGCTTTAAAAGAAACTTAAGTGTCGCAGAGATTATAAATCAATATTTAGAGGTTGACGATTACATTAAACCATCTCACATTACTAATATCGTATATATGGGGGTTGGTGAACCCTTAGATAATTTTATTAATGTGATAAAAAGCATTAAAATCTTGAAATCGCCTTATGGCTCATATTTTGGTAAGAAAAAAATATGCCTATCAACTTGTGGTATTATCCCTCAAATTAAAAAGTTACTCTCTTTAAATCTAGAGGTAAAACTTTCCCTCTCTCTGCATTGTTCCGATTCTAATAAGCGCTCCAAGCTTATGCCTATAAACAAAAAGTACCCATTAAAAGAGCTCATAAAGGTGGCCAAAGAATTTGCCAATAGAGATAGATTTCCTGTTACTTTTGAATATATCCTTATCAAAGATTTTAACTGTAACAGAGAAGAGGCAGTACATTTGGCAAAGTTAATAAAAGGTATAAATTGCAAAGTTAATATCATTGTTTATAATGAGTCTAAATATTTTTCATGGCAGGCGCCCAGTATTTGTGATATACAAGTTTTTAAGGATACATTGAAAAAAAATAAGGTATTTTTCACTTTTAGAAAATCGCGGGGAGATGATATCCTAGCTGGATGTGGGCAGCTACGTGCAGAATTTAAAAAAGAAATCTCTCAAATATGACGATGAGGAGAATACTATTTCAGCCTCCAGTTAAGTTCATTATTTTTTTAACTTTATTAGGATTATTTATTTTTGTAGGAAGGTTTTATTCCCCCGATATAGAAAGAATAGATTCTTTTCTTAAAAAAGTTCCTATTGCGTTTGCTTCGTTTGCATTCACCCTTTTTTATGTTGTAGGTACTTTTTTTATTTGGTACTTAAAGGATCCTTTAAAAATAGTAGGAGCCACTCTTTTTGGTGCTTATTTAAGTACAATCCTTATCTATATAGCAGAGATAATAAATGCTTATCTTTTTTTCCATATCAGTAATGTTTTAGGTAAGGATTTTGTAGAGAAGTCCTTAAGAGGAAAATTTAAGAATTTTTACAAGAATCTAGAGAATATAAACTTAGGAGGGATATTCATTTTGCGTGTTATCCCCTTAATACCTTATCGCATTTTAGATCTCAGCTTTGGCTTAAGTAAGGTTCCTTTTAGAAGATATATTTTAGCAGTAGTTTTAGCATCTCCTTTAAGGATATTCTGGATACAGTTTATTCTTGCCGGTATAAGAGGCTTTTCTCTTACGAAGATTATAGAGTATTTTTCTCACAATATATTTATTTTCTTCTTGAGTTTTATTTACTTTATTGTTACCTTAATAGTAGCTCTTAAGCTAAAGAAAAAATTTAAATGAGACCTTCCTATATTGAGCTTCACAGACAAAAAAGATTAACTGAAATTAGAGATATTCTTTTAGAGAAATTAAAAAACTGCACTCTATGCCCCCGCAATTGCAGGGTTAATCGCATAAATGGTGAGTTGGGATTTTGTAAAACTGCTCGATTTTCTGTTGTGAGTAGTTGTTTTCATCATTTTGGGGAGGAGCCCGAACTGGTAGGAAGAGGGGGATCAGGAACAATATTTTTTTCTTACTGCAATTTAGGTTGCATTTACTGCCAAAATTTTTCCATTTCTCATCAGGGAGAAG
>SMTZ1_10004134_pt1 | contig 14606 bp, 13 predicted proteins | sample DeeMarSWOR136_30_FD_25667 | JGI IMG/M metagenome (IMG submission 25667) | reverse complement strand
AAATTTCTTTGAACTGTACAATATTCGCTACGTGTGTATGCCCAAAAACAATAATATCTAAATCACAATTTTCAAAAGTTTTCACTACACGTTTTTCAGTATATTTTGAAGATCCTCCTTGAGGAGGGTGGGTAATTCCTATTCGATAACCCTGAATTTCTTCGATCCGTTTTGCAGGTATTGTTTCTCTAATACTTTTAGGGTCAGCATTGCCATAAACCCCTAAAAAATGAGACCTCTTTAAGGTGATTAATTCATTTAATACTTTGTCAGAAACATAATCTCCCACATGGATAACCCAATTAGCACTCTGAAGGTATTCTAACATCAATTTAGGTAAATATTGAAACTCATTTATATGTGTATCACCTATAATGACTACTTTTATTAGCATACCTATACCTAAATCAGAAGGCGTTATAACGACAAAGATGTATTAGTTTAGTATATGTTATTTAAGAAACAAATCCATAAAAATATCTGTTTACTGGTTACAAATTCTATAGAGCTCTGCATAAATCTCAGCAAGTTTAGATATTCGATAGGAATCGTTTTGTTGGAGATAAAAAGATATATAACTAGAGAGTCCTTCGGGGTTATTTATCCATTCTAAAAAACCTTGAATTTCTGCTTTAAGATTGGGATCGATTTGACTCGTATCCATAGAGGTGAGTGTTGTTGCATATCCTCTTGAAGCCACCTCCTTATTAATTTCAATTTCGCCCGATAATTCAACCTCAGTTTCTATAAAGTGTGATTTCGATCCTTTTGTTATCATTGCTGCTGCTCTCGCGACAGCAGGATAAGCCATGTGGAACCACCCTTTTGCTTTTGGTTTAATATGAGCAAGCATATACATTTCACCATCTGGCGTTGAAGCGCCAATTAGATGCCCCTTTTTGTGTTGATTAGTTGCAATGAAACGTTCTGGTTCCATTTGGAGAATTGAATATCTAATACCATCCATATTCACTGATTGAGCACTCCCACTTGCCCAACTTGAAAGCAATGCTTTGATATCACCTTTAATATTCCAGTTTTTTGTAGAATAAAGAATTTTTCCTGTTCTACTTATAATAACTACTTGTGAGGCATCGGAATAATGTTTTTGTAAACTATTCACAATTGATTTAAAATTAACCATGCAAGTTTTTCCCTCTTACTCTTTTTATTTATAATTAAAATTTTGATCTTCTTTTCGAGATACTTCTATCCAATTATCAATTTGCTCTAATAAATCGGTTTGTTCTTTATAACTTAAGCCAAAATTTGGTTCATCACGTTGATATAGGTTTGCATATTTGCTCATGTCCCACAAATAATTTGAATGTAGTACCATAGTTCTAATATAATCGTGAGCAATTTGAAATGCCCTGCCTATTGAAGGTAAATCATAATTTTGCTTCACGATTGCTTTTAATGCTGAAAGAATTTCTAAGACATTACTTGTTGGGAAAGTAGGAAGCGGTTTGAATTCAATTTTGGGACGTTTCATAGTTCTTAATTCAAATTTTTCCTCTTTATCGACAAGCGTTCGTTCAGTAGAGATTAAAGTTTTACTTTTTTTTTTTGGTTGATATAATGGAGCTTTTACCTCTTTAGCAACCTTTTCTAATTCTTCCTTTGTGTGTCTTTTATATTTCTCAGGCCATTCTGTAAAAGAATCCATATAATCCTCAGCAGATATAAATATGGACTCTTTAGGCATGGATTTAGAAGTTAAAATCTCATTCTGGCTAAGTGAAGTCATTTTCTCCACTCTCATTAAGTTTGCCGCATTATCTATAATCGAAAACAAATACATGGGGTCATATTTTATCGTAGAGTACACATACTTTAATTTCATTATAATATTCTGAATCGTAATTAATTCAGATCTGGTGAAATTACTATCTAAATACTTCTTAGAACCTAGAATTATTCCATTTAATCCCGCAGTAGGATTTAAATAGGTTGTTTTCATCTTATAGTCCATTTCAGAAGAAATCAGGATCTTATTATAAAAATCCCAATGTGTACTTAGAAGAGTGTGCCCGTTTTTTTCTAATTGGAAGGAAACGGGATTATGAAGAATTTCCATGAATTCTAAGAAGATATCTTTATATGGTATAAACAAATTTCTCATTAGAGTTCCTTGAATAAAGGTTTTTTTATTTTCCGACTTTAATGATAAATCTATTGGCAATTTGAAAAATTTTTCAGCAATAATTACATCTCTTTCATCTTCTAGCGTAATATTTTTTGATGTGGCTAAATGGTCGTACACAAAATCCGAGAGAATTAAACCAGTTAGATGCCGATTATCGGTTATATATCTTCCTGTTTGCAGTTCAAACTTTGAATAATAATATCCTAGACCAAAAAGATGGTATAAAATTCCCTTATCTGTTTTTTTAGCACATTCCGCCCCTCCAAAGAATATTACGAAATCTTGGGAAATTTTTGAAACGTTATGATTAGCATATTTTCCTAAAGTAGGATAACCAAGTAAATTTCCCCAACTTGGAATAATAAAAAGGATATTATTTTCCACGAATCTAGGTTTGTTCATACCAAAATGAGTGTTAGGTTTATTTTAATGTATAATTAACTTTTTTATTTTTAAGTTTTTTCGATTTATCTTAAGGTTCAATAATTTGCTAACGAATTTCCTTACAGAATAACAAAGGATTTTTTTTTAATTTAAACTTTATCCCAGAATACGAAATTTTTGAATAACCTAAAAATTGGACTCCCATATTTTTAATATCCAATTAATACTGGTATAAAGTAACTAAAATAATTGATCAAACAACAAATAGAGATTAAACGTGAAAATGGCATTAGAATTAATTAGTATGAAAAGTAGCAAACCTGAACACGAATTAATTGAAAGTTTATGGGTGTTAGAAAGGAATTCAGGGATTTGTTTATTTGAAGAAAATTTTGAGAAGGATGCTACTAATGGTATTTCCATCGATTTAATCTGTGGATTCCTCTCCGCTATTTCTGTTATTGCGGTTGAAGCATTTGAGGAAGATATTAAATATATTGAACTTTCAAGGAGAAAATTGTTCTTTAAAAATACCGCCAATTTTGTGTTTATTACTTCTATACGGAATCAAAAGCGATTAAATCACCAAAAAGTAAAAAATCTTATGGATCAAATATCAAATGAATTCATAGCAAAGTTTGATATTAATTTTGAAAGCTGGGATAGGAATGTTTACCATTTTCAACCATTTTCAGAAATCTTAAAGTCAATCTTAAACGGAAATAAGAAATCAACGATCCATAATATAAAAAATGGTTTTATAGAACTTTCATTGGTTTGATTTTAGCTGAATACTTTATTAAATATCAAAAAAGCCTACTAAAAACAAAATTTTATTTTGTTCTTGTATTACATACTCTAACCTTTAGTGATCTTTTTTAAATTTAAAACAAAATAAATAGTAATAATATGAAAAAAACAGTTAAAGTCATTGTTTCGGGAGATGGGGGTGTTGGAAAAACTTCTTTCTTGAGTCGTCTAGTCTACGACAATTTTGAAGTCAACAGTGAGTTAACAAGGGGAATCGACTTTTATTCAAAAAATCTTAAAGTCAATGGAACGGAATATAATTTCATTATGTGGGATTTTGCAGGACAATCCCAATTTAAAGAAATTTTAAACGATTTTATTGACGGTTCTTTCGCAGCATTTGTTTTGTTTGATTTAACAAGATTTAACACTCTTGAACGTGTTGAGGAATGGCTGATAAAATTAAAAGAGATTGGAAATATTCCTATAATTTTATTAGGAACTAAGAGTGATTTAATTAATCCTAATGATTGTATATTATTGGATAATTTTATAGCAGAAATAATAAAGTTCAATGAGAATGTAATTAATTATATAAAAATATCATCAAAAACAGGATCAAATGTTAATAGAGCATTTGAAATACTGATCGACAATATTTCCTCTTAGAATCATTCTTTTCATCTATTCAATAACTTTTATTCTTTTACTAGAACGAGGGGGAATTCGGTAAAACTTTACATCAGGGTAACCGATGGTAAATGCTGTTGCGAGATATCCTCTTAAATTAGCTAGCTTTTTTATCTTAGGATTTTTATGAATCGCCAAATGAGTCCATCCATTCCAACATGTGCCTAATCCTAGTGCTTGAGCAGCTAATCTGCCATAAGTTATAATTACCCCCATATTAAAACCTTCCATTACCATATTCATCGGGGATGATACAAATATTACATGAGGGGCATCATAATAAACAGGACTCCGAAAGATTGGTTCAAGAGAAGTTAATTGTTCTCCAAATTCGGGTGTAATTTCTTTTTGGATTGCATCAGATAATTCTTTAATCTTATCTTGATCTGATATGATTGTAAAGTGTTCACTTCTCATATTTGCTCCAGTTGGTGCATATTCCATTGCTTTAATAACCTTATTGAGATCTTCAAGGGGGACTTTTCTTTTTTTATATTGTCTTATGGAGCGATTCGCGATTAAAAATTTCAATATTTTTTCGTAAGAAACTATTTCCTCTGGATTTTTAACACCATCAAATGTTATAGTTTCACCCATCCCCTCATAAAGTATAGCATTCTCAGGGCACTGCGCTATGCATTGGCCACATAGATTACATGTTTTCTTAGGATCACCGAAAATAATCCTATCTTGATTTTTCTCTCTTTTAAAGCGAAGATCCGGATGAGCACAAGCGTTTAAACAAGCACCACAATTGATGCATTTATCATAATCTATTCCAATTATTGGCATTTTTCCATCTTACATGATAAATTATTAAAAATTAAATATTAAATTAGGTCGGGTTTCATTTAAAGTTAACTTAAAATTGCTTTTTAGTTTTGAATAAACTGGTTTTTATATAAAGATTAATTTTCGTTTTTGTGTTACCTGCTTGGTTGAGTTTTCTTGTAATATTAATGCTTATTTTGGTATTTTCGAAGAAGGAGTTAAGTGTCGTTTTAACTATAGCAGCGATTATTTTCGGGTTACTTACACAAGTAGATTTACTGGATTCCATAATTTTAGTTGTTATTAACCCCTCTATTATATTTTTAGCACTTTCTGTCACACTAATTCCTATTTTGGGAGGAATCATGGAAGAATCCGGTTTAATCCTCGAACTTATTGAAAAGTTAAGAGTAACTAAAAAAATGGCGCTAATCCTCAGCCCTGCTTTATTTGGCTTATTACCTATCCCAGGTGGAGCTTTAATGTCTGCTCCAATAGTAGATCAAATAGATCCTGAATTAGATCCTAATAGAAAAGTAGGTATAAATGTTTGGTATCGACATGTCTTACTATTAATTTATCCCATCTCTTCAGCTATATTAGTTTCGAGTGCTTTATCAGGGATTTCAGTATATCTGATTGTAGTAGCTTTAATAATCCCCTTCTCATTGATGATGCTGGTTGGCTATTTTACCTTAATGAGATCGGTAAAATCTAAAGAAAAAATTAAAAAACGAGATTTAAAAAGAGTCCTACATAATGCCATCCCTGTTATCATTGCTCCAGTTGTTGATATTATTGGTAGACTTTTTTTAACATTTCCCTATCCAGAATTATATTTGTTTTTTGGAATGTGTATTAGTATTTGGGTTGGTCTTAAGTTTTCTAAGATGTCGCCTATCGTTATAAAGGATATATCAAAGAGGATGAAGATCTGGCGGTTTCCGCTATTAATTATTGCAATGTTTTTATTCTTAGAGATATTTATTAAGTCCGGAGTGGCTGAACAATTTGGATCTTTAAACTTACCCTTTTATCTCTTCATTTTCATAAGTTTTTTCCTAGGCTTTGCAACAGGTAGAGTTCAATTACCTATATCCATCCTCATTCCGATTTATATAATTCAAAATTCAGTTTCCCTAATGCCCATATTAGATTTTACTTTCATTTACTTTGCCGTCTACTTAGGATATATTATAACTCCTATGCATCCATGCTTAGCCTATAATATCAATTACTTTAAAACTACTTATAAACAATCTTTTAAGTTCTTAGCAGTTCCGACTCTGATTTGTTTAGGTTTCTTATACTGTATATATTTTATAACTATCTTTTTATAATACTTAACATCCTCGAAAATAACGTAAAAAATGAATTAAAGGATAATAAACACTATCTAAAGAGAAAAATTTTAAATTTTAACAACCCATCCAAATTCATCTTCTATATCTAATCTTTGAATTCCCGTTAGTAACTCATATAACTTTCTTGTAATTTCGCCGGGTTCCCCTTCACTGAAGATTCTTTTTTTGTCTTCAATAACAACAGATTTAATTGGAGTAATAACCGCAGCTGTACCTGTGCAAAATACCTCAGCACAAGAATTTTCGAAAAGTTCTTTATAGGAGATATCCCTTTCTTCAACGTTTAAACCTAATTTCTCTGAAGCTAGATGTAATATAGATTTACGGGTAATTCCTGGTAAAATTGTTCCAATGGATTTTGGAGTTGCTAATTTTCCGTCAATCATAGCAAAGAAATTAGCTGTGCCCACTTCTTCAATATATTCCATGTGAACGGCGTCTAAAAAGATAATTTGGGCATATCCTCTCTCTTTTGTTTCTTTAACGGGTAACATGGAACCGGCATAATTACAACAGGTCTTTGCAGCTCCAGTACCTCCCGGAGCAGCTCGAGTATATTCCTTTGAAATCTCTAAATCTATTCCTTTAAAACCTTGTGGAAAGTACGGACCAACTGGTACCGTAAAGATAATCAATTTATATTCAAGAGCAGGTTTTACACCGAGTATGGGCCCATTTCCTATCATTACAGGTCTTATGTATAAAGCTCCTCCGCTATCATAAGGAGGAATATACTCTTCATTAGCTTTTACTACATTTTTTATTGCTTCAACAAATTTATTATTATCGTATATAGGCATCAACATTCTCTTAGCACTATCATTAAACCTTTTCGCATTCTCTTCAGGTCTAAATAACACCACCCCATTAGCTTTTGTTTTCAAGGCTTTCATCCCCTCAAAAATTCCTTGACCGTAATTTAAAACACAAGCTGCCGGGGAAATTTGAAAATTTCCGAATGGTATAAGTTTTCCTTCAGACCATTTACCATTCTTATAATCTGCAACAAACATAGTTTTGGTTTCAATGAACTCGAAACCTAAAGAATAAAAATCAATCTTTTTCGCATCCATAATCATTACATTCCAATCAGTAATATCAGAGATCTTAAATGAATTGTTTATTAAAAAATCTTATTGATAATTATAAGTATTAACTCACCCTTAGGATTACATTATAATTTGGAAATATCTCGGTAAGATTTGTGATATTTAATCTAAAAATCAATAAAAATAAATAAAAGAAACAAGATGTATTAATAAATTTTTAATACTTTTAGAATTAAAAACAATTCTCTAAATTTCTTATTGTAAAAATGGCTATCAAAACCCCTCAGTCTAAAGAATATAAAATAGTTATAGCGGGATTAGACAATGCAGGTAAAACAAGTTCTCTAATTGCATTAAGACAAAAATATAATTTCTATGAAAAAGTAAAAAATTTAAAGCCCACCATCAAAGTAGATTACAGCTCTTTTAAATTTCTCAATAATAATATCTACTTTTGGGATATGGGGGGCCAAGAAAAATACCGTAAAATTTACGTCAAAGATAAAATTTATTTTAGCGAAACTGATTATCTCTATTTCATTATTGATATACAAGATGAATTAAAATTCGAACAAGCTATTCAATATTTGCACGCAATTTTAGATATTTATCGAGATTTTGAATACTCCAATGAAATTATAGTTTGTTTTGATAAATACGATCCAAAATATCAAGATAATCAAGAATTTACTGATCGAGTAGAAATGATAAAAAACCTTATCATTAAACAAAATAAGGATATGAATTTTAAATTTTTTAATATGTCCTATTATAACATCGCTTTAATCTCAAAGGCATTTTCTTATTCTCTAAATAAATTCTTGAATTTGCATCAGGTGAATGCTCAAATTCAACAACTTGTTAACAATTATGGATGTAATCATGCAATATTATATAACGATGACGGAATCATTATATCTGATCATTATAATGAAATAATGGATAGTCGAGATTTTGAAGAGATAATAAGTAGTAGAATAAATGAAGATCTGGAATTTTTCCAAAGAATTAAGAATGATAATGTAGAAATTGATGAAAGATTAATTATCTCTCAAGAGAAAGTGGATTATGCGAAAAAATATTCTATAGTACTGAATAAAAAACAACATATATTCTACTTAGGAATAAGCATACCACCTGAAAAAATGAAAGAGATTAAAATGGAATTATCAGAATTCCAAAATTTGTTAGAATCAAGCTTAAATCAAATTAAAACAAAAAGTTAAATTGCCTAATTTTTATTTAGTTTTTAATTTTTTAAAAATTATTTACAAGATCCTATTAAATGCTGCCAGAGTCGCTTAGCTCGGTAGAGCGTCAGCCTGCAGAGTTGATAACGTGGGTTCAACTCCCACCTCTGGCTTTCATTCTAACTTTTTACAAATATTGATTTTAATAGTTAAATTTTAACTGATTTACAAAAAAGAAAACCCCCATTTTTTCACTTAATTGCACAAGGTTTTTCAAAATTATTTTGTTATTTGAATATATGTCTTTACAAAAGATGACAACAAAAAAAATAATTGAAAAGAAGCAAAAAGGGGAAAAAATTGTAACGCTTACCTCATATGATTACTCTTTTGCGAAAATTGTTGATGAATGTGACATTGATTTAATTCTAGTAGGTGATTCACTATCTATGGTAATGCTGGGAAATAAAAATACATTATCGGTGACAATGGATGAGATGATCCATCACACTAAAGCGGTTTCTCGAGGGGTCTCAAATGCCTTAATAGTAGGTGATATGCCCTTTCTTTCCTATAAGGTTGGCCGTAAGGAAGCTGTTAAAAATGCGGGAAGATTCATACAAGAGGGGGGTGCTGAAGCTGTTAAAGTTGAAGGAGGTACAGAGCTTTGTTCTACTATTAGAGCAATGATCAAAGCAGATATACAAGTAATGGGGCATATTGGTTTAACCCCTCAAGCAATTTATCAGTTTGGAGGCTTCCTAGTTCAAGGAAAGACATTGGATGCAGCAAAAAAATTAATTATGGATGCTATGAACTTACAAAAGGAAGGAGTTTTTTCCATAGTACTAGAAAGTATCCCATGGCAAATTGCAAAATTAATAACTAGTCTATTAGATATTCCAACGATAGGAATTGGTGCAGGTCCTTATTGTGATGGCCAAATACTAGTCATTCATGATATGTTGGGAATATTTACCGACTTTAAACCAAAGTTTTTAAAATATTTCGGTAATATAGGGGAATCAATTCGTAATGCTCTACATAGTTATAAGAATGAGGTAGAAAAGGGAATATATCCCTCTGAACAATATGCATATGAATCTTCTGAAAATGAGGTAAATCTCATTCATGAATGGTTTGAAAGCACCGATATTGAAAAAGAAGCTAAAAGATTACAAGAACAGTTACATGTATCATAGCTTCAATTCAGATTTTTATAATTTTGAGTTTTATTTCTACAAAAATATCTTTTTATGTTATTTTATCTATAATGTAGTAAATTAAACAAAAGTATAATTAATAAAATTTCTATTAATTATAATAACTTAAAGATCATTGAATATTGTTAGGATTATTAAAAATTACTATTAAAAATTTTGATTGTTGACTTGAAATGGCTGAAGAATACGATTATCTTTTTAAATCTATTGTTGTTGGAGATGGAGGAGTAGGTAAAACTGCATTAACCCTCCGTTTTTCTAAAGGATTTTTTACTGAAGATTACAAGATGACGATTGGAGTGGATTTTCATGTTAAAACTATATCTATCGACACTAACGAAGGACAAATCCGTTGTAAGTTGCAACTCTGGGATACAGGAGGTCAGGAACGATTCAGTTCTATAAGGCCAATGTATTATAGGGGCTCATTAGGTGTGGTTTTAGTTTTCGATCTTACTAATTCCGCAAGTTTTGAGCATTTACCACAATGGATTGAAGAGGTACGCGCCAACATCAAAGCTGATATTCCTTTACTACTTGTAGGAAATAAAAGTGATTTAGCTGACCAGAGGGTTGTTACTATCCCAGAAATAAACATCTTTACAAAAGATTTTAATCTCTATTATATGGAAACTTCAGCTAAGACCGGTGAAGGCGTAGGAGACTGTTTTTATATTCTTGCCTGTCTAATGATAGGCTCAGGTGTCCCTGAACAATTAATAGCAAATGGAACAGTCTTTACTCCAGGTCAAATTCTGATTGAAGATACTAGTATGCCCAGTCAAAGCTACCAAGAGCCTGAACCTGCTAATAATTATTCTGCTCCTCCTGTACCTGAACCTATCCGTATAGAAACAACTCCACGTCCAGATAATAAAGAAGTAGAACCAGAATTTGAATATTCTGCACCTCCCGTACCTGAACAGGCACCAGAGGTAAAATATGAAGCGCCACCCGTCCCAGAACCAGCATTAAAAAAAGAAGTGACCCATATTCCTCTAATTGAACCAGAAGTAGAACCAGAAATTTCTATTCCAGAACCTAAAGAAATAGAATTTAAAACCCCTGAGGAAATTTTATCTCAAAAAGATCAAGCTTCTACTCTATTTCCACGATCTAATAATTCAGAAACAAGTTCGGGGGAATCCTACAAACCAAAAGCAGTACCATTTTCATCAAATATTCCTATACCAACTCCTCCGCCAGAAGAATTTCGACCCAAGAGAGAAATTAAAGAAAAAGAAGTTAGTTCAGAGGTAACGCCATTTCGTATGGTCAAAAAAGAAGAACCCGCAAAGCCAAAACCAGCTTCTATGACTTTTCAACGAGAGCAAGAACCTTCTTCTGTTACTTCAGGAAAAATTCCCATATTTCAACCCTCACAATCACACGATTCAGAAGCAATATCAGAATCTTTAGTTGATTATATGCCTCAAACTATAATTTCTAAGAAAGAAAAAAAGAAAATTGCTAAAGAGAAGAAACGCCAACAGAAAGAAAAAGCAAAACTTGAAAAGGAAAAGAAGAAAAAAGAAAAAGAGGTAATAACAGAACCCAAGTTCGAAAAGCAGCCATCTATGGAGATGCCCTTAACAGGACCCTCTCTCTTTCAAACATTAACTCAAAAGACTACAGAATCTGAAGAACCTGAAAATAGTGCTTTTACTCCCTTTGTTGCAACTTCTAAAAGTGAAGTAAAAGAAAGTACTAAATTAAGGATAATCCCCAACATTGCAGATATAGAAAGCGAAACAAGCAATTTTACCGCTATTCCTTCCAAAATGACCTCTCAAAAAGAAGTAGAAAAACCTAAATCAAAGGATCTTATAATCTGTGAGCAGTGTGGTGCGATTTTATCTGGCGATTATGCATTTTGTAATAAGTGTGGAAACAAATTATAAGAACTTATTACCTTTTATAATCTAACTTACCCTAATTTATTATAATAATTTAATATAAAATCATGAAATTTTTTATATTAATTCATAGGTAAAAGTTAAATATCCTTACCACAGATAGGGCAAGTACTCCACATTTTCTTGATCTTCGAATTACAATAGGGACAAGTTTTTAAATTAGGATCAATTTGTGTTTGAGGTTTACCAAAGATAGTTAAAGTATCTTCTGGTTTATACTTAATAGGGGTTTGAGGTGGTTGTACTACAGGAGTTTTTAATTGAATATCAAAGAGCGGTTCATTGATATCTTTCAAGGGAAAGGGTTCAGATTTTTCTGCTCTCTTTCTAGGTTTAAAAAACTTTTGAGGTAAGGGTGTAGCGTTCTCTTTACGCTCACTTTCAAGAGGAAGCTTAGGCTTAGGAGGAAGCTCTTTAGGGCTCTCGTATTCTGTGGCGACAGACGATGTATCTTTATTTTCAGAGTCTTCCAAAGTCATTCCTACCTTATAGAAAAAGTATTTCCCTTCATTATTTTCAATCACATTCTCCCCATTTACTAAGTTCACTTCTATATAATAAATAATCAAAGAGCCAACGGGTACTTCTGCTATTTCTGCTAAGAAATAATCTTGCTTATTATCCATCATTATCTTATACCATGACTTTCCATTATCAGCACTAAAAACTAATTGGACTTTTTCTAACGAACCATCAAAATCTTCTTCTGTAATCTTTACTACTATTTTGATTGTCTTTTTAAGCAACTCATCTTTACTTATTACTCCTTGAGTACCTATATCATCCCATGTAGCACCACATTTAGGACAATTCGTGAACCAATTTGGATACTCATAACTGCATTTAGTACAGGTTTTCGTAAAATATCGTGCGGTCTTAATTCCAAGCGACTTTTTTTTTTCTTTACCCATTCTAATTCATTTTTAAGGAGATTAACCCTATTTAAACTATATAAATTATTAAATTACTTATTGGTTAATAAATATATTTCTAGTGGATATATTATAATATTCTTATTTTATAATTATTATTATATTTATTATTAAATAAGATTGAATACGTGATAGAGAAGATTAATTCGCAAGAAGTTAAGTCTCTTTTAGCTGCAATGGACGATTTGATTGAAATTAAGGCTTTGATTAGAAAGGTCGTTCCAAATTATAATTTAGATGAGGAATTAAAAAGTAGGTATCTTTTTCTATTAGAAGCACTGCGATCAAAACTCCAACCATTGTTCTCCAAATATCTTCATCAAGATGATAAATTACAGCCAATAAAAACAAGGGAGAATTTGATCAATGAAATTAAAAATATTTCCGGTAAAGCAAACTCCTTTTTAGTTTCAGCAAGTTCTTCTAAAAAGAAACTAAAAAATATCGGAATAGATCCACGGAATATTATTGTGTCAGGCGGTCCGTTATTTGTTGAGGATTTTAAGAAAATCTCCCCAGATATACCTGACAATGCTTTATCAGATATTAAGAAAAAATGTGACAATTTACTTAATATAATCAAACGTGAAAATCAGTTAAATAAAGAATTGGTATTTTTGGTTGAAATAGAAAATCCGACTGATAAAATAATATTAGAGGAAATAGAGGAAATTTCAAAATCCATGACTAAAAAGATTAAAGTTTTTAAAATTGATTCTTGGAAGATCTTAGAATCATAGGTTCTGTAGATAGATTTTATACTCTTTTCATAATTGCTTCCAAATCGTCAGCAAAACGAGAAAGGTGTTCCATTTTGACATGAGGCATTACGACCACTCTTATTAAATTTAAATCAACGAATTTTCCAAGCATCCATTTTTTTTTTCGTAATTCTTCTTCAATTCCACAAATACTTGCACTATTTTCTGTAGTAATTCCTACCACATTCATTATTGGTTCTACAGCTAATTTAATACCTTCAATTTCTCTAATTCTTTTCACCAAGTAATTTGTCTTCTCCATACAATCTTTAACAACTTTTTTAAAACCCTCTAAACCTAATGACTTCAAAATAGCCCAGAAGGCAATTACTGTTCCTCCAGGTCTTGTTCCAACAATATGAAAATGCTTAAAATTACCTCCTGCTAAATAAGGAATTTCAAATCCTGTTTTTTGTAAAATAGAAGAATCTTTAATGAAAAAACCTCCTGTTGGAATTAACCCTAAGCCCATTTTATGGGGATCGGCTGTAATAGAATCAACTCCTTCTATTGTAAAGTCCCAGGGAGGTATTGAATAACCTAATTTTTTTAAAAAAGGTAATACAAAACCTCCAAATGCAGCATCAACATGGTAATATATGTTTTTACCTTCTATTAACTCAGCAATCTCTTTTATAGGGTCTAAAAGGCCTAATGATGTTGTCCCAGCCACTCCCACAACTCCACACGTATTTCTATTAATTAAAGATTGGAAATGATCTATATTTAATTTAAAGTTATTATTCAATTGAGCTTTTCGTAATTTAATGTCTAATAAATCAGCAGCTTTATCAAAAGAGATATGTGCAGTAATAGGAACTATCACTTCAGGTTTTTTAATATCTGCTCTTAATTTCTTGGCAATCCGCAATGCAATTAAATTTGCTTCAGAACCACCCGTCGTGAAAGTTCCGATTATATTTTTTGCACCAAATAAATTCCCAATCTCACTTACCAACTCATCTTCTAATGCAGCAGTTCCTAAAAATAATCCAGGATCTCCTAAGTTTTTATATAGATATTTCATATATATATCTCTTCCAATTTCAAGAGGTTGAGTACACATCGATCCTAAAATATAACCGCTCTCGTAGGTAAAATCTCTCTTCAACTTATTTTCCAGGATCCTAAGTATTTCCTGTTTGTCTAAACCCTTTTCTTGCATTTCCTTTTTAATTTAATCTCTTTTTTTATTACTTTTATTTCCCATTGTTAAAATTTAGAACGATGGAAGCAATTAAAATTTTTTAATTCATCAATAACTCCATAATAAAATTTTTAAAAGACCTTCAAGTTATTGATTTTTTCCTGTTTTTATTTTTACAGTATTCTACTAATTCCTGAGCATCTAAAAGCTTTACTAACTTTCTCGATGAATTTATTGGATCTATAGGTATATCTGATTCATAAATAGGGTTACCTTTAAG
>SMTZ1_10004133_pt1 | contig 14607 bp, 13 predicted proteins | sample DeeMarSWOR136_30_FD_25667 | JGI IMG/M metagenome (IMG submission 25667) | reverse complement strand
ATATTGATGATGACACCGCTGCCCTGTTTTTCCATATGGGGCAGGGCGTACTTGCAGGTGAGAAACATGCTTTTCACGTTCACGTTCATCACCCGATCCCAGGTCTCCTCGCTGATTTCCACCGGACCGCCGTGCGACCCCAGTGCCACGTTGTTGTCAAGGATGTCAATCCGGCCGAACTTCTCGATGCAGGTCTCGACCATCTTCCGGCAGTCGCTCGCTTTGGAGACGTCAGCCTGAAAGGTGAGGCATTGTCCGCCTTCTCCCTCAATAACGCGTTTCGTCTCCTCAGCAGCTTCAGGGTTGATGTCAACGGACATGACCCGGGCACCCTCCCGGGCGAAGGTGATGGCCGTTGCCTTGCCGTTGCCCATGCCGGGGCCTATGACACCGGCGCCGGTAATGATAGCTGCCTTGCCTTTCAGACGTTTTCCCATAACTAAGCTATTAACAGGCGTGGAAAAATTAACTTACTATGATGCGCTCTCCGCCTCTTCCCTCAGGGTATCAGCAGTATCTTTCCCGCCTCACCGCTCTCCGCCAGTTTGAAGGCCTGCTCGAATTCGGACAGCGGGAAGCGGTGAGTGATGATAGGCAGTGGGTCAAACTTGCCCGTATCCAGCATGGCCCGAACCTGCCACCAGGTCTGCCAGACCACACGGCCGAAAACACCCGACACTCTGGCTTCCTTGAGGATGATATTGGGGTGGAAGTCAAATTCTATTGGCCCGGAAGGTACACCGACCAGGCTTACCCTGCCTTCACGCTTCAGTACCTGGAAGCAAAGTCTGGTGGCTTCAGCGTTGCCGCTGAGCTCGATGGATACGTCCACACCGAGGCCATCGGTGGCGTCCATAATGGTCCTGACCGGGTCCTGTTCCTTGGAGTTAATGATGGTGACATCGGGAAAGAGCTGGCGCGCCATGGCTATGCGGTTCGGTGCCACTTCAAGGCCAAAGATTTTAGTCGCTCCGAAGACCCTGGCGGCGCCTATGGCGAACATACCGATGGGCCCGCAGCCAAATACGGCCACGCTTTTGCCGTTTATCTCCCCGGCCATGACGCCATGCATGCCTACTCCGAGAGGCTCATGAATGGCACCGAGTTCGTAGGAGGTGCCCGGTGGGTGCTTCCAGCAAGCGAGCGCCGGCACCCGGGCATATTCGGCAAATGCGCCATTCATACTGAGGCCAAAAAGTTCCATGTTCAGACAGTTCAGCGCCGCGCCCGTCTGGCAGTAGTAGCATTCGCCGCAGAAGACGTGCGGTTCCGGGGAAACCAGGTCGCCCTTTTTCAGGTTGGTAACGCTTTCGCCAACCTCCACTACCTCGCCGCACGTTTCATGGCCGAGGATGACGGGTAATTTCATCATGTTCAGTATGCCTGGTGACGAGTGGTAGGCATGGATATCGCTGCCGCAGATGCTGGTGGCTTTCACCTTAATCAGGACATCTTTCGGTCCGATTTTGGGCATGTCAACATCTTTATACTCGAACCCCGGAGCATCGCCTGATTTAACTAATGCTTTCATTTTGTCACGTCCCTTTCCGTAGCAGAATTGATTCGGCCGAGGTCACCCGTAAAAATATCCCCTGGAAATTTCTCTTTGCTGAGTCCATCCCAGGGGATTTCAGTAGCTTTTCCGTGTATTCTGATATGCTGGGTTATGCTAAACCTGGGGATTACCTGTCTCACTATCAAGCCAGCGGTATCAGCAGACATCATTTTCCATTATACCTTCACATCTAGCCGGTACTGAATCCATTAACGGTGTTATTTACCGCCTTTAATCAAGCCCTCCAGCAGTTTGTCGGCCGCTTCCTTGGCGGACATACCAGCTGAGACACCGAGTTTCTGGGCGGCTTCATTAGCTACGGAAACCTTGCCCTGCTCGTAGGTGCTCATGCCATTGCCGATTTTGGCCGACATTGCTGCCACGGCAGCGGCTGGAATGCCCTTTTCATCGCACATTTTTAGGGCGGCGATGCCGGCATCGTTCTTTCCCATGCCAGCGTCGTTGCCGACCATGGCGCCAACGCCACTATGAATTGTCATCTCCCCGACGTTTATCCCGCAGTGAGAGCCATCGACAAAGACATCGCCTTTGGTGCTTTCATCCATCGCCGCTGCAGAATCGGCAACGACGATCTTGCGTCCTCCGGCTTCTTTCACAATTGTTTTCTTTTCAGCCACTTTTACTACCCCTTTTCTTGACCCTTCTCATGGTATTTCAGGAGATACCTTTAAGCATTTTAGCGGCGGCCTCTTTGGCGGTCATGCCAACGGCAACGCCCATTTTTCTGGCCACTTCATTGGCTGCTGAAATTACACCTTCATCGTAGGTAGACTGGCCAACGCCGATTTCAGCCGACATGGCCGCCACGGCTGCGGCCGGGATGCCCTGTGCCTCAAGTATCTTCAGGGAGGCGATGCCAGCATCTTCCAGACCGATACCGGCATCATTGCCGATCATGCCACGGGCACCATTTGGGAGCACATAGTCAGTGGCGATATTGGCACCGCAATGGGAGCCGTCAACAACGATATCGTTTTTATTGTCCTCGGTAATAGAGGTCGCTGAATTGGCAATAACAATGCGGAATCCTCCCGATTCCTTCGCCACTTTGTGAACTTCATGCGTCATATATCCTGCCTCCAGTCTCTAAATTGAGTATCCGATGCTGGTTATCCGCGTATCATCTGGGCGGGTAACCAGGTAATAATCTCTGGAACAAGCGTGAAAATGATGAGTCCAATGATAATCAGTGCCACATGAGGCAGTACGCCTCTGATGATGTCACCCATGGTTATGCCCATCTTCGGATCACAGGCACCGCGGCAGATGAATATTCCGGAGGCGAATGGCGGGGTCATAAAGGCCATCTGCAGGTTGACACAGACCATGATGGAGAACCAGAGGTTGCTGAAACCCGATGCCAGGGCAATGGGGGTGATGATCGGCACCATGATATAGACGATGGCAATCCACTCAATGAACATACCCATAATGAAGATGATAAACATGATGATAGCGAAGACGCCCCATTTGCCGCCAGGGGCGCCCAAAATGATTTCGGACATAACCTCGCGGCCACCGCCGCCGAGGAATACCGCGCTGAAAGCGACCGCCATGGTGACGATGACGAAGATAAAGCCGCAGGCTCTCATTGTTATAAGAGCCGCTTCTTTCAATGTTGTCAAATTGAACCGCCGGTAAGCAATGGTCAGCAGGGTAGCCATGAAGGCGCCGACGCCGGCCGCTTCGGTAGGTGGTGCTATGCCGAGAAAGATTACACCCAGCACCGACAGGATGAGAATGGCCACCGGTACAATGGAAGTAAGCAGCATCAATGTTTTCTTCATAAAGGGCACTTTCCTGTCCTCAATGGGCACGGCGGGCGCAATCTGCGGCTGGAAATAACTCCGTATGGCAATATAGGTGATGTAGAGGGCGGAGAGAGTAAATCCGGGCATGAAGGCACCGAAGAAGAGCTGGCCCACGGAAATGCCGGCCATCGGCCCGTAGAGCACGAGCATGATGCTCGGTGGAATGAGTATTCCCAGGCATCCGCCGGCGGTTACGGCCCCGGTAGCCAGCGGTTTGCTGTAACCGCGCTTGAGCATTGAGGGAAGGACAGCCAGCGCCAGCATGGTGATAGAGGCGGCGATGATGCCCACGGTGGCGGCAATGATGGTGCCCATGAGCACGGTGACGATGGCCAGGCCGCCCCGGAAGCCGCCGAGCCACAGGTACAGGGCATCGTACAGCCTTTCCGCCAATCCAGAGCGTTCCAGCATCACCCCCATGAAAACAAACAGCGGCACCGCGATGATGACGTAGTTGGTGATGATGCCGTAGATATTGGTATAAATAACGTCGGCTACCTGCACCAGGCCGCCGAAAACGAAAAGACCGACAAATAGAGCAATAGCACCGACAATGAATCCCAGAGGAAAACCGGTCAGGACGCCGAGGAAAACGCCGCCCAGCATTATGGCGGTAACCATTTCCGGGCTTAAATCAATCATATGGCTTGCCCCTTATCATCAGATATGTATCCCGGATAAAGTGGACTACGGCCTGTAAGGCAAACAGGCAGAGCCCATAGAATATCACTGTCCTCAATGGTCCTGCCGGCGGGTACCAGCCGGTAATGGGCATCTTCTCGCCGGTGACCCAGGAATCATACTGCCAGCTCCAGGCAACGAAGCAGAGCATAAAAATAAAGGGGAAGAAAAGGAGCAGCGTGCCCAGAAAATCAATAACGGCCTGCCCTCTGGGAGGGAGGTGAGCGTATATCATATCCACCCTAACGTGGGCCCGGTGCCGGTGAGTGTAGGCGAAGGCCAGGATGTAAGCGCTGGCGGCGAGCATGACGTGGAGCTCATATCCCCATAGGGTCGGCTTGGTAAAGACGTAGCGCAGCGTGACTTCAGCCGTTACCAGCACAACGAGGGCAACAATAAACCACCTTCCCGTGAGCGCTGTCCACTCACTGATGAAGTCAACAGTATGAATAAATTTTTTCATAGATGTTCTTTTCTAGTTATTAAGCTTCCCCGCCCCGAAGGACTCTCCGGGGCGGGGAAACTGGCTCTAGAGATTACAGGCGCGGATAGGTTTTTGCGTAGGCATCGCGCCAGTTGAACAGGGACTTGATGAGCCTGTCGTAGAACGGGTCTGCGGCCTGGCGCTTGGCATAGAAGGCGTTGGAGTTAGCTACTATCACGTCCTCAAGTGATTTGGGGCAGGGTACGACGTTAACGCCAGCGGCAACCCATTCGGCGGTGGCGGTGGTGTTCTTGTAGGTCCACTCCGCGTAGTGCCGCGTGCCCTCAGCCCAGACCAGTTCGGTGAATATCCACTTCAGGTCGTTGGGCAAGTCGGCCCATGATTGCTCGTTGACAAGGTAGATGTACATATCGGTGGGCTGGCGGGCAGGGGAGACGTAGGCATAGTCCACGACCTCCTGGAAGCCCATGGGCATGTCAACGGCGAGGCTGGAATGCTGGAAGCCGTCAATGACGCCGCGCTGTATGGACTCGTAGATTTCAGGGCTGGGAGTGGAGACTGCGGCCACGCCCAGCGGGCCGAAAATCTCCGCCTCGTCACCGAGGAGCCTCATCTTCTTGCCGTTCAAATCTTCAGGCCCTGAAACCGGGAAGGTGGTATAGAGGAAGGTCTCCGGCTCACGACAGATGGTGGCTATCGGCTTGACATTCTCAAATCCGCCGTTATCAAACATCTCCTTCATCAGGACGAGGCCCTCACCCCACATGTACCACATCTGGTACTGCATTGCTGTGGGACCACCAACAGTGGTGGAGAACGGTGGAGATGCTGGCAGGTCGCCGACCCAGAGGATGGGGCCGTTGGAAGAGCCGTCAAGCACGCCTCTCTGGACGGCCTCAATCTCCGTGTCTGCCGGGACGATGGCACCGCCCTCGTTGGCCTGGATGATGAAGCGACCGCCGCTGGCGGCCTCAATCGCCTTGCTGACCCTGGCCAGAGACATGTAAGTGGACGTGGTGGTGGGGTTATCATCCTGGATAATCCACTTGACTACTTCTACGGGTTGTGCTGGTGTCGGGGCTGGTGCTGGAGCTGGTGTTGGAGCTGGGGCTGGGGCCGGTTTGGCGCAGGCGGCGGCTAGGCTGCTTACCAGTATTACCGCCAATACCAATGTAAATATCAGTTTTTTACTCAATTCATCCTCCTTATAGAAATATAGCCGTTAAGCCGCGGGACTTCTTGAAAGCGGTCACCCCCTTTCATGCCGATTGGGCGATATACCCTGAAACAGAGGTGCGTTGTAGCGTAACTACTGCTCTGAGTATTTAGATACACACCTGATTACGTCATAATATCGGAAATCCATTCGATTTGTCAAGCTTTCCGAATAATGGAATTCACGCTGCGCGATGAGTTACGGTTTCCTAGGTGGTTCGCAGCGCCGTCAGGCCGCTTTCGGGGACAATGTCACGCTCGAGTTGATAGCTGAGCTCGCCGATGTAAATCTCGACCGTTGCCCAGGCTATGCCTTCCTCAAGATGACCGCCGATTAGCTGTCCTGGCTTAAGAGGGTCGATGGCGCACATATGGATATGGAATATCTTCTCGCCCTCATATACAGAAAGCGACCCCTGGGCGGAGAGGATGGACAGATGGCCCTCATATTCGTCGAAGTCCCACCCCCACTTCCCGTCCTTGGGGGCGGTGCCGAACTTGACCTTTTCCAGAGAGCCGATGATGCCGAGGATTATAGCCGAGTTTATACCTTTCTTTTCGCAGTACTTATTAAGTTCGCTTAATAGTTCTTGGCCGTGATCAAGCCGGAGAAGATTAACCGATTTAAACATGTAAATGCCTCCTCATAACAGTAGTGTCTCAGCTTTATTTGACGAATTGTAAGAGCGGATTCTCTCAGGTGACAGCGGACAATTGCAGCACAATCAGCAACTAACGTCTCAGTTAATATTACTATATTTGGGTAACCGATGACAAAGCATACCGGAATTGATGACAGATGGATATTTGACAAATATCAGGCGAGAGATGAAAATGTGGTAAATGCGACTTCATTCGCCAAAACGCACCATGGGCGGATATTCACTATACCGCAATTAGTAACAAGGAGGAAACAGGCATGGGTCGTAAAGCCAGGGTCGGCTTCACCAAGGACTACTATGACAAAGACGGCAATTTCATTCTGGATTGCCCGGGCTTCAGGTCACTGGAAAAGCTCCCTGATATTGAACGCGAGGTTTTTGCCGAGATGCTGCCCGAAGTTGCTCCGTCCCAGATTGCAGATTATGATATCGTGGTTACCCGTACCTTCTCCCGATGGACAGAGCGCAGTTTTGTCGGCAATGACCGGCTTCTCTCACTGCACCGCAACGGCGTGGGCTATGACCGGATTGATGTTCCGGCGCTGACCAAAGCCGGAGTAATTCTATGCATTACGCCGGCGGCGGTGCGCCGTCCGGTGGCAGTGACCATCATTACCTTTATCCTTGCCCTCAGCACACGTCTATTTATCAAGCATCAGCTTACCAGTGAGGGGCGGTGGAGTGAGGTGTCCAAGCACCACGGCTACGGCCTGATTGGCAAAACGCTGGGATCTTTAGGTGTGGGGAACATAGGACATGAGATGTTCAAACTGGCCAAGCCCTTTGGCATGAAGCACATCGCCTATGACCCTTATCTCAAGCCGGAGGACGTGCGTGACGTTGACGTGAAGCTGGTGGATATGGACACTGTGCTTGCTGAATCTGACTTCCTGAACATCAGCTGTCCGCTGAACGAGAAGACCCGTCATCTCATCGGGGAGAAGGAGCTAAAAAAGATGAAGCCGACCGCCTTCCTGATAAATACCGCCCGCGGGCCGATTATCGATGAGCCGGTGCTCTATAAAGCCCTGCAGGAGAGGTGGATACGGGGAGCGGCGCTGGATGTCTTTGACCAGGAGCCAACGCCGCCGGACAATCCTTTGCTAAAACTGGACAATGTCATCGTTACCGCCCATGCCATGGCTTTCACCGAGGAGTTTCTTAACACGGTGTGGGAAATAATCGCCAGACAAATCACACAGCTAATGCACGGAGAAATGCCCGAGGGGGTGGTGAACCGGGAGGTATGGGACCAGCCAAAATTCCAATCCAAGCTGAAACGATTTTTGGAGCAGATCAAAAGCTGAAATCAGGGAAGGAGAATGACGTTGAAGAAAAACCGGGTAAAGGAACTCTGGCGTGAAGGCAAGGCAGCGGTTGGCACATGGGTGGTGCTGGGCAGTCCCATCTCCGCCGAAATCATTGCCAATATGGGATTCGACTGGATAGTGATTGACACCGAGCACGGCTCCATTGATATCGGCACCACACAGTCCATCATACAGGCTGTTTTATATACCGGCACAGTGCCGATAGTCAGGGTACCCTGGAATGACCCTGCGCTAATCAAGCGGGCTCTGGATGCCGGTGCTTACGGTCTGGTCATTCCCATGGTGAACAGCCGCGAAGAAGCGATACAGGCAGTACAGGCCGCCCATTATCCGCCGCTGGGCATACGGAGCTTTGGTGGACCGAGGACGCGTCTTTACGGCGGCGTTGACTATTTTGAACATGCCAACGAGGAGATTGCCGTCATCGTACAGATAGAGCATATCGATGCCGTAAACCGTGCTGATGAAATCCTGTCCGTGGAGGGCATCGATGCCTTCTTTATCGGGCCGAGTGACCTCGCCATCTCCCTAGGGCTGAAGCCGGGTCTCGACCAGACTGACCCCCGGCATGTGGCGGCGGTAAGCAAGGTTCTGGAGCTGGGAAAGCGGCATGGTGTTCCCGGTGGCATTCAAGTTGGAAGTGCGGAAGCAGTCAACGAGCGCATTGCCCAGGGGTTTCAGTTCATCGCCTTGAGCAGCGACGAGGGTTTGCTGCGGGGTGCCGCATCATCAGCACTGGGTAAGGTTGTTAAGGATAGAAAAGTCGCCTAAATCTCGCCTTTATTGGATGGAGGGCGTTTTGGTTTTCGTACCGTCCGGAGCAGCGTGAGAACCAGAATGCCGCCGAATAGCACCACAGCAATGCCAAACATCATTTCTGTCTTGTAGTCTTTCTCCGGCGGCGTCAGCGAGATCGGGGCTGGCCTGGCGGAGCTCGTGGCGGGAGCAGGCTTCTCTCCTGGTAGGGTGACGTTTTCGGTGGAGAAGGTCACCACTTTTTCATTGTTCGCCTCATTGCCCTCCGGTACTTGGTTACCTTCATCGATAACCACCCTGATGGTGTGCTGTCCGGTCCGGGGTATCCAGGTGCTGAAGGTCTCCTCAGCGTGAGCGTTGGGTTTTAATGACCTGATCTGCCCCGAGGCCAGGTACTGGCCATCGACGTAGTAATTGATGGGTGCATATCTGGACTTGGTATCACCCTGATTTCTGATGGTCACGGTGAAGGTCACGTTGTCACTGGCAGGCGGTTCTCCCCCGGGCCAGGTGATGGACTCGATGACTAGGTCAGGCGCAGGAATGGAAAAGGCGACCGTTTCCACATTGTTGTTCTCTACTCCCTCGGTGATGGCATTAGCGCCATCGGCGAACAGGCTGAGGACATGCTGGCCAGCGGTGACATCCCATTCAAACGTCTTGATCACGCGTGCGCCCGCGTCGAGCTGGGGAATCTCCTGGTAATTTAACACGTCATCATCGATGCAAAAATATACCTGGGAGCCCCCTGCCTTAAGGCTGCCTTCATTCTTGACGTATACAGTCAGAGTAACTTTATCCCCCATTTCTGGTTCCATCGGGCTCCAAGTCACTGCTTCGATGGCGAGGTCAGGCAGCGGATAGACAATCAGCGACTCGTTATTGGTCTCATTGCTCTCGATGACCAGGTTCGAATCATCGATGACGGCCCGGACGGCGTGTGTCCCAGCTGTCACCTTCCAGTCAAAAGTCTTGGTTACTTTGCTGCCGGGGTCCATTTCCGGGATGTCCTGATAGCCCTTGCGACTGTTATCAATGTAAAGTTGTACCAGTGAAGTGCCGGACCGGCTGCGGCCATTGTTTTCGATGGTTACGGTAAAGGTGACCATTTCTCCTACCGATGGGTCATTACGCGACCAGTCAATTCTATCGATTATGAGGTCGGCGAGGTGAGGTGAGAAGGTGATGGCTTTTTCATTATTGGTCTCATTGGTTTCATCAACTACATCGGTGAAGTCAATAAAACCTTTGATAACATGTTCGCGGGCGGTGATGGTCCAAGTAAAGGTCTGATTATCGGTGGCATTGGACGATAGCGAATCTACACGCTCCGAAGAGATGTGGTTATCATCAACGTAATAAGCAATATAGGCATGATCGGCCCTGACCTCCCCCTGATTTTTAACCGTAAAGATAAATGTCACCTCATCACCGATAGTTGGCTCTGATGGCGTCCAGGTTATCTGCTCGATGATAAGATCAGGTGGCATAGTTGAGAGGGAAATCGTTTTATCGTTATTCAGTTCATTGCTCTCTTCCACTACATCCCGGCGGTCGACGATGGCCTGTATGCTGTGCTTACCTTCCTTGACTCTCCAGGTAAAGTCTATTCCCGCTGTACCGTCGGGATCTAATTGTCCCAATTTCTCATAACCCCTTGTCTCCCAATCAATGCGCAGGTCAACCCGGGATAATTCAGATCTGTGGCTCCCCTGGTTTTTCACGATTACGGTAAAGGTAACGTTATCGCCTACTCCTATATCAGTCGTCGACAAGACGATGTCCTGAACAATGAGGTCGGCGAGCCGGGTGGTGAGGGTGACAGTTTTTTCATTATTGGTCTCATCGCTCTCGGTGAAAACGGGACCTGATGTCACCACCGCTTTTATATCGTGTGTGCCCGGTTTGGCCGTCCACGAGAAGGTCACGTTTTCCGAAGCGCCAGCTTCAAGTTCATCGAGGTATCCCGTATCCAGATTGTCATCATCAATGTAAAGATTAATGGCTGGGGTAGTCGATAAACCGCTACCCTGATTGGTAACGGTCACGGTAAAGGTGACATTATCGCTCAGCGCTGGTTCTTCGGGTGACCAGGTGATGTCATCTATGATGAGGTCGGGGAGGAGAGCGGAGAAAAGGACTGTCAATTCGTTGTTTGTTTCATCGTTCTCCGGCACGGAGTTGTCTTTATCGACGATGGCCCTGACGTCATGCGGGCCTGCCTTGGTAAACCAGGAAAAGGTCATCGTCACCGTTTCTCCCGGGTATATTCTCTCGACACGCTTGTAATCATGCTGAATATCATCGATGTAAAAATGCACCTGACCTGCCAGGGCGACAAATGTGCCCTGGTTTTTAATGATTACCGTGAAGTAAACGATGCTGGCAACAGAAGGGTTTGATGGCGACCAGGTTATGGAATCGATTATCAAATCGGCGCCCAGCGTGGAAAGAGTGAGGGTTTTTTCGTTATTTCCCTCATCGCTTTCATTCACCTGCTTCGTATAATCGGCTACCACGGTGACGACGTGCAGGCCGGTTTCGGCAGTCCAGGTGAAGGTGTATTGGCTGCTGGCGCCGGGGGCAATCGGCGGCACGTTTTCACGGGTAAGATAATCTTCATCAATGTAATAGGCTACATAGCATTGACCCGAAGTGACTGTGCCCTGATTACTGATGGTCACGGTGAAGGTTACCTCGTCCCCGATAGCCGGCTTTTCCGGTGAACTGGTTATTGACTCGATGATCAGATCGGGGCCGGTTTGCGCCTGCGCCACTTTACCCGGGTAATTTACCGGGCAGAACAGATGGCAACCAAAGGCCAATATGGTAACCAGAAATATAGTTGCGGCGAGAATCCTTTTCCGCATCACTGCTCTGTAAAGGGGTATCGCCGGGATGAAACCGGTATCACGGTTAACGAATACCCAACCTCCCGCATTGATTGATATATGCGTTAAAACATAGCCACAATGCTATGTTTACATAATACATATTACATTACAATTGCAAGAAATCAACACAAGAGACATAGTAAATTAGTACTACCTTTGAAACAATTATTTAAAGGGAGACTATGCTTACCAAGGATGTTGATGAGGAAGAAGGGCTTGATTTTAGTGGACGCTACCGCTGAAGTCGATAGGGTATTGACAATCATCTGAGGAAGGCTATAATTACTTTACCTGATACGCAAGAACCATAAATCAGTCAAACAGATTAGGTGTGATAATGTAAAGGGGGTGTCAGTGACCGTTGATTTTCTGACGGTGGCTGGCACCCTTCGCATTTTCAAGGAGGTGTACTATGTCTAATGAATGGCGATGGTGGCTGAGTGAGTTCGGACTGGCCGCTGTTGTGGCCGTGGTTGCTGGGTTCGTAACCAGAGATGTTCCTATTTCTATACTGTACGGTCTCTTCGTGGGTACGGTGTTCTTTATTTTACGAGAACATAGACGCGTTGCTTCCCAGTTACATCAAGACGTTTCTGAAATGGAAGACAAAGCACTTAATTTGCCAGTCACGCTTAGATACCAAGAAGATGTCGATCCCTATTTAAAACGACTAGCTCAATCAACCAGAGATGAAGCCATACGCGTGGCGAAGGAAGCAGCTAAAAACGATGTGGTTTTATACGCACCAAATTTCACGAAAATGGTTTATGATTTCTGGAAGTTAATAAAACCTGGAGATAAAGTAGTCGCGATAAACTATGGGGTGAGGGCGGGAATGCCAGACCAAGATATTATGCGACAACGTTACTTTGAATTAGCAGAAAAGGGCGTAGATATTACTAGGATTTTTATAGAGCGTACTGCGGCTACGCCCCAGCACAAGAAGCTCCTCAGGGAAGAGATGGATAAGCAAAAAGAAGTGCACGTTAAGGTAAGATATATCAAAGAAGACAGGCTTCCACAAGAGGCGAAAGGACATAATATGGCTGTTGTATTTGACAAGTATTTAGGAGATACACTTTGGCACAGTCCATCTTCCAGGGATCCTTTGACGATACAAGATGGGATTAGGATATGTGCGAATCGTGATGAGGTTCAGAAAGCACAAGAGATGATGGAAGCCATTATCAAACTCAGCGAAGAATATAAATAACGAATAGGAGTGTATTGAGATAAAGGAGGTGTAATATGGGTAGAGAATGGCTATGGTGGTTAGGAGAGTTCGGACTAGCGGCAACTGTTGCTATTGTAGCAGGTTTCGTAACTGGAGATGTTCCTATTTCTATACTGTACGGTCTCTTCGTGGGGACTGTTTTCTTTGTTTTGCGAGAACACAGGCGTGTAGTTTCTCAGCATGAACGGCTGGTAAATGAAATGGAAGACAGGGCAATGAGTTTCCCATTAGCTCTTAGTCATAGAGGGGATGTTGACCCATTTCTAAGGAGTATAGTCCAATTTGAGAAGGGCGAGTTACTGCGCTTGGCAAAAGAAGCCGAGGATGGAAAGCTAACAGTGAAAGCCCGTATTCTTGCCCGTTTTCTGCCTGAGTATTTCAAATTAGTAAGGCCGGGAGACAAGGTGGTAGCAACAAACGCCTGGGTAGGCTGGGGAACCCCACAATGGGATGTGATTCGTCAGGTTAACTTCGACTTGGCAGATAAAGGTGTTGATATGACAAGGATTTTTATAGAACCTGCTGGAGCTACGCCTGAGGATAAGAAACATCTTAAACAAGAAATGGACCGACAGAAAGAAAAAATTAAGATAAGGTTCATAAAGGAGTCACGGGTTCCTCCAGATGTAAAAGTAAACTCGATTTTAGTATATGATAGGTATTTCGCTTACGGAACTTATTCAAAGACGCCGGGCACCAGCATCAAACATGTTTTGGAGGATACGACATTTTGTACTCGACGCGATGAACTGGAGAAGGCGCAGGAAATGGCAGAGGCACTCATCAAATTAAGCGAAGAATATAGATAATCGCAGGTGATAATAGTGGAAAGAAAAAGATTTATAGATAAAGTTGCCATCGTTACTGGAGGCGGCTCAGGATTAGGTCGCGCTTTGTGTTATTCCTTCGCAGAGGAAAGCGCTTCTGTTGTCTGCTCGGATATTAACATCGACGCGGCTAAAGAAACAGTGTCTGGAATCACTAATTCCAGAGGAAAGGCTATATCCGTTAAAGTTGATGTTTCCAGTGCCAACGATGTTGAAAACATGGCGAAGGCAGCAATTAAAGAATATGGCAAAATAGATATACTCATAAATAATGCCGGCATCGCAGCGCGACAGGGTTTGCTCGATACGAAAGAGGAAACATGGGACACAATGACGGCTGTCGACCTGAAGGGTCCTTTTCTCGTTGCTAAAGCAGTGATTCCGTATATGATGGAGCGAGATTATGGCAAGATTGTTAACATTGCTTCAGTCGCTGGTGTCGTAGGGTGTGTATCATCTGCCTATACAGCTTCAAAAGCCGGCTTGATTGGCATGACTAGGGTTTGGGCTTTGGAATTTGCTCCATATAGAATATGCGTCAACAGCGTGGCACCAGGATTTTTTGCCACTCCTATAAATGAGGCTCTCAGAAAAAGCCCTTTGGGAGAAAAGCTTGCCAAACAAGTGCCGCTAGGCTTTGGCAAAGTAGAACACATAGTGCCGGTAGTGCTGTTTCTGAGTTCAAGCGAGTCCGACTATGTCACGGGACAATGCCTCGTGGTGGATGGCGGGTTAAGCGGCACCCGCGACTTCGGGCCGGAGTATTGGGGCTTCGATAAAGGAAAGAAGTAAAGAAGGAGAGCGATAATGAGATTAGAAGGGCAGGTAGCCATAGTCACCGGAGCTGGGCAGGGAATCGGGCGGGCGATTGCTAAAACACTGGCCGGAGAAGGCGCGGCAGTTGTCGTAAATGACATCGACCTCGAAAAAGCGTCAAAAGTAGCTGAAGAGATAAAAGCGCAAGGAGGGAAGGCATTACCGATAAAGGCTGACGTGTCCAAAAGAGACGAGGTAAACAATTTAGTTAAAGAGACACTAGCCAGTTTCCAAAAGGTCGACATTCTGGTAAATAACGCCGGCATTGCTAAGTTAACACCATCCCTGGAGTTGGATGAAGAACAGTGGGATAGCACTATCGACACCAACCTTAAAGGTCAATTTTTGTGCAGCCAGGC
>SMTZ1_10011422_pt1 | contig 14608 bp, 10 predicted proteins | sample DeeMarSWOR136_30_FD_25667 | JGI IMG/M metagenome (IMG submission 25667) | reverse complement strand
GGCGAGCACGCTCAACTCTTGAAAGAAAAATCCTTACTTGTCTTCCGAGAGCCTGAAGTGCCTTGGTGATTTCATCCCTAATTTCATCTACATCTGCAATATATTCTTTTGAGGTCTCAGGAAATGGAATCTTAGTAGAAACGATCGATACTGCAATGGCCAGAGGATTGTTATCAATATTTATTTTGTACGTTTTCCATTCGACTTCTTTATGAACTACTCTGGAAATTACGTCATTCCCTGCACCAAAAAGTAATGGAATTCGATTTGCATATCGATAAATCGTCACTCCACTTTTGAGATTGCCTCCATACGCAAGGGCAGCTTCAACAATAAAGGGATGTCCTGCATATGCTGATGCAGGTCGAGTAACTGCAGCAACGAAGTCAGGATTGACTCTTTCCTTAAGTCCCTTTTCCAGATTTTCTGCTGTCAGTGGCGAGAGAGCTACTCCTTCAGGGCTTAAGAAAGTGAATTTTCTTTCAGTTTTTTCTTTTTCTTTTTTAACCTTTTTTTCATCAGGTTTTGACCGTAAAAATCCATCATGAATTATCCTTCGGATTTCTTCACTTGTAAGATCTCTTGGATTTTTATTAGGATCGACATTAACTAGTGAAAGAAATTGTTCTGCCTTTTTTTTACTAACACGTTGGAAATGATGCATTAAAAATTCAGTCATATTAGTTGTACCTGTAATATGAGTCGCTGCAATTTCGCGTTTTAGTTGAGTTATATCACATCCCCATGGATGTATTTTTGTGAGTCTTGGATAGGGTGGCATTTCATCAATGACACATTCATAAACAATTGGTTCTTCCTGATCTGGAGTTTGAATTTCAAAGCCAGCATAGGGCGTAATAATTGCCAATTCATGAAAATATTCTAGAACCCATTTTTTAGCAAGACGCCAAGAGCCAGTAAACGTGACCGTTACTTCGGTTCCTGGTTCACTTAATGCTTCAGGATCTGTTACATCAAGCTTATTTCCTGTGCCTCCTACGATAATTGGTTCATTTTTAGCAAGGTCAATCAGGATTTTGAATTTTGAGGTAAATTTTTGAGAAAAATGCCTGCTTTTTACTTTTATGGGAAGATCAACGGTTGCCATCGCATTTAATAAAACCATCTTTACGCCTAGTCCAAACCTGCCTCTTGCCTGTCTTGCACCATAATTAGATCCAGTCAAGACTCGACCAAACAAAGTTGGTATATCATCAAAAGGCACGCCAATACCATTGTCTTTTACTGTAAGTTCTAAAAAGTCGAGATGACTCTCAAGGGCACTAACTTTGTCTACTTTCAGCAATTCTGCAACTTGATGGCTCTCAAGAATTTTTAAATTAACATAAATATTAGGCCTTCTTTTAGACCATGTTACTAGTTCCTCAGGGATTGATTTTTCTTGTTTTTTCAATGCTTTGAGTTCTTTCTTAGTCCGTGCAACTGCTTTTTCAGCAGCATCCAACCCATTTTCAACGAGCTCACGGACTGAAGTAAAGACGCACTTCATGCTATTATCGAAACCGGCGATTGCCTTATTATCATGGAAGAAATCTGCCGCGCTTCTTATTTGTACTTCATCTATTAAGGCCATCGTATTTCCTCTTTAAGTAACACGTTTAATCAATTTCTTCTTTATTATCATTATCAACTTTTTTCCTTTTTGCTCGTTCTCTTAAACGTTTGATTCGAAAAGCGAAATCTCTGAATTCCTTTTCTCCTTCAAGAATCTTATGCATAGTCGAAAACTCTTTTCCATTTGAAATCGAGAGGAGTTCTTTAGCTATTGCCTTCTCCCCAATCTTTGAGAGGGCAATTTTCGCATTTTCTGCTATTTCTTTGGATTCGTTAAAAGCATGTATGAGCGGCTTAATGGTTTTTGGAGACATTTCAGACAATAAAGTTATAATTATACGCTTCAAGTTTGTTGATGAACCTTCTAAAGCCTCGATAAGTGAAGGTATACTTGCATCCTCCATTTTATAGAGAATCTTCATCGCATTTTCGGTTACTAATTTCCCTTGCTTCTCTAGAACTTGAATAAGCGATTGAATTGCTACATCTTCTAAGTTGTAAAGGATACGCATTGCGTTTGTCTGGATATCTTTATCCTTATGTCCAAGTGCATTGATTAAATCAGTAATTGCGTCTTTGTCGAAACTTTTTAGTATTTTCATACAGTTTTCAACGAATTTTTTGTCTGGACTATTTAGCGATTTAATCAAAGGCTTAACAGCAGGTTTGCCTATTGCCAAAAAGATCTCTCTAATATCCTCAAAAAAGATATCCTCTGCTTTGTCTAATCTTTGTATAAGGGGCATAATCGTATATTTTCGAAGTTTCACTAATGTTTTTTTGATGTTTTCTGAAGAATCTGCGTCTCCAACTTCTTTGAGAAGGTCAATAAGAGGAATGATAGTAGGAGTTCCAATTTTGACTAAGGCATAGTAAGACCAGCGTGCTATATCTTCATCTGGATCTTTTACGCCCTCAAGTAAAGCATCTATCGTCTTTTTGTCTTTTATTTTTCCAAGTCCAATTACAGACATCCAACGTTCGTGTTTTTCGTAAGATGGATTCTTTATTCGATTCGCAAAGAATTTCAGGACTTTCTCACTAATGTGATTTCTTAGAGCCCATGTGGATATCCAACGAATGCGGGGGTTTCTATCTTCAGCCATATTGAGTAAATATTCGATGATTCGCTCGTCTTCAAATTTACTAAGAAGCAAAATCATATTTTCTCGAAAATGATTTAATTCGGGGAAAACATCATTAAGGAATAAGAAAAACCCCTCTTCTTCAGATATATTAAACATATTCTTTAGCTTATCGATCAGTTGCCCGTAAGCATAATTACCTGCTGCATATTGATGAAATACTTCTTCAAGGTCATTGACTTGTTGAAAATCTGGATTCCTCTCAATAATTTGTTGTTTTTTCGAATCTGTTACCTTAATATTTGGTTTAGGCGGATCTTGAAGTACTGCAATTAACTTTTCAATGATTACATTAGAATCTAAAAACATACCATTAAAATGATATAGCACATCTTCCTCAGGCATATCAAGAACGGTTCCAATCTCCTTAAGTATTTCATCACTTGAAATGCCTCCTTTCGTATATTGCTTGAGGATATCTTCAATAAGTGGATATTGTTGGAATTCAGGGAACTTCTTTAAAATTAATCCTTTTTTTTCTTTGTCTGAAAGAGGTTGACTTATTCTTAACCGAGAAATCATATCCCTTGAATCTGCACGTGTCTGCCATGAGGGCGAATCTAAAAGATTAATTAGTGGATCTAAAATAATTGACTCACCGATTTCTCCTAGTGCTTGGATAGCGCACCTCTGGGCTTCTATGTCCTCCTCATACTTAAGTAATGGAAGCAATGTATTAATTGATTGACTAACAATCTGAGAAATAACTTTTTCATTCGCTTCAACTTCTGATGTATCATTTAGGCTATTTAAAAAGGATCGTATTTCTTCTAAGGAACTTATTTTTCCTAAGAGTTTTATAGTCTCTATGAGTTTAGCATTTTTCTCTGGCGTTCTTTTATCCGTCTGAATAATTTCGATTAATGGTTTAATGCCAGTTCGACCCATTTTTCGAATGATATTTTTTGCTAAAGTTGCCACATCTTTATCTTCATCTTTGGCAACATTGAGTAAAAGAGGTGTGCTGTCTTCGCCAATATGAAGAAGAAGTTTCTCGACATTTTCCCTTATTATTGGGTCTGGTTCTTTTAATCCTTTGATGAGTGTTTTGACACCAACTTCACCAATTTCTAAAATGATCTTCTCAATTTCTTCAGCAGCCGCCGAAGAGATGCTAGGTTCTTTGAGGATATTCATTAATGGACGCACAACTGGCTCGCCGATATTGATCAAAATCTCTCTTACATTTTGTTTTGTTTTTTGTTTTGCTATTAATAGTATCTCTAATAAAGGATCTACCGCAGGTTTTCCTATTTGGGTCAAGATCTCTTTTGAAGTCTTTCTGATTTCCTCGTTTGGATCCTCTAATGCTGATATTAAGGGTGTGACACTAGGTTTTCCTATTTGGGTCAAGATCTCTTTTGAAGTCTTTCTGATTTCCTCGCTTGGATCCTCTAATGCTAGTATTAATGAGGGAACTGAAGGTTTTCCTATTTGGAGTAAAATACTTTTTGACGAGTTTCTGATTTCCTCACTGGGGTCATTAAAAGATTGCACTAGGGGGTCGACTGAAAATTCTCCTAATTCCAGGAGAATGTCAACAACATTCTCATAAATTTGATCGTTTGATGTTTTTAATGCCTGAATATAATTGTCAATGGCATATTGCCCACGTTTAACAAGAAGTCTTTTAATTCGTGTTACAATCTTTTCGTCTTGGTTTTTCAATTCATCAATGAGTCGTTCAATAGTTGGTATATCCTTTTCTAAGAGTTTTTGTTCTACATCCTTAAAAGACAAAGTTTTCGAACTATTTAACTTTGAGGATTGTTTTTTATCTACTTTTGGTTCATCAGTTGACAATTCTCTACCACACAAATTCTTTCTTATTCAATTTAATTAGGTTGAAATACATTAAATCCAATCTGCACTTTCAAGTTTTCGAGGTAGATACTGTTCGGTCATATATTCGAACCCTTTTGATGCAAGTGCTTGAATCTCAGCTTTCACACCACTTCTCAACATTAATTTTAATTGTTCCGCCCATTTTGGTTTGTTCTGCAACCAGATCTCATCTAAAAGCTCCTTACCCTTTTTCTTGTCGGCCTCTGTCAGAGGGATAAAGACCTCTTTTGGTATCTTGTAATTATCCATGTCTTCTGGGCGTAAACCAAGCCAGTAGATGTTTTCTGTAACAAGCCAAGGAGTTTCATAACCCAATGCCTTGCTTCCAAAAGTATAACTACGTAAAATCTCAAGTCCATAAGGATCTGCGTCCATAATAGCAAATACAGGAAGTCCTGTTTCATTTACAATCTTTCGAAGCATCATTCTTGTCGCTATATCTGGTTGCCCAATGCCTGTCATAAGGATGCATGGATACCTCTCGTAAATTTTTGCTTCAGAAAGACTCATAAAAGCCGCATCCTTTTCTACAAGAAGCACAAATTCAGCATCAGAATCTATCTGTTCTATTTGCTCTTGAAAAGGTGTGATAGCTTTTCCTCCCGTTCCCATTTTCGTACAATCAATGAGATCGCCACTTTCAACAAAACGAATACGACCAATGATTTTTCCTTTGGCAGATGCCACAATGTTTGTAGCATTTCTAATAGTCCTAAGTGTGACTGCAAGGTCTTCTATAGCACGGTCGCTGATAATTTGCTCTTGGAAAAGGTTTACATCAGTGTAAAAGAGCTCACGTTTTGTAGAATGCCTTCCTAACGCGAGCAGCTCATGAATTCCTTCTGCAACGCGTATTAAAACTGCTAATTGCCTGACGCTTGACGGGCTAAGCGTTCGAGTGACTGCATTATGACCAAGAAATATTTTTCCTGTTTCTTGATCGACAATGGCGTTCTGTGCGCTTCGAATTGGAACTGACATACGGGGTCGTTCATCAAAGTCAAGCAAACTTAGTAGGTTTAGTGCGATGTCCTCTATTCCTTGTTTGGTTTCTTCAAGTGAAAGTTCTTTAATTTTCAGTGCGTCTTTTGGTGACTTCATTTCTTCTTTTTCTGTCGTTCTCAATTTACGTAGTTCTTCAAAAAACTTCAAATTTTGCGATGCCTGGCTCATATATACTCCCTCTCGATAATTTTCATCAACTTATGCTGTATTTCTGATTCAGACATTGGTATCCCTTTTGTTATTTTTGCTAAAGATATCGCTAATCGATCAGCATGATCTTTTAACTTTTCAAGTTCTTTTTCTTTCTTTTTTTCCGCCTCTTTACGCGAAATATAAGTTTTTATGCCTCTGAAAGCCTTTTGCATGCTTAATTTGATTGTTTCACGTAGTTCATCGTAATCTGCAATAAAATCTTTAGCAGCATCTTGATAAGGTATCCTTGTTGAAACTACACTCACAATGACAGTGACTCCGTGCACGTTAACGTCAATATAGCGTTTTATGTTGGCTTCTTCAAGTGCCTTGTAACACACGTCACTTCTTTCTTTGAAGAGAAGCGGAATTCGATTTGCAAACCGATAAAGGGTGGCACCGGTCGGGATATTTCCTCCAAAAGCTACGGAAGTGGTAATGTGCACTGGATGTCCTTTAATAGCTATAATTTTACCAGTAACACTATTAATATACTCTGGCTCCAGGAGAACATTAGCTGCCTGCTCTAAACTTTCATGAGGTAATATTGAAAGACAGCTACTATCTGGAGCAGGAAAATCATCATAAGTGGACATAGCTTGTGATAATTTGAAAATATGAGCCTCGTTCAACTCATTGAGTAGCATATTGGGGTCTATATCTACTTTGTAGCGCAAGAATTTTTTGGCAGTGCCCTCACCGATCCCTTGAAAATCAATGTGGAGGAATTCTGCTAAAGTGGGGAATCCTTCATTTTTTTCATTCTTAATTACGAATTTTCTTGGGTATCTCTTTGTCATTTCTTTCAATTCTTCAATATCAATGCCGTGCGGATGAGGTTTCGTTTCTATGGGGAGAGGAGGAATTTCATCCGTTACTCGTTTAAAGAGGTATTTCTCATCGCCAATTACCAAACGGAAGTTAACATATGGGGTGACAAGGGACATCTGCTTAAAATATTCCAAAATGCGTTGTTTCGCCCAAATTAAGTTACCACCAAGATACAATCGCATTCGTAAGCCATGCCAAGGATTATCTGGAATAATTTTTTGAGTTGAGTATATCGGAGAGTTTGATTTGAGGTCAATTTTTATGCGGAAATAACTTTCTTCAGGGATATCTCTCGTAGCTGACCATATCTCTGTGTCTAAGCCGGTGGTTTTCTGAGCATGTATCATCGCCATTTTTGCTCCCATGCCAAATCTTCCTCTTCCTTGTTTGATGCCATATTTTGTACCTGTAAAAACAGTGCCGAACACTAGGCTTACGAGATCATGATAGATTCCAGGACCATTATCTCCAACTTCAATGACGTAATATTTTTCGCTGGGATCATGTTCAATTTCAAAATCTTCAATACCTTCTAAGACCGATCCAGATCCACCTTCATCAAGATTTGCGAGTATTTTTTGACGGATGCGTTCATGACTAACAGGATGAATGACAATGTTGATATTTGGATACTCAATTTCTTCTCCACGCATTTGAAGTAACTGAATATCATCATCACATGCATCTAGACTGTTTTCGACCAATTCTCGTACGCTGGTGAATGTGCTTTTCCCAGGGTTGTCAAAACCTGCAATTTCGCTATTTTCTTTGAACCATTGAGCTGCGGACAGAGTTTCTACTTTTTCTGATGCCATAGGATTACCTACTTTAATTAACTATATTAAAGACTGCCTTTTATGTTTTTAAACTGCAAAATAAGTCTTATGTTTCGTTAGAACTGGTATCTTCCTCTATTTGGACCTTAAAGATCTTGCTAATAAGATTTGCTCTAGCTTTGAGCACTTTCTCATCCCAAAGTCTATTAATAAAGAGCTTAAACACATGTTCCATAGCATATGCTACATGTCCTCTACCAATGGTCCTTCTTTGTGTAAGAAACATAATACTGACCAGTTCCTGGCATAGCGGATCAAGCATTTCCTTTAAATATTGATCAGCAACCTCAATAAGTGCCTTTTTGGCTTCTCCACTCGTGTAAAAACTTGTATTAGCTATATCTTTCATTTTTGCCCTTACATAATTTACAATAGGTGACATAAATACAAGGCGACGAGTGAGAACTTCTTCATCAAAAACTTCGTCTTCTAATTCTAGGCTGAGGTCATCATCAAAATCTATATCAAAATCTGGTTCCTCAGTTAATGCCTCATCATTCGGAGGTAACTTATCGCCTTCTTTTAATTCAGCGTCATCAGTTATCTTTTCATCGGTGTGAAATTTATCATTATTATCTGAAATTTTATACACCTCCACTGTTTCAGAAACATATTGGATATAAACATACACATTTATCAATTTTCCGCTCTGAAAACTAATTATATCTGGCTTGTAAACGAGTTTTTCAATTAGATCTTATATATCATACACGTATATATACTTAGAAAAATGAAGAGATGTTATGAGCACGATAGGGTTCATATTTTAAATTTTAGACTATGAGTTCCCTCTAATGATTTTAGGGAAACTCCTTTCGAATCATGATTCTATTCATCTTTTAAAGCATTAATTATTTCATAAAATAAAAATTCACTTCTAAGCGAACATATAATTCATTTTAAAGTAATACCTTGTCCTTCTGTAATACTGAAATCTGTATATTGCATAGAATGCTCTTTGTCTCTCATCTTTTTTATTAAAAGTCTGCGTTTAAGCCCTTCATCTGTTTTTACTAATCCCAATTCGATCACACCATCTACTAGAAATTGTTCCAATTGTGGATGGTCATTAGTTGTTTCTACCTCCGTAAAAATGACAGTTACTCCTTGATTTTTCAAGAATTCGCTCATCCTGATTAAAGCAGTCCTTTGTTTGATCGTTTGTCCTTCTACTCCTTCTTTACTCTTGCTTGAAACGGTGCGAGTTGGAATTAAAAGTGATGTAATGCTATCGACAACATAATCAACATCTGGTCTTGTTGTGTTGATTTCTTTGCTTTTTATACCGATTCGTGGATAAAAACCATCTATTAGTGTGAATAATCCTACATCTTCCAGATCCTGTAAATCCCATCCCATTTGTTCTGAGCGTCTTCGCAATGCATTTGGCTGTTCATCAAAAGTGACATATATTCCATGCTTTCCCGCATTGCTTCCTTTAAGAATCCATTGAAGTGAAAAACAAGTCTTGCCAGAGCCCTCTGGACCAGTTAAAAGTATACTGTAACCACTAGGAATTAATTCATATATATCCATCGCCATATGTGATTCACTCCTATATTTATTCAATATTATTAGACAATTCGCTCCTTTGTGTCATATTATTAGACAATTCGCTCCTTTGTGTCAATTCTAACTTGATAATTATCGGTGACGACAATTGGATATTCCCTTGCACGTTGTTCTCTCAAAATCCGCGTTCCTAGTTTCGGAATTTGAATGAAATTGGCAACTCTTTCTCCAGATTGTTTTTGACGGAGACTAAAAACTACATCTGCAAAATGGGCAAGTGTATTTTCAATATGTTCTTCCTGAAGTCCTCTCGTCATAAGCCAGAAGTGAATTCCATCTATCTTTGTAATTCGGTGCGTAAATTCCTTAATGAAAATTTGATATAAGTCATCTATGTCAACACCCCACTCAGGAATTTGATGAAGGAACGTGCTCAAAGAATCAATTACTGAAACTATTCGTCCACCTGTTCCTATTATGTTTTCGTTAAAACAACCATCCATATATTCAGACAGTAAAACTGATAATGGGTTCATTTCTAGTATGTCTGGAATAGGTTCTTCTTTGTACATATCAATGGTTTTCCATCTGTCCTCAGGAAGATTTGAAATATCCATCCTTATTTCTTTAAAAATGCTCATAAGTTCTTCAGCAGAATAATCGTATAGTACATATCTAACTGCTGTATTTACTGTTTGATCTCTTGAAAGATGATACACAATACTCTGTACAAGCAGTCTATGAATATACCCAACATCTCCCACAACGAGCACTAAAGAACGGTTAGGGATACCACCTTCGCCTATTACCACATCTAAAGTTCGAATTCCAGTAGATAATACGGTGCTTCCTTCCATTTTGTTGCCTCCTGTACAATTAAAGTCATCATAGTAAAGAACATGATTTTAATACGCTAAGTAACTCATCGTTTTGAATCTTATTAAGTATATCTCAACTTAATCTTCTTAAAAAAAAGAAGCGATAGAGTCACGGGTTCTGTTCTAAGGTGATTTAAAAAGAGTATTTTTAATAATAGTGTACAAGACCTACTCTAAAACTTGGAAAAAGAAAGAAAAGAAAGAAAAAAAGGGTGTGTGTAGGATCTGCTTAGTAGGATCCAGGTACAGACATTGATTTCATACCAGTATATTCTGGATGTGAGATGTCTGGAAATGCTTCGCCCATAGCGTCGACTGCTTTAATGGCGTCTCTAATTGCATCCCAAGGATAGAATTCTCCGTTTACGGGCTCTGGGAATGCTCTATTCATGGTTGAGAGAAGTACGTCTCCTGCACAGGCGTGAGCGACTTTCTCTATGTCATTTTCGGCCAATCCTTTGAGACCACATTCCTCAAGGTTGGTTGGTAAGCCCACAGTCTTGCAGAATCTCATCACACTTCTTATAAACTCCGAATCCCTGTCCTCTAACACCATTTCACATAGTGTGCCGTAAGCTACAAGCTCTCCGTGATAGCATCGGTGCTTTGGTGGTCCTGGAAGGTCCTTCATTTTGTCTTCTACTACAGTAAAACCGTTGTGGATACCGTGTGCTGCAGAAAGTCCTCCAGATTCGAATCCGATACCACTAAGCAAGGTGTTTGCTTCAATGATTTTTTCTACTGCTGGCGTAACTGCTTGTCTTCCAACAGCTAACGCAGCTTGCTTACCATATCTCAAGAGTGTCTCGAAACAAAGTCTAGCAAGGGCCAGTGCAGTCATTGGGGGCTGTCCGCCAGGCATGTTTAAAGCGTTCGTTCTGAAGCACATGTCTGCTTCAAACCAGGTTGCCAGCGCGTCACCCATACCGCTGACAAGGAATCGTGCGGGCGCTTTTGAAACTATGGCACTGTCAACACAAACCATCGTTGGATTGGTTGGGTACACAAGGAAGGTCTGGTAGACATGTTCCCAGCTGTAGACTACTGTTAGAGCTGAGCAAGGAGCGTCTGTAGCTGCAATAGTCGGGACAACAATTTTTGGAACTCCTGCCCCAAAATTCTCAAGCCTTTCGGCTGGAACTTTGCCGATGTCGATTGCAACATCTGTAGCAGCGCCCTTACCACAGTCAATAGCCTTACCACCGCCAATTGAAAGGATTGCATCACACTCGTTTGACTTACACTCTTCAGTCATTCGTGCCATTTCGTCCCATGTGCATTCACGTTTAAACTCTACCCAGTGGGCTGGTCCAATGCCTTTTTCAGATAAACCACCCTCAATGAGGTTTTTCGTCACGCTGATGGCAGTAGGTCCACCCATGGCCATTGGTTTTTTGATACCGAGCAACTCTAGTTGTCCTGCGAGGAGGCTTAATGCTCCAGGTCCTTGTACATATCGGCTAGGCGCTATCATTATTCTTAATGGTCCTGCATCTTGTAAACCAGTCATTTTACATTACCTCTTATATTTTTGGATTTTTGTTTTGTAGAAATAGATACCTGTTAAGGTATGTGAATCAAATTATTACACATAGGTTATATATAAATATTAATAACAGAGCCTAATAAGCTCTGAAAGAGCCAATACTAAAACGCGCCGTTTGTAATGCGATTAAAGGTTAATTTCCTTTAGCTTACTCTCCATTTGTTAAGTTATATTTTATATCAGCGTAATCAAATGTGTGCAAAGCTATGTCATGTACATCAATTGATGTTGTGATGTATCTTAAAGGTCAATGTTCTGAATAAGTACTACAAATAAATTTAGTATTCGACCCTTGGTAGTATCAAAAGTTAGTTATTCTCAATTCTAAGTATAGAAAAAAAGAACTAAAGACATAAGTGATTATTATTCTCGACCAATTCGTATTTTAGAATTTAAAATAATGCGATTGTTACATTTTTAGAATGTGGTCCGAATATTCAACTTAAGGTGAAATCTAAGGCTGAAAAAACACTAAATCATGAAAAAATAGAATAATAAGGAAATAAAATAAACCATTGGAGTTCAAATAGGATAGAGGCGCTTATATTTTGCATATTGAGTTTTAATAACGAGTTATTGATAGAACTCCTCAAGTATATGATCTATCAACCTTGCTGCAATTTTCGGGCTGAACAATCTGTGAATCGAGGTAACAACCTCATCTATACGACGTTTTTTGTTGATGATAAGTTCTTGAAATGCTTTTCCATATTTTTCCAAAACATATTGCCAAACTATGTCATCCATTTCTTTATAAAACACTTTAAAGACGCTTAGATCACCTGTATATGCTTCAATATCGGTTCTATGAGCAGCCATGAATTTGTTTTTAATTTTACGAAGTATAAATTCAATTTTTTTGGAATCTTCTTCTCGATCTACGCAAACAGCGAAAATTATAGGATCTTGAGTGCTGGTATCTAAAGCGTAAATGAATTTCATATTCTTCATAATAAGGCTTTCAACGCTTTCGGCTCCTATTTCTTCTGCAAAACTAGATATCGCCGATAAAAACCCAGTAATTAGAGATTCATCTACTTCAATGCTTCCATAATAACTATGGAGAAGGTTTTCTCCAGTTTTTTTTAGAATGTAGACATTATGAATCAACTGTGATGCGCTTCCTCAAACACCTCACTACTATTTAATATGAACTCTATGTATTCTATCAACTCTGTAATATATCTATTGGGTTCTGTTGGAAGTAGAACTTTTAAGAGCAAAAAGATAAATAAATATTTGAAAAAACTAACCAATGACATTTTTAAGCCGAAAGTAAAAGTAAGGGGTCTGCTATTGTACGATATTCTCAAGAATTTGATCTATTAGTTTTTGCGCAATTTTTGGGGAAAAAAGATGATAGATCAATGAAATAACTTCGTCAATAGTTTGTTCTTTATTCGTAACAAGTTTATGAAAGGCTTTTGAGTATTTGTTTACGACATATTCCCATACAATTACGTCTAGGTCATTGTAAAATGGAGCAAATACCTTTATATCTCCAGTCCAATCTTCGAGGTCAGATTTATGTTTACCAACGAACATTTCTTTGATTTCGATTAGTATCTCCTTAATTTTCTGCTCGTCTTCTTCACGATCTACACTCACTGCAAATATTAGAGGATCGTCTGGCAAGCTTGCGTCCATTGCATAGACAAACTTCATATTCTTCATAACAAGGCTTTCAACGCTTTCCGCACCTATTTCCTCTGCAAAAGAAGATATTGCAGATAAAAAACCAGTAATGAGGGTCTCATCTACTTCGATAGATCCGTAATACCCATGAATCAGGCTTTCCCCTGTCTTTTTTAGTATATAGACGTTATGAATCATCTGTGAGTCGCTTCCTCAGACCCCTCAAATTTATACTTTATAGTATTTCACACATATAACTCTTATGTTTAATATTATGTTCGGTCATATTTATTAAGTTAGTGATTTTCGCACGCTAATCTTTTATGTCATTATAAGATACTGATTTATTCTTTAACTTCAGTTTTAAAGACGTTTGATGCATATATAATCGAAATAGTCAATTAACTCTGACATATTGGAACCGTCTGCAAATATAAAGAGAGATTTTAAAAATATCTTTTAAGAACGACGGGCACGACTTCTCTGAAGAACTGTTTAAGTTGTTGTCTTGTAGTAAGCGCGTGAGGAAACTCCTCAGTTAATGTGTCAATTAAATCATCGAGTAATTGCTCTTTGATTTCTTCTGCTGATTTCATTCCCTTTTTTTCTTTCTTGGATGGTTTTTTCGTTAGTTCTTTCTTTAATTCTCTATTTTCTTTTTCTAAATCTTTCAGTTTTTTGTTTTCACTTTCAAGTTTCGCAATACGCTTTTGTAAATCTCCGTTTTCGTCGCTAACTGTGGCAGATACTTCAGAAGATTCCCTTCCCCAAACAACAGCTATACGGCTTACAGTTTTTGATCCAAATTTATCAGGATTGTCCTTAGTCAATTTTCCAATTATTTTCTTAAGTTCTGGACGTGATTTTGTTTTTGTCAGTTTTAATAATTCGGAATATGAGAAGGGTTCACCAGGATGCTCTTGTAAGATTTTTATAAGCTGTTCTTCCACATTTTCACCTTCTAATTCAATTTTTACATATTTTTTACTAATTATTCGTGCTCTACTTTAGAGTTTAGTTGTTTTATTTTTTTCTTAGTTACGCGGATCATGGAAATAATTTCATGGTCCAAATATCAAAGGAGAGTCTTAGTAGATATGAATGAAAGAAAAAGAGTTGAGTATTGAAACGGAATCTAATTTCATTTGAGTTCAAATACCCAAGAGATGAAGTTTTTCAGTCCTGTATAAAGATCTACCTTTGGAGACCAATTCAATATCGTTTTTGCCTTTGTAACGTTAGGACATCGTCTTTTTGGGTCACCTTCCGGTAACTTGCTAAATACAAACTCTGAGTCTGAGTTTGTTTGTTCCTTGACTATTTTGGCTAGCTGGAGGACGGTCATTTCTTTGTCATTTCCAATGTTGAAAATTTCCCCAGAAGCACTATCTAAGATTGCAGCACGGAGAATACCTTCAACAGTATCTGTGACATAACTAAAACTTCTCGTCTGATCTCCATCGCCGAAAACAGTAATCGGGTCGCCTATTAAGGCTTGGCTAACAAATCGAGGAACAACGCGCCCATATACTCCATCCGCACGTATTCTTGGACCGTAAGTATTGAAAATTCGTACGATTCGCGTATTAATTCCATATTGACGTTGAT
>SMTZ1_10004132_pt1 | contig 14609 bp, 11 predicted proteins | sample DeeMarSWOR136_30_FD_25667 | JGI IMG/M metagenome (IMG submission 25667) | reverse complement strand
ATGGTATGGAAGAAACGCCATCACCAACCTCATCCTGGACGTCTTTGTCAGCCACGGGAACAATAATCCCTCTTTCTCCGGGTGTATGTAACTGGAATATTACTTCTTCATCCCATTTGGCCTGGTGGAAATTTCTCAGGCGTGAATCTTTTTTGATTTCCATAAGAATTGTTTTTTGGCCAGTGACTATTTCAGGATCTTATTCAGGTTCAGAATAAGCGTATCAATATCAGCTTTTGAATGAACTTCAGTGACACAGAACAGGGCGCAGTCCCCCAGCTCATCAAATTCCGCAGAAATATCCTTTCCGCCGAAAATACCGTTTTCAAGCAATGCCTTATTAATGGATTCGACAGATTTTCCGGTTCCTGAAAAATCTACGGTAAACTCTTTGAAGTTGGCCCCCTTAAACCTGAGGCTGACGCCGGGAATACCAGCAATGCGCTTCTGCGCGTAGAGAGAGTTCTGCAGGATACATTGTCCCAGTTCCCGGATTCCATGCGGTCCGAGTAATGACAGATAAACAGCAGCGGACACCCCATAGAGTGCCGCAGCGGTTCCGACGAATTCCTTGCCTTTCTCCCTTACCCCGAAGGAGGTCCGGTCGTAGGCTACATCCCCGAAACCCCACTCCCCCTCGACTTCTGTTCTGGCAATGCCGAAAAGGCGCCAGGGGTATTCCATTACGTATTTCTCCTCGTCCCTCGTTCCAATGAAACCTCCGAGGGAACCGCCAAAATACATATGATTACCAAGTCCCTGGATATCACCACAGATAATATCTGCCCCATAGTGACTGGGCGGGGCAATTACTCCCAGCGAGATCGGATCTGTTCCGACTACGACCACGCCATTTTCCCGGTGGATCAAGTCGGCTATCGTATCGCCCTGCTGTTCAAGGAATCCCAAATAAGCCGGATTCTCGTAATATATGCCTGCGGTATCCGGGGAGATTTTTTCCTTCAAATCCTTAAGGTCAATCATCCCGGTTTCAACATCATGCTTTACCGGTGAGATTTTCATCACAGGTTCACAATAATTCTTAATTACTTTCAATCTGTCGGGCGAAATATTACCTGCCACAATCATTTCATCTTTTTTGGCAACACGACCCGCCATGCGAATGGAATTACTGGCCGCCTGTCCCCAGTCGAAGGTAGGCACACTCACAACTTCAACGTCAAGCAGTTCAGCCATCAGGCTTTCAAATTCGAATAGTACCTGGAACCTTCCATGATCTTCGTAAGGTTCCCCTGCGTATGCCGTAAGGAATTCGGCACGGCCGGTTATTTCATCGCAAATGGCTGGGACATAATGATTGGCGCATCCTGCCCCCAGAAAACTGACATATTCCTCGCAGGTGGAATTCTTATCCATAATACCCATTATATGTTTTCGCAGTTCCTGCTCAGAAGCCATGGCAGGAGGGATGTTCATCTCTCCCCTGAACCTGAGTCGTTCCGGTATGTCCGCGTAAAGCTCATCAATATCTTTAATCCCGAGTTCCCGCATGATCTTGTCCTTATTTACAGCAGCTGAATTCGGGATGTAAGGATGAACAATGCTGTTCTTTTGTGTCATATTCATTGGTTTATATGGTTGATAACTATGCTATTCCCCCGCCATCAACGACAAGGTGTGCACCTGTTACCCATGCAGACATATCGCTGGCAAAAAACAATACAACGTTGGCTACATCCTCCACGGTTCCGAGTCTCTGTATCGGACGGTCAACGGCACAGCTTTTCTTATATTCTTCGTCGTATACGCCGCCTAATTGTTCACATTCACTTTTTAACATGGGTGTATCTATGTCTCCTGGACAAACGGTATTTACCCGGATGTTGTATTTGCCAAAATCAATGGCCATCGCCCTTGTCATATTCAGCGTACCCCCTTTCATTGCACAATAGGAAACTGCATTCTCACCCCCTTTGAGCGACCAGCCGGATCCAGTATTTATGATGCTTCCGCCTCCATTTTTAATCATATGAGGCACAGCATATTTTGTCAACAGATACTGGCCCTTGAGAGAAACATCCAGGGCCAGGTCCCATTCATCGGGTTCCAGGTCCACCGCATTCTTTCTTATAGCAACCCCTGCATTATTGAACAGGATATCGATCCTGCCAAGGGTATTAATTACATCTTCTATGGCTTTTTTGCAATCTTCGGCACTTCTGACATCGCACCGGAAGAAGTGGGCCGTTCCTCCCTCCTGCTGAATTTCCCTGGCAGCAATATTGCCTTTATCTTCGCTGATATCCAGGATAGCAACCATTGCACCATATTCAGCAAATTTTTTTGCAGTACCAAGACCAATACCGGATGCTCCACCTGATATTACGGCCACTTTGCCTTCCAGTGAAAATGGTTGAAGTGGTATTTTTTCTTTCTCCATATGATTTGAATTAGCAATTCACCAGTATATTGATGTCATATTGTTTTTTCGCATGCATGAGATAATAATACGGCAATTAAAAGGAAGAAAAGCAAATTAAGCCGATCCATCTGCAGTCATCCGAATTCCTGGACTGGGATTGTACAAAAGAAAATTTGATCGAAACAGGACAGGCATTATCCTTTAGGCTAACAGCCATCCCCGGGAAAAGAAAAGAAAGGCGGATCTCAGCTTCCTGAGATTCCGCCTTTACATGATTTAATATCCTGGGTTCTGAACAGCTTCCGGATTTGCATCCATCTCATGCTGGGGTATGGGCCAGATTTCACTAAAATTATCCGTAAAATTTTCAGCGCTGTACCTGTCATGTGCAGTCAGGATGGCCTTTATTCCTCCGTCTTTGCCATAGCCATACCACCTGACAAGGTCATCCCAACGGGTTGCTTCCATAACAAATTCCAGGGGTCTTTCCACCTGCCTGATATGTTCACGCAATTGTGCCTGGTCCGGTGTTCCGAGCAGCATGGCGCCCGCTCTTTCCCTGACCTGGTTCACATATCCGATCGCTTCGGGAGTTTTGCCCTGTTCATTCAATGCCTCGGCCAGCATCAACAGCACATCTGAATACCGGATAATGTAAAAATTAACATCCCCCTTGGATCTATGAGGCCAATCTTCACGATAGACGGCCCATTTTTTCCAGCACATCCTGTCTTCGTCCGGTACACCCAAATCGGTAAAGAATTCGCGATAGGTCTTTCCTTCCCAGTACCAGACATCACATCCCGGGTCATCATAAACCACCGAACCGTAGAAACGGTTGGAAAAACTCCCGTCAGCTGCAGTATCCGTCAGGAACAGCTGTTTCCCCCATTCAGTCACCCAGAGTGATTGATATCTGGAGACCAGGTTGGAATTGTTAACGGATTCCACACGGCCTCCCTCCTCAATGCTTGAGAAATTGATCTCCCAGAGGGATTCTTTGTTATGTTCATTCAGGCCTGAAAACAGGGAAAAGTAATCCGATTCCAGCTCGTATCCCATGTTGGTGACAAGCTTGAACTCCGTTTCAGCTTCAGCCCACTTCTCCTGGAATAGATATACTTTGCCCAGGTATGCCGTAGCAGCCCCTTTGGTGACCCTGCCCAGCCATTTCTCCTCCCAGCTTGCCGGGAGATCCGCTTTGGCATCTGTAAAGTCCCGTTCAATTTGCGCCCAAACCTCTGATGCAGGTGATTGGGCTTTATAAAAATCATCCGGGGTTTTTGCCAGTTCGGTGACCAGGATTATGTTACCGAAGTTCTTCAGAAGAAGAAAGTGCGAATGTGCCCTGGCAAACTTGGCCTCAGCAATATAGACACTTTTCTTGGCTGCATCCAGATCCTCCATCCCCTCTAAATTCTCAAGGATCTGGTTGGCAGTGAAGATCGTACGGTAGCACCATTTCCAGTGATTTCTCTCCATGTATTGACTGGGCGTATAGGTATATTCCGAAATGGCCTGCTGTGGCTGCCAGGTTTGCCAGCGGGTCATGTCACTCCTGGCTTCCTGGACCATTAAATAATGCTCGTTGAAATCCCATTGTTCAGACCACTCGCCCATGGCGATGCAGGCATACAGCGATGTAATTGCCTGGTCAACGTCAGCTTCGGTTTTCCAAAACTGATCGGGTGTCAGCTCGTTCGGATTGGTAACATCAAGATAGTCTTCATTACATCCTGAAAATGCGAATATCCATGTCACCATCAGTAATGATATGATCTTATTAATAAGTTTCATGATATGAATCCTCCATCTTTTGGTTAAAATGAGACCTGTAAGCCAACCATCATTTTTCTGGCAACCGGATACGGGAAACGGTCAATGCCGCTGGCATAGGAATTGTCTGCACCCTCGATTAACATCTCCGCTCCCCTGTATGCAACCCGGTCAGCACCGGGGATGTAGTCAATGCTTCCACCCTTAATGGCAGGATCCCATCCTCTGTACTTGGTAATGGTAAACAGATTGGACCCCGCCAGATAGATCCTGATATTGGACAGGCCTATTCTGCTAAAAAGATTCTTTGGCAGGGTGTAGCCCAGTTCCAGATGGCTGAGCCTTAAATAGGATGCATTCTCAAGATATATATCACTTTCCCGGGTGTTGAAATGAGCGGCATCGGTAACTATTCTGGGAATATCCGTATCCGTGTTTTGCGGTGTCCATGAATCGAGCATATCTTCATGCCATCCGTGATATTCATGTGCGATCATGGCCATCCAGTATGCACCGTTATACTTCTTCAGGCCCAGGGCAGCGTGAAGGAACAAATTCAAATCGAAATTCTTATAGGATGAATTAAACGTCAGGCTCCATTCTGTCTTTGGAAGCCCGCTTCCCATAAATACTTTGTCGTCATCGTCAATCGTCCCGTCATTATTCGTATCCTTGATCTTTAAATCCCCGGGTACTGCACCGGGCATGATTGGTTGACCTCCCGGTCCGGTATAAGCATCAATCTCACCCTGTGTCTGGAATATACCATCAGTCTCGAAGAGGAAATACTCTCCCAGCTCGGTACCAACCTCGGTCCTGGTAACACTGTTCAAAGCCCAGTAAACGGAACCTCCGACAATCGCTTCGGTTCCAAGATTTCCCAGTTTCGTCACCTCATTTTTATTGGTAGCAAATGCAAGCTTGAGATCATACTTGAAATCTCTTTCATATGATCGCCATCCTGCCAGAAGTTCAAACCCATTGTTCTTGGTAGAAGCGGAGTTAACAGGTGGCGATTCGGTACTCCCAGTGGAATAGGGAATGGGAACGGCATATAAAATATCCTCCACATTTTTTACATAATAGTCACCCTCAAAGGTTAACCTGTTTCCCAGGAATCCCATTTCAAATCCGATGTTTGTTGAATTTGTCTTTTCCCATGTCAGATCCACCGAAGGGAAAGAAACCTGTCTTGCACCCACGAAAATGGGCTGTGAGGGTCCAAGTCCAAAGGGATAATTGGTCAGACCGGAATGATCCGACATGATGGTCGGTATATAGGTATAATTCCCTACTTCCTGCATGCCAAGCATACCATAGCTTCCCCTGATTTTTAAAGAACTCATGACATTCTTTGCCGATTCGAAAAAAGCTTCCTCGCTTACTCTCCATCCAAGCGATACGGATGGGAACCAGCCCCACCGGTTTTCTTCTGCAAAACGTGATGAACCATCCCTGCGGACATTTGCCTGTACAAGGTATTTATCGGCATAGGAATAGGACAGGCGGCCAAAATAGGACAATAATTTATATTCTTGCGATCCACCGTCATTTGACTTGTCCACCGTAGTTGCCCCAACGTGCGTTATGGAATTTGAGGGAGTTACCTTTCCTTGAGCACTGAACCAATCATATTTGTTGTTCTCCCGGGAAAAACCAATCATTGCACCTAAAGCATGATTACCTGCATCGATATCATAGGTAAGAACATGGTCCATAATGTTATGAATGCCTTTTCCATAATCTTCATAGACTGAATTTTGCTGATTGTAATCCCAATCATCAGTTACATATGAAGGATGGAATATATATCCTGTATTCCTGCTGTAATTCTGGCTGACCCTAAGAAGGTATTTCAGGTTTTTCACGGGCTCAAACTCAAGATACGCAGATGCCAGCATGGCATCATTTTTATAATTTCTGTCATTCATTTCAAAATCCTGAACAGGATTGGCAGAATTCTTAAACCCGAGATCATTAAGCCGTTTCCCGTATCCGGACGGAGTACTGGGATCATATATTTTCTGCAGGGGGTTTGTCTGCAGAAGGCTCCAGAAGAAATATGTATTCCGGTTATAGTACCCTTTGTTCTGGGTGTAACCGAACGACTGGCCCAGCTTCAACCACTTTGTAATCCGGTAATCTGAATTTATCCTGAGTGAAAACTGCTGGTCATCTGAGCCCAGCCGTATTCCTTCTTCATCCTTATATGCAGCTGCGATGTAGAAATTATAATTCTCACCGTTTCTGGCAACGGAAAGTTCGTGCTTATGCTCAAATGCCGTCCGGAAAATTGCGTCTTCCCAGTCGGTATTTCCAAACTGAGAAGGATCCTGATCGTACATGGTTACAAACAGCGGATATTCCGAGCCTGAATTATCGGCAGCCTGCTTAGCCACTTTTATAAAGTCCGGCGAGTTATTGATCATACCAAAATCTTTTATCCTGGTATTCGCAGAGAAGTATCCGCGGTAACCGACCTGTGTCTTTCCGGACAGCCCGCCGGTCCCTCTTTTCGTGTTGATTAAAATGACACCATTTGCCGCCCGCGAACCGTATATGGCCGCTGAAGCTGCATCCTTGAGGATATTTACCGATTCAATATCCCTCGGATCAACGGCATTGATGTCGGAGGGCACCCCATCGACAATGACCAGCGGATAATGATTATTCAGGGTTCCGATACCACGAATTCTGATATCCGCACCGGAACTTGGATCGGCATTCTGCTGCACAACATTAACCCCTGCAACCTGTCCCTTAAGGGCAACAGAAGCGTTGCTTACGGCTATTTTCTGCATGTCATCAATACTTACGGTTGATACAGCGCCGGTAACGTCTGCTTTCCTCTGGGTCCCATAGCCGATTACCACCAGTTCTTCGATAGCCGTAATCTCTGCAGCGAGTGTTACATCAATGGTGGTTTGGGAACCAACCCTTATTTCCCTGGATTCATAGCCTACAAAGCTGAATACCAGGACAGTGTTCTCATCGGGTACTGTTATCCGGTAATTCCCATCCACATCAGTAACGACACCTCTTGTGGTTCCCTGAACTACCACGTTGGCACCGATCAGCGGTTCACCGTTTTCATCGGTAATCGTACCTGTTACGACAATTTCCTGCCTGATTGTGATGACCGAATTACTCTTTTCATTGTCGCTTCTTACCAGTACGATATGCCGGTCAAAAATATGGTATTTTACCTGTTCATTTTCAAAAATTGAACCGAGGATCCTGTCAATTCCGGCATCCTGAAAATCAGCATCCAGTTTCCGGTCCACATCTATCATGCGGTTATCATAGGCAAAAGAAAATTCCGATTGATTTTCAATTTCCGAAAGTATTTCTTTTACGGCAGCATCCTTCATCTGCAGGCTCAGTTTTTTATCCTGTGCATAAGACGAAGCTAAAACGCCACTAAGTCCCACGACAAAAAGAAATAAGAATGTAGCTTTCATTCGATTAAGGTTTGTTGAGCTTATTCCAATCTTGGTGCGTAAGCATCTGATAAAAATTAGCACTTTTTTCATACTTTTGGTTCGTTTTATTAGCGAATACAGGCGACAATCTTGGCGTGGTATATCGCCTGTTCTCACTGTCGTTAATAAAATTTTTCACTTTTGAAGGTTTGTCTTCGGGCAAACCTTCTTTTTTGTAAGTTCCAGGTTAGTAGTTTAAGTTCATAGGCAAATTGGTTTAGGTTAGACAAGGATTATTTAGGTGCGTTTATCGCAACATTTTTTCCTTCGATAGTATAATTAATTGGTGTTATCAGGTTCAGAAGTTTTAAGATTTCACGCAATGATTCCGTCTTGACCTTGAAGGTAAAATTATGTGCGTTCCCTAAAGCCGGATCAAGTTTAACATTAACACCATAATATCTTTCGAGGTATTTGGCAACTTCACTGAAAGGCGTATTATCAAATACCAGTTCGTCATTTTTCCAGGCGGTAATAATATCAATATCTTTTATCTGAATGTCCAGCGTACCATTGATCCTGTTATAAGAGGCTGCCTCATTCGGTTTGAGGGTTGCCATATTCTTTTGTCCCCTTAACAGCGTGATGCTTCCTTCTTTAAGTGCTACTTCGATCTCAGAATCATCAATATACGATTTCACATTGAACTCGGTGCCCGTTACGTTGATCGACATAACAGATAAGTTTACAATGAATTCTCTTGAAGAATTGCCGGCAACCTCGAAGAAAGCTTCACCTGATAATTCCATATTCAGTTCCCTGTTTTCGAAACGGGCAGGATATTTAAGGTTGGTTCCGCCATTGAGTGTAACTTTGGATCCGTCAGGCAGAACGACACAACTCTTTTGTCCCATTGGCGATATAACTTCAACAGTCTGAACCGGTTTCAAGAATCCGATTAACGTATGCAGTGCAAAACCGAGAGCAATGGCGAGCAGGATCGCAGCCACCCTATATGACCATCGAAGAAGTTTCCTGTAAGGTGTTTTATATATACTTGAGGAAAGTTTTTCCCAGGCCTGTGATTTGTCAGGAGTAAACGGTACCGGTATTTCACCGGTCAGTCTCCAGATATCAATAATTTCTTCAAATAATTTATGGTTTTCAGGACTCTCATTTATCCAATCCAATATTTCCTGACCGGGAGATAATGCTCCGTCTTCAAGATATTCCGTAATTCTCTTCCAGGGTACCATCAGTGCGATTTATTAATAAGGCACCAGAGCTGGGGGAAACCCCCAAGTGGAAAAGAAAAATTTTCAGGAATGTTATTATTTCAGCCTCTCATGATCCAATTAGCTCACGCATTTTTCGGAGGGCGATGGTCATCTGGTTTTCAACGGTCTTGTTGCTGATCTTTAATTCTGAGGCAATTTTTTCGTTTGTGTATCCATGGTTCCGACTGAGCAGAAATATCTCTCTACACCTGGGTGGAAGCTGGTCGATCGCTACATTAAGCATCTTTTGACATTCCTCCTTCTGCATGATTTCATCGGGTTGAGGTACATGTTCGAAGGAATCACTGGCCAATTTTGTAAGAACCCGGACCCGGACTTTCTCATCCCTGATATGGTTCAGGATCTTGTTTTTTGAAGCGACGAAAAGGTAAGCCCTGACAGATTTGCCAATATTGATTTTCTCCCTGTTATTCCAGAGGTAAATATAAACATCCTGCACTATCTCTTCCGATAAGGACTCATTCCTGATAAAAAGGTTCACATAGTTACAGAGATCAGAATAATATGCTTCAAAGAAAAACTTAAATGATTCCTTGTCCCCTTTTTTCACTTTATCGAAGAGGAACAATTCGGAAATGTTATTCTCTGATGTCATTTTGTGGAGAAATTTATTTGTTATTAATGAGTGAATCTCTCTTCAAACACCCTTTACCAAAATTATTATATTTAGAGATCAATCCCAAAAGCGAAGTAGAAATTCGATATTCGGGTCTCGAAATTTACGCATACAAAGTTGAGAGACCGGATTAAGTTCGCTTTTTAACAAATCTCATAATAAAATAAACTACTGATAAAATACCCAGGAAAAGCGCAATTCCCAATGCCTCGTTCCTTGCCAGATGTGACAAGAACCAGACAATGGCGATAAGGGCAAGAACAGGGATGACCAATCCCCCAGGAATTCTGAATGTACCATCACCCTTTGAATGATTCCTGAGTTTAAATTTGATGGTAGCAAGGACAACGCCTAGATATATTGTTAAAAGAGCTGCACTGGAAATAATGGCAAGTTGCTTAAAACCCCCGGTAATTGAGAATATAAATACGATGACCGTATAGATAATAATGGCCCAGTATGGTGTGGCAAACCGGTTATGTACATGCGATAGAAAACGCGGCAATAAACCATTCCTGGAACCTGCGAACAACAATCTCGGATAGCCCAGAATATCTCCGCTAATGGCTCCAAAAATTGATACTGCAGATCCCACTATGATGAGTGTGGCTCCAAAATTGCCCATCAGTTTTTCAGCCACGGCAACCAGGGGTGCCCCCTCATGATCAGATAATGCTGATCCCAGTACACCCAGTGAAACAGTCTGGATAAGAATATATAGTACGATTACAATGGCAATGCCGACCAATATACCATATGGAACGGTACGTCTAGGATTTTTTATTTCTCCACTGGTATTAAGGGCTATTTCACCACCACCAAAAGCAAAAAACAGGATCAGTGATATTTCACCCAGATCACTGGTTGAGGGCCAAGCAGTCCATTCAAGATTCTCTGATGAAGTGGAGAACCAGCCAAATGTGATAAGTACCAACAATGGAATCAGTTTTGCCAGTGTATTGATTTTTACCATCTGAACACCCTGTTTCACCCCCCTGATATTGACCCATGCAAAACCGCTGAACACAACCAGGAAAAACAGGGCCCTGTATCCCTGCTGATTCAACCATGGGATTTTAATGGCAAGGATATCTGCCATGGCATTGGCGATGGCAGCATCACTCAATATGCCAAAACCAAACCAGAATAGCGAATTTGTTAAAAACCCGGCAAATGGTCCGAACGCGGCTTCAACATATGCATATGCCCCTCCGCTAACGGTTATCCGGCTGCCTGTTTCAGCAAAACAGAGCATTATCAGAATGATCAATATACCGCAAATCAGGTAGGCCAGGATACTTGCTGATCCCAATCTGGCTGCAACGATGGCGGGTAAAACGAATATTCCGCCACCAACGATACTGTTGATAACATTTGCACCCAAACCAACAACACCTATATCCCTTTTTAAACCTTCATTGTTGTCTGAATTTGAATTTTCTGTGTTCTGTTGCACCATAGGTTCAGAGGAGATATTATTGAAGCATCATCTTGAACAATACCTTGTTCATAAGTGTCCCAAGTTAAATATTATTTTGAACTTGATTTTGCTCGATAAAAAAAACCGCCTTAGTTTGTCCAAGACGGTCGCTCAATCATACTGTTTTTTATTTTAACCGAGGTAGGTTTTCAGGAGTTTGCTGCGGGAAGTATGGCGCAGCCTCCTGATGGCTTTTTCCTTGATCTGCCTGACGCGTTCGCGGGTAAGGCCAAACTGCTCCCCGATCTCTTCAAGTGTCATTTCCTGTATCCCGATACCGAAAAAAAGTTTGATGATATCACGCTCACGTTCGGTAAGGGTGGCCAGTGCCCTGTCAATTTCCCTGGTCAATGATTCGTTCAGCAGTGCCTTGTCAGCATTTGGTGAATCATTATTGGGCAGAACATCCAGCAGGCTGTTGTCTTCACCATCCACAAAAGGGGCATCCACCGAGACATGCCTCCCGGAGACACGGAGTGTGTCGGAGACTTTCTCCTTGGGTAATTCAAGAACATCGGCAAGTTCCTCCGGTGAAGGGGTTCTTTCAAATTCCTGCTCGAATTTTGAGAATGCCTTGTTTATTTTGTTCAATGAACCTACCTGGTTGAGTGGCAGACGAACAATCCTGGATTGTTCCGCCAGTGCCTGCAGGATGGATTGCCTGATCCACCAAACGGCATATGAGATGAACTTGAACCCTCTTGTTTCATCAAATTTCTCAGCTGCCTTTATCAGTCCCAAATTACCCTCATTGATCAGATCCGGCAGGCTGAGTCCCTGGTTCTGGTATTGCTTGGCAACAGAAACCACGAATCTCAGGTTCGCACGGGTAAGCTTCTCCAGTGCGGTCCGGTCCCCCTTCTTGATCCGCTGCGCGAGTTCCACCTCTTCCTCAACAGTGATCAGCTCCTCTTTCCCTATCTCCTGCAAATACTTGTCAAGGGAGGCGCTTTCCCTGTTGGTAATGGATTTTGTGATCTTTAACTGTCTCATTATAATTCCTCAAATAAAACTTCTGCGAAAATAGACCCTTTTCCTTCTTGAGTCAATATAAATAACATCTTTTTAACTTCTGTCATACTAGTAATATTTCACTGTATGACAACCAATTAATCGGAATCTCCCTTGCTCATTGATGCGCATGATATTTCGCCATTCTTCTTCCTGAAAGAAGAACTGGTTAAAAGGGATGGCATGTAAATGTTAAAATCCAAATTTGCCAGCAGGTAAGAATCCGATTGAATCGACAAAGTTACAACTCAATTGCATAATATGCAATTAATCCGTTGGGATATATTCCTTCTATATAAATACCCCCTTCTGATTCCTCCACAATTCTCTCTATGTCCTTCAGGGAGTTAACAGAACGATTATTGATCTGTGTGATAATATACCCTTCTTTAATCCCTTCACTGCGGAATTTTCCGCTGCTTACACCCACCACCTTTACGCCGTTTTTTATGCCAAGGTTTCGTTTCTCCGATGATGTTAATTCATCAAAACTTGCTCCCAGTGCAGAAATGGGTCCCGGCTTCTCCACAACGCCAGTTCCGCCCTCCAGGTTTCGCAGCACCACAACCATCTGTATGACCCTGTTCTTCCGGTTTATGGTCACACTGATCTTATCATTCGGACGATAGCGGCTTACCTGTTCCTGCAATTCCGAGGGACTGTTTACCGGTACGCCATTAACTGCTGTGATCACATCGTTTACCTGTATCCCTGCATCAATGGCAGCTCCGTTTTGCCTCAGTCCCGTTACTAGAACGCCGGCGATATTGTCTATATTGTTCTTTCTGGCAGCATCCGCATCCAGTTCCACAATGGTTACGCCAAGTATGGCGCGCTGAACAGCACCAAATTCAATGACATCCTCTACCACTTTTTTAACAAGGGTTACGGGAATGGCGAATGAGTAACCGCTGAAAGCGCCTGTCCTGGATGCAATGGCGGCATTGATACCCACCAATTCCCCTCTGGTATTCACCAGGGCACCTCCGCTGTTTCCGGGATTTACTGCGGCATCTGTCTGGATAAATGACTCAATGGACAGCTCCTCTCCCCTGAGGATGTTTATGTTCCGTGCTTTGGCGCTTACGATGCCAGCCGTCACCGTGGAGGTAAGGTTATAGGGATTACCCACTGCCAGTACCCATTCCCCCAACCGGAGATCATCGGAATTTCCAAACGTCAGGAAAGGCAGGTTATTTTCCCTGATCTTCAGCACTGCCAGGTCCGTGGTGGGATCTGTACCAAGTATTTGGGCATCAAATGACCGCTTGTCATTCAGGATGACCTCCACTTCTTCAGATCCTTCTATGACATGGTTATTGGTAATAATGTAGCCGTCAGATCTGAGGATGACACCCGAACCATATCCAAGTACCGGTGCAGGTTCCCCTTGATCACGATAGCCAAAAAAGAAATCATAGAAAGGATTCCCTGAACCCTCCCTGTATGCTTTGGTCTTCACGTGCACCACTGCGTCCACTGCAGCTTCAGCTGCCACGATAAAATCGGTGGGAGCAACGGTCTCGGCAGGTGGAAGCTTTACATACTGCATCCCGGGGGTTTCCTGCACAATATAGGTGGGCTCCTCCTGATCAATCGTTGTGTACACCAGAACTGCTGCTATCCCTGCTGCGATGGCCAGTAACATGGAACCGAAGAATCTTTTTGCATTCATTTCTATACGTCTTATATATTTTAAACAATCATAACCCCAAAGGGTTCATCATCAAAAAGCATGCCTTCCTACATAATCTATCAAAATTACGAATTCAAAACGATTGGGGATTTCTATTGTTACAAATACTTGTTATTTTTAACGATATTTAACAAAAAAGGAGATTGGAATCCGGATTTTCGAAATACCATGGTACCGGCAACGACTTTATCATGATCGATGACCGGAATGAATCCTTTCCTCTGGACAAACATTTGTTTGTCAGCCATCTCTGTGACCGTCGTCTCGGCATCGGGGCAGATGGGCTTATCCTGTTACGTAATCACCCTGACCTGGACTTCCGCATGATCTATTTCAATGCCGACGGAAGGGAAGGTTCCTTGTGTGGAAACGGTGGAAGATGTGCGGTAGCATTTGCCTATAAACTGGGCATGTGCGGTGTTACAGCCAGGTTTCAGGCAACAGACGGAGTGCATGATGCAGAGGTTGTCAGGCCGGATCATATTCGCTTGCGTATGCAGCCGGTATCAGTTGTCAAACGTTATGAAGATCATTGTATCCTGGATACAGGCTCCCCCCATTTCTGCACATTTACCAGCGGACTGGAAGAAATGGATGTCTATGGATCAGGGCGAAGGATCCGTTACAGCGAAGCTTATAAGGAAGAAGGAATCAATGTGAATTTTATCCAGCAGGAGGCAGAAAACCTGTTTGTACGAACCTACGAAAGGGGTGTGGAGAATGAGACCTATTCCTGCGGTACCGGTGTAGTGGCATCTGCCATCTGTGCAGCCCTGAATGACAAAACTGACAAAACGGCATTCCGGATCAGAACCCTTGGGGGGGAATTATCTGTGTCTTTTCGACGGACGGGTCCGGATACATTTGATGACATTATCCTTGAGGGACCGGCCACCTTTGTTTTTTCAGGAACCTTATCCAAATAAT
>SMTZ1_10004131_pt1 | contig 14609 bp, 7 predicted proteins | sample DeeMarSWOR136_30_FD_25667 | JGI IMG/M metagenome (IMG submission 25667) | reverse complement strand
ATCTGACATATGTCGAGGCGTGGGCGCATTTCTGGTATCTCTGGGTTTGCGTTGCCTTCTTGAAGGCATATCTGCCGGTGGCGGCCCGGGAGCGGATCGTGCCTCAACAAAGGGATGAACTCCAGGTACTTCTCGATGCCTACCTCTTGGAAAAGGCCGTCTACGAGTTGGGCTACGAACTGAACAACCGGCCGGATTGGGTAAGGATCCCGCTTCGGGGCATTCAGCAACAGCTCAAAACCCAGGAGAATTGAGGGCAGAATGGCTGGGAAGAAGGGCGAAAAGGAAACACAGGTGTCCACGGAAGCGCGTTCCATGGAGCCGGTGATTTACAATGTCAGCCTCCTGACCGATGACGATATCTACCTCTTCAACGAGGGGAGCCATTTTCGTTTGTACGAGAAATTGGGGGCTCATCCTATGACCGTGGAGGGGGAGGATGGGACGTATTTCGCCGTGTGGGCGCCCGAGGCAAAACAGGTATCCGTCATGGGAGACTTCAATGGGTGGAAGAAGACAACCCACCCGTTGCGCGTCAGGGGGAATTCCGGCATCTGGGAGGGTTTCATCCGCGATGTCAAAAGAAACGCCCGCTACAAATACTACATCGTCTCCCGTTACAACGGCTACCGGGTGGACAAGACCGATCCCTTTTCCCTTTACTACGAAGTGTCTCCCAAGACGGCTTCCATCGTCTGGGACCTGGAGTACACATGGGAGGATCATGAATGGATGGCGAACCGGGGTACCCACAACGCTCCCGATGCCGCCATATCCATCTATGAGGTGCACCTGGGCTCCTGGATGCGGGTGCCCGAAGAAGGGAGTCGGCCGGTGACCTATCGGGAGCTCGCCCCCAAGCTTGCCCAATACGTGAAGGAGACGGGCTTCACCCATGTTGAGTTCCTGCCGGTCATGGAACACCCCTTCTACGGCTCCTGGGGGTATCAATGCCTCGGCTATTTCGCGCCAACCAGCCGGTATGGTCAGCCCCAGGATCTCATGTATCTCATCGACTGCTTACATCAGCACGGCATCGGGGTAATCCTGGATTGGGTACCTTCACACTTTCCCAATGATGAGCACGGGCTCGGTTTCTTTGACGGGACGCACCTTTTCGAGCACGCCGACCCACGCCGGGGAATTCATCCGGATTGGAACAGCTTCATCTTCAACTACGGCCGCAACGAGGTGCGGAGCTTCCTCATCAGCAGTGCCTTCCTCTGGCTGGATGAATACCATGCAGACGGACTCCGGATAGATGCCGTGGCCTCGATGCTCTACCTGGATTATTCCCGGAAGCAAGGGGAATGGATTCCGAACCAATACGGCGGGAGGGAGAATCTGGAGGCTATCTCGCTCTTGCGCCGATTCAACGAGGAGGTCTATAAGAACCATCCTGACGTCCATACCATCGCTGAGGAATCCACCGCCTGGCCCATGGTGTCTCGGCCCACCTACGTAGGGGGATTGGGCTTCGGCATGAAGTGGGACATGGGCTGGATGCATGATGTACTGGAGTATATGTCCAAGGATCCCATCAACAGGAAGTACCATCACCGTCAGGTAACCTTTCGGCTCGTCTACGCCTTTCACGAGAACTTCGTGCTCTCGCTTTCCCACGATGAGGTGGTGTACGGCAAGGGGTCGCTCCTGGGGAAAATGCCCGGCGACGATTGGCAGAAGTTCGCAAATCTAAGGCTTCTCTTCGGTTATATGTGCGCTCAGCCTGGGAAGAAGCTCATCTTTATGGGTGGGGAGTTCGGCCAGTGGGGCGAATGGAACCACGAGGAGGGCCTCGACTGGCACCTCCTCAGCTATCCCCTTCATAGGTGTCTCAAGCGCTGGGTGGAGGACTTGAATCAGCTCTATCGCGGAGAACCGGCTCTCCACGAACTGGATTTCGATCCCGCGGGGTTCGAGTGGATCGATTGCAACGACTCTCAACAGAGTGTCCTCAGCCGGATCCGCAAGGGGCGCTCTGCAGATGACGCCTTGATCATCGTCTGCAACTTCACCCCGGTTCCCCGCTTCAATTACCGAGTGGGCGCGCCGCGTGGGGGATACTGGAGGGAGATCTTGAACAGCGATTCCGAGGAATATGGAGGCAGCGGTCACGGCAACCTGGGCGTTGCTGAGGCCTCTCCCATCCCTTTCCACGGCCGGCAATATTCGCTCAATCTCACCCTTCCGCCCCTGGGAGCAGTGTTCTTCAAGCGCGAGGAGGCACAACTGTGAACCTGGAGTTGAGCCCCGGGGCCACATACCTGGGGGAAGGTCGGTGCCAGTTCCGCGTCTGGGCGCCCTCGCTTGAAAAGGTAGAGCTTCACATCGTTTCCCCGGGGGAGCGGACTATACCGTTAGATAAGGAGGAGCACGGTTATCATTACGTCATCGCGGAGGGCGTGAATCCCGGCGATCGGTACCTCTACCGCCTGAATGGCCAGAAAGAGCGTCCGGATCCCGCTTCCCGGTATCAGCCCGAAGGCGTCCACGGAGCTTCGCAGGTAGTTGATCCCGATTTTCCTTGGGAGGATGACCCCTGGTTTGGCCTCCCTCTCCGGGACTACCTCATCTATGAACTCCACGTGGGAACCTTTACCGCCGAGGGGACCTTTGAGGCTATCATCCCCCATTTGGACGAGCTGCGAGCGCTGGGCATCACAGCCGTTGAGCTCATGCCCGTGGCCCAGTTTCCGGGAGGTCGTAACTGGGGCTACGACGGCGTTTACCCCTTCGGCGTGCAGAACTCGTATGGTGGCCCTGAGGGTTTAAAGCGGTTGGTGAACGTGTGCCACCGAAGAGGAGTGGCCGTCGTGCTGGATGTGGTGTATAACCATTTGGGCCCAGAGGGTAACTACCTGTGCGATTTCGGCCCCTATTTTACCGATCGCTATAAGAGCCTCTGGGGCTCCGCTATCAACTTCGATGGGCCTCACAGCGATGCGGTTCGGCGCTTCTTCATCGAGAACGCCCTGTACTGGGTGAGGGAATTCCACATGGATGCCCTGCGGATCGATGCGGTCCATGCGATCCTCGATTTTTCCGCCCATCCTTTCCTGGAGGAGTTGGCCGCGGCGGTGCACGATGAGGCGGAGCGGCTCAACCGACGGGTTTACCTCATCGCCGAGAGCGCCCTCAATGATACGCGGGTGATCCGGTCGCGAGAACTCGGAGGATACGGCCTGGATGCCCAGTGGAACGACGACTTTCACCATGCCCTCCATACGCTCCTGACGAATGACCAAACGGGATATTACCAGGATTTCGGACACCTCGGGGATCTCGCCACAGCCTTTCGTGAGGGTTTCGTCTACTCGGGCCAATACTCATCCTATCGGCGACGTCGGCACGGAAACTCCTCTCGGGACATCCCAGCCCATCGACTTGTGGTCTTCGCGCAGAACCACGACCAGGTTGGGAACCGGATACACGGCGAACGGTTGAGCGAGGTGGTCTGCCTGGAGAGGGTGAAACTTGCTGCGGGTGCCGTGCTGCTTTCCCCCTTTATGCCGCTTCTCTTCATGGGCGAGGAATACGGTGAGACGGCGCCATTTCCGTACTTCATCAGTCACTCCGACCAAGCCCTCATCGAGGCGGTGAGGCGGGGACGGAAGGAGGAATTCGCCGCCTTTGGCTGGGCCGATGAGCCGCCTGATCCCCAGGATGAAGCGACCTTCCTGCGGGCCAAGCTGAACCATGAGCTGCGCCGCGAAGGGCACCACCGGATCCTCCTTGAATTTCATAGAGAGCTTATCGAGCTCAGGAAAAAGCTTCCTGCCTTAGCCCGCCTGAGCAAGGAAGATATGGATGTTCTGGGTTACGGAGGCGAGGAGGTTCTGGTCATCAGGCGCTGGACCGCCGCGGATGAGGCAACTGTGGTTTTCCACTTCGATGAGGCGCCGGCCAGCATAACGATCCCTTTACCGGAGGGTCGGTGGACCAAACGGTTGGATTCGGCGGACAACCGGTGGCAAGGTCCGGGAAGTCAGGTTCCCTCTGAAGTCATTTCGGATGGAGAAGTCGGGGTCACCCTAGCTCCTCATTCATTTGTTCTCTTGGTCAAACAGAAAGGGATGTGAATGGAACGGTACGTCTGTATTCACGGCCACTTCTACCAACCACCTCGTGAGAACCCTTGGCTTGAGGCGATCGAGCTCCAGGACCCTGCGTATCCCTACCACAACTGGAACGAACGGATCACCGCGGAGTGCTACGCTCCCAACGCCAAATCCCGCGTCTTGGACGAGGGGGGTCGGATCTTCCAGATGATCAACAATTACGCGAAGATCAGCTTCAATTTCGGGCCGACCCTGCTAGCCTGGTTGGAGGGAAAATGCCCGGATGTCTATCAAGCTATCCTCGAGGCAGACCGGGAAAGCCAGGAGACCTTCTCGGGGCACGGCTCGGCCTTGGCCCAAGCCTATAACCACATGATCCTCCCCCTTGCTAGCCATCGGGACAAGTATACTCAAATCCTCTGGGGGATCCGGGACTTCGAGCACCGATTTGGCCGAAGTCCCGAGGGGATGTGGCTTCCGGAGACCGCGGTGGACCTGGAAACATTGGACATCCTGGCGGAGCAGGGGATTCGGTTTACTATCCTGGCGCCACACCAGGCTCATCGGGTCCGCCGCATCGGAGACAAGAGGTGGGGAGAATTGAGCGGGAGAGAGATTGACCCCACCATGGCCTATACCCTTCGTCTGCCCTCGGGTCGGTCCATTGTTCTCTTTTTCTACGATGGCCCCATCTCCCGTGCCGTGGCATTCGAGGGACTCCTGAAGAGTGGGGAGTCCTTCGTCCAACGCCTCATGGGAGGCTTCTCCGAGAAGCGCACGTGGCCACAAATGGTTCACATCGCGACCGACGGCGAGACTTACGGCCACCATTACCGTTTTGCCGACATGGCTCTGGCTTATGCCTTGCACACCATAGAGTCCAAGAATCTCGCCCGCCTCACCAATTACGGGGAATACCTCGAGAAATATCCCCCCACGCATGAGGTGGAGATCTTCGAGAACACCTCGTGGAGCTGTGCTCACGGAGTTGAACGGTGGCGGGACGACTGCGGATGCACCACCGGTGGAAATCCCGGTTGGCATCAAGCCTGGAGGGCGCCATTACGAGAGGCCCTGGATTGGCTTCGAGACGCTTTGGCACCCGCATACGAGGAAAAAGCCCGCCAGTTGCTCGAGGATCCCTGGGATGTCCGAAACGAGTACATACGAGTGATCCTCGATCGATCGCCAGAAAACACCGAGGGCTTTTTGAATCAACACGCCTCGCGGGCGCTTAATGACGATGAGAAGATCACGGTGCTTAAGCTTCTGGAGCTGCAACGACATGCCATGCTCATGTACACCAGTTGCGGATGGTTTTTCGCCGAGTTGTCGGGTATTGAGACGGTCCAGGTTATTCAGTACGCCGGTCGTGCCGTTCAGCTTGCCCAGGAGGTCTTCGAGGAGGATTTGGAAAATCGCCTCCTGGAGCACATGGAGCTGGCGGAGAGCAATATCCCCGAACACGGGAACGGCAGCCGTATCTATGAGAAGTTTGTCAAACCCGCCATGGTCGATCTGGTATCGGTCGGCGCCCATTACGCCATGAGCTCCCTCTTTGAAGAATACGGGCAAAGGGCTTCCATCTACTGCTACACGGTCGACCAAGATGATTACCACAGCTCCGAGGCGGGAAGGGCAAGGTTCGTGGTGGGGAGGGCGACGGTGGTCTCTGAGATCACACGAGAAGGCGCGAGGCTGTGTTTTGGTGTCCTGCACCTTGGGGACCACAACCTGAACTGCGGCGTACGGAAATATCTGAGCGAAGATGCCTATCGAGAAATGGTAGAAGAGGTTATGGAGGCCTTTGACAGGGTGGATTTTGCGGTGTCCCTCCGAATGCTTGACAAGCACTTCGGTCCCTCGACCTACTCGCTCAGGTTCCTCTTTCGGGATGAACAGCGCAAGATCCTGGACATCATTCTGGAATCGACCCTTGTCGATGTCGAGGCCATCTACCGGCAGCTCTACGAGACCAATGTTCCGCTGATGCGCTTTCTCAAGGATTCGGGTGTGCCTCCTCCAAAGGCCCTGTATGCGGCTGCCGAGGTGGTCCTGAACGCCGATCTCCGCCGGGCTTTTGAGAACGAGGAATTCTCGCCTGAGCACATTGATTCCCTTCTGGACGAGTCGAGGTCGGAAGGAATCTCCCTGGACGAGGATACGCTGGAGTACGCCATGAGAGGGAGCCTCGAGCGGATGGCCGAACGGTTTATTGCCAGCCCAACCGAACTGGAGTTGCTGGAAAAGCTCCATGAGGGTGTGGGAACGCTACCCTCTTTGCCCTTCCAGGTAAATCTCTGGAGGGTGCAGAACATGTGTTATGATCTGCTGGAGACCGTTTATCCAGAGTTCAAAGCAAGGGCTGACCAAGGAGATGAAAAAGCCCGGCAGTGGCTCGATCACTTTATTCCGTTAAGCCAGAAGCTCTCGCTTCGCGTTGAATAAGAAGAACAAGCGAAAGTCTCGTCCTCTGTCTGGGCAAGACATCATGCACATCCCCGCAGCATCTTATAGAATCCAATTCAACCCCAGGTTTGGCTTCAGAGAGGCCAGGGAAATCGTTTCCTACCTTGCTGAGCTTGGCATATCTCACCTTTATGCCTCCCCTATCTTCAAGGCGAGAAAGGGAAGCCCTCACGGCTATGATGTGGTCGACCCGAACCAGCTCAATCCTCAATTGGGGACCACGTCAGACTTTGAGCGACTCGTACGAGAGGTGAAAACCCGGGGAATGGGATGGATTCAGGATATTGTCCCAAACCACATGGCCTTCGATTACGAAAATCGGATGCTCGCGGATGTCCTGGAAAACGGGGAGAGTTCCCCGTATTTCGGCTTCTTTGATATCGAATGGGATCATCCCTATGAGAGCATCAAGAGGAGGGTTCTGGCGCCATTTTTGGGAAGGTTCTACGGTGAATCCCTGGAGGGGGGAGAGATCAAACTGAGATATACCCAAAATGGGTTTAGCCTCCGCTACTACAATCAGGCGTTACCGTTAAAAGTAGAGTCGTATGGTCATCTGTTGACCTATCAGTTGAACGACCTCAAGAAGAAGCTGGGCCCGGATCATCCGGATTATCTCAAACTCCTCGGCGTTCTCTACGTCCTGAAAACCCTTCCTTCCAGGGAGGAAGTAAGTGAACGATATGATCAGATACGGTTTGTCAAAATCACGCTTTGGGAGCTGTATACGAAGAATCGGGATATCAGGCAATTCATCAAGGAAAACGTAAAAACCTTCAATGGTAAAAAGGGGAATCCCGAGAGTTTTAATCTCCTGAACGATCTGCTCTCGGAACAGTTATTTCGATTATCCTTCTGGAAGGTCGCAACGGAAGAGATAAACTACAGGAGGTTCTTCAATATCAATGAGCTCTTGTCTTTGAGAGTAGAAGACGAAGATGTTTTCAATCACACCCACTCCTTGATCTTCAAGCTCATACAGGAGGGCAAGATAAGGGGACTGAGAATAGATCATATTGATGGGCTCTACGATCCAACACACTACCTCGCGAAAATCAGGAAAAAGGCTGGAGAACTTTACATCATTGTGGAGAAAATCCTCGACCTGGAGGAGGAACTCCCATCCCTCTGGCCAGTGCAGGGGACAACCGGTTATGACTTTATGAATTATGCCAATGGTCTTTTCTGTAAAAGGGAACATGAGAGGGAATTTAACAAAATATACGCGGGCTTTACGACGCTCAAGCCCTCATATGATGAACTGGTATGCGAGAAGAAGAGGTTGATTTTGGGTAAACATATGGCCGGGGATGTGGATAATCTCGCCCATCTCATGAAGGCAATCTCCAGCAGGGACAGACACGGAAGTGATATCACCATCTATGGTCTCAAGAGGGCCTTGGTTGAGGTAATGGCCCAATTCCCGGTTTATCGGACCTACATAGGAAACGGGGTTTCCAGGGAAACGGACTACACATATATCAAGACGGCCATAGAGAAGGCAAAGGGGAGCGGTCCTGCCTTGTTGAATGAACTTCAGTTCATCGAGAGGTTCCTCCTTCTGGATTTCGGGGATTATCTCTCGGAGGAGGAGAAAAATCTGTGGATTCAATTCGTCATGAGATTCCAGCAATTCACAGGTCCGCTCATGGCGAAGGGCTTTGAGGACACAACCCTCTATGTCTATAATAGGCTCCTTTCCCTTAACGAAGTCGGAGGGAATCCAAATAAATTCGGCATTTCCGTGGGAGAGTTTCACCGTTTCGTTGAGGCGAGGGCGAGTCTGTGGCCCCATTCGATGAACGCAACATCCACCCATGATACGAAGAGGGGGGAAGATACGAGGGCAAGGATAAACGTTCTCACTGAAATACCAAAGGAATGGGAAAGGAACATCAAAACGTGGAGCAAGATCAACAGGAGAAGGAAGAGGAAGGTCCATGGAAGGGCTGTCCCGGATAGGAATGACGAGTACTTCCTGTACCAGACCCTGATCGGGGCATTTCCCTTTGATGGAGACGACCACGGTCAGTTCATCCAAAGAATCAAACAGTACGCCATAAAGGCGGTAAGGGAGGCCAAGGTTCACACTGCATGGCTCAAGCCGGATACGGAATACGAGAATGCCTTTATTTCCTTTGTGGAAGAAATCCTCATTCCCGATGGGGGAAATTCCTTTTTGAGTGAATTTATATCCTTCCAAAAAAAGGTCTCTCACTATGGAATACTCAATTCCCTTTCCCAGGCCCTGATCAAGATTACCGCTCCGGGTGTGCCGGACTTCTATCAGGGAACGGAACTGTGGGATCTGAATCTCGTGGACCCCGATAACCGTGGTCCCGTTGATTTTGAGAGGAGAAGGAGATTTCTCCGGCAAATCCGGGAAGAGGAAAACGGGAATTTTTTGAACCTTATCAGTGAGATCCTGCGCACCAAAGAGGACGGGAGGATTAAACTCTTTCTCATAAACAGAGCCCTTAAGGCAAGAAATGAGCATCACGAGGTCTTTCAAAGGGGAGCTTATATTCCCTTGGAGGTGGGTGGAAGATTTAGGGACCACATTATCGCCTTCGCGAGAAACCACGGAGGGATATGGGCTGTGACCATTGTGCCACGATTCTTAACCACGGTGATAAGGGAAGGGGAATATCCCCTTGGCCGAGAGGTATGGGATGATACGGAGGTTGCTCTTGGAGAGGGGGTTTCCCACCAATGGAAGAACGTGATCACGGACGAATGGATGAACGGCCAAGGAAAGCTCATCATAGGAGAGGTCCTTAACCATTTCCCCGTTGCTTTGCTCATGAGGGAGGAAGCGCAATGAGGAGACGAGGAAGCGGCGTCCTGCTCCATGTTCCGTCCCTACCTTCACCTTTTGGCGTTGGAGACATGGGGCCAGGGGCGTTCCGGTTTGTGGATTTTCTTGCCGAGACCAAACAGAGTCTCTGGCAAATTCTTCCCCTAAACCCGACCGATCCAGAGCACCACAACTCTCCCTACCACAGCACCTCCGCCTTTGCATGCAATCCACTGCTCATAAGCCCTGAATTCCTGGTTCAAGATGGCTTGCTCAAGGGGGCAGATATAAAAACCGTGCCCAATTTTCCGGCGGAAAGGGTCGATTATCGGGCTGTGGGTGTGTACAAAAAGGAGCTCTTTAACAGGGCCTATGAGCGTTTTAAGGGGAAAGGGCCTTCCCATGAATATGAGAGATTCTGCTCCGAGAATTCAGGTTGGCTTGAGGATTTCGCCCTTTTTATGGCCGTGAAATCCCATTTCAACGGGGCGGCATGGAGCCAATGGCCTCAAGACATACGGGACAGACAACCGGAAGCATTGGAATGGGCCAGAGGGGAACTCGAACACGATGTCGAAAGGGAAAGATTCCTCCAGTATATTTTCCTCAATCAGTGGGGTAGCCTTAAGAATTACTGCAACGAGAGGGGCATTCAAATCATCGGTGATATCCCCATTTACGTGGAGCATGACAGCGCAGATGTATGGACTCATAGCGAGATCTTTAAGCTGGACGATGGACGAAGGCCATACGTTGTTGCCGGTGTGCCCCCCGATTACTTCAGCGAAACCGGACAGCTCTGGGGCAATCCCGTCTACCGCTGGGACGTGTTGAAGGAGAGGGGGTATTCCTGGTGGGTAGAACGAATGGAACATAACTTGCGGTTATGTGATGTTCTGAGAATCGACCACTTTCGAGGACTCGTGGCGTATTGGGAGGTGCCGGCGATGGATGACACTGCCATCAACGGAAGGTGGATTGAAGCCCCTGTAATGGACTTCTTGAATCACCTCATGAGAAAGTTCCCCTTCCTACCCATCATCGCCGAGGACCTTGGCCTCATCACCCCGGACGTAAGGGAAGTCATCCACCACTTCGAGCTACCGGGCATGAAGGTGCTCCTCTTCGCCTTTGGGGAGGATCTTCCCGCGAATCCCTACATACCCCATAACCTCCCGAAGAACTGTGTGGCATATACCGGGACTCACGACAACAATACGGTAAGGGGCTGGTTTGAAGGAGACGAAGCCCCCGAGGATAAGAAAAGGCTCCTCAGGTATCTCGGAAGGGATGTCCCACGGGAGGAAATTCACTGGGAACTGATAAGACTCCTCATGATGTCGGTTGCCAACACGGTGATCTTTCCCCTGCAGGATATTCTGGGTCTCGGAGGGGAGGCGCGAATGAACCGGCCGGCCACCGTGGAGGGCAATTGGGAATGGCGGTTGTTGCCGGGTGTGCTCACGCCTGATCTGGCCACGAAGCTCCGTGAAATGACGGAACTGTATGGGAGGGCGTGACGCACTACCTTCGCGCACTGAGCCTACCCACAATAGCTATCTACTTCGGCGATTTTCGTTGCTCGATTTCAACGGTGACCTGGACAGTTGGAGGTGTATCATTGACAAAACGCATGTTCGGGGGAAGCACGAGTTTGGTGGCAAGGATAGTGGTGGCGGTGATATCTTGGAGATTGATAGGTTCTGTGAGGATCTGGGCACGCTTCTTCGTATGAGAGGGACCCATGACCTGAATCGATTTGGGATCGACCATAATTTGCCGGAGGGCAACTCCGGGTGGGAGTTTCCCAGATGTTTGGACTTTGATGGATGCGTTGAGGGGGATCATTTTGTGGGTGGTGAGTGCAATCTTACTTGGCTCGATTCCGGCAACCGAGAGATTGGAGGGATGGCGGACTTGATCGGGCTTGAGGGCCAGCTCCTGCGTGCCTTCCTGAACTTTTGACATATCCAGCACTATCTTGAGAGCCTGCGGGTTCAAGAGGTCAAATGCCTGCCCCGAGCCCATCAAGGTGACCGTTGCCTCCTTTGCCCTGGGTTCTTCTATGAACCAATCAGCTGGCAAATTTCGGTACTCAATGGGGACCACAACCCCGCGTCTGATGCTTTCAGCCTGATATCCGAAGGCTAGCCACAGCCCGCAGGCAAAGACCACCGCTATAACCTTCTCCCAGGGATTTTTCCCCCACCAGCCGAACCAGGTCTTTTTCTTCCCCCTGGGGTCTCTTTCTCGATAGAAATGGTCAAGGATCGTCTTGAGCTGATCAATATTCTCCAACTTTCTGAGGCGTCCTTCCCTGGCCACTGTGATCGTTCCCCGTTCTTCCGATACCACGATAACCAGGGCATCTGAGCGCTCGGCCAATCCCAGGGCCGCAGTGTGACGTAGCCCCAGATTGCCGATCTTTCTCGTGCTCAAGGAGAGCGGTAAACGGCAGCCGAATTTGACAACTCGGTCATCCGCAATGATGGCTGCTCCGTCATGGCCCACTGAATGGGGATCAAAGAGACTTTCCAGGAGGGCTTCACTAACCCTTCCCTCCAAAAGGGTGCCTCCCTTGAGATGTCGGTCCAGATGATCGGCACCCGTAAGGACGATTAAGGCTCCGAATCGCTTGTGAGCGAGATCTGTCACTGTCTGGGTAAGAACGTCGATATGCTCACGTGACGATACGGAAGACCACTTTTTTCTGATGCTCCCCCAGCTTGCCAACCGCTCAAAGAACAGTCGAAGGTCTTCCTGAAATATTATGATCAGGACGATGACAAGAACGGCAAAGAATCCTTGGAAGACGAAGACAGTAAGGTAGAGGTCAAAGACACGGGCAAGGATATATACCGATCCGAGGATGCTGATTCCGATGAGCACGAACCGCGAAGCGGTTCTCCTAAACCAGATTAATACTGCATACGTCAGGACGGAGATTATTGAAATGTCGAAGAAATCCGCGGCTCTGAAATTACCGGCTATGTCTATGAGGTAGTTTACCATGGGTGCAAGCCTGACCTCGTATCAAAAACCGGCTGTGCCCTAGCTCGTGGACTTCTGGTAATATCCTGCACAGAATATGGGGAAAGGAATTCGATATCGTTCATACGAGAAGATATCTACCATAAGGTATTGGAAGTTTCCAGATCCTCCTAGGCGGCGCTTGATGGTCAAGGTGGAATGGGCATGCTCTCCCGCAGGAGGATGATGGTGATCTCAAGCGAAGCGGAAAGGGTGGGACAGGTAGGGTGAACTCCTGGGGAGGCTTATGCATGTTCAACCATCACGCGCTCTCACCGGTTCACTTGACGACCGAAGTCGCCCTTTCACGGTATTTCTCGTCCCACACCCTGATGAGGTGGTCCTTGTGTTCCTCGAAGGTCTGGGCCTGTTCCTCAACCAGAGCTTCGGCCTCTTGTGATGACATCTCCCAGCTCTGCCGGACGAAGGATGCCACCCGGGCGTAATAGAGGGGGGTCATCAGGTCGATCAACTTGTTGCGGTTGACGCTCCAGGTATGGAACGTCGCTGCCAGCTCGTAAAGGATTTGAATCCACGTGTCGGTGGCGAGATGAAACTTTCGCGACCTTAAGTGTGCGACTTTCCGGACCTCCTCAAAGCAATCATCGCAGAAGATTTCCTTATAGAATGTCGAGAATTGACGGAACCCGAGCTTGAAGTGTTGGATCATCCCCTCCAAATCCACGTTTACGGGCTCGGGTTCAACGTGGTTTTCGTGTCCGAAGATTTCCACGGGCTCGCTTCCTTTAATTTTCTTCCAGTATTCCTCGTACAGCTCCATGAGGGAGAAGATGGTCCAGATCACCTGCCGAAACATCGGCCCCAGGTGCTGTCCGGGGTCCTTGGCATCGTGAATCTTGACCCCCAGGTTCGACTGGCAAATCCTGAAGCCCTGGGTAATGGCGTTGGTGGTCATCCAGATATCGATTCCGAACCGGGCGACGTCGGTGTCCCATACATCCTGCTCGCTGTAGAATTTGGCCAAGTCGCGGGAGAAGGCGAAGTCCCCCCCGATGGGCTGTCGAATCCGCTTGCCGTACAGTGTGCGGGTGAGATTGTACACGATGTTATTGGTAATGGTTCCATCGTACTTGTGCCGGAGGTAAATGGGAGCCACGAACTGGTATCCCCTCTCCAAAACGGGGTCGATGAGGTATTTGATCCAATCCGAGGTGATGCTCCTCAGGTCCGAATCCACCACAGCGCATGCCTTAATCCTTAGTCGATGGGCTGTCTCGAAGACCGATCTGAGGGCGGTTCCCTTGCCCCCCGGACCCCTATAGATGGTGATGAGTTTCTCCTGCCAGGGTTTAATCTCGAACTCCTTGGCCGCCTCCCGGGTGTCGTCAGTGGATCCCCCGTCGGCGATGAGGATCACGGCTCTTCGGTCGCGATAATGCTGTGCCAAGCCGCGGGTAACCATCTGGATCACATGGGCAATGGTCCTCTCGTTATTGTAGCAGGGAATTCCAACCAGGATATCCGCCGATTCTATCTCCTCAATTCGTTTGGAAGCATATGCCCGCAGGGCCGTGTCATAGTGCATAAGCTATCCTCCTTGCATCTCCTCGTTGGTCCTTTGTCCCAGTTGTAACCATCGCTTCAACTATATCATGGCGAATCCCTCTTGGGAACTCTCACAGGCGGCAATGGCGTTCAATCTATGTGTCGCACCTAAGATAGTTGCGCATAATCTACAGAAAGCACTAAATCCTCAACAAATTCGGAACCCAAATGCTCAAAACATTTTGCATTTTGATATTTGGATTTGTTTAGAGTTTAGAAATTAGGATTTGGAATTTGCTTGTATCACCGCTTTACGAAAATAGTTATGTCGTCATAGTTAGGTTATATCCCCACTCCCTCACCGTATTTTTCAGCCCTGTCTTGGGAAGCTCCCTCATGAAAATCTCCCATTCCCCCTGAAATCGCAGATATCTCCCCGGCACGTCCTCCGGATCATGGAAAACGGATCCTAATTCCCTCAGTACAAAGGCCAATCCCTTGAAATCAAGGTGAATAAGGTGGTCAAGGGCAAAAAGCAAAAGGGTCAGTATTGCCTTCAGCCTGAAGTCACCCCTGAGGAAGTAACCCGGGTAGGGATCGAGGTTGATTTGGGGATATCTTCTGACCTTTGCCCGTTCGTAGAGAAAGCGCTCTATATCCCCTTTCAGTTCTCCCAGGAAGAAGGTCCCCGCTCTTTTCGGATGCAAGTGGTGAATATTCTGGTCCTTGTCAAAGAAGATATGGAA
>SMTZ1_10013788_pt1 | contig 14611 bp, 11 predicted proteins | sample DeeMarSWOR136_30_FD_25667 | JGI IMG/M metagenome (IMG submission 25667) | reverse complement strand
TTCTTTTATTTCATCAAGAAAGAATTCGTTTGTATGATAGAGACAAGAATCTATGTTTCTTACGGTTATCCCTACAATATCCGGAGAGAAAGAATCTACTGATTCGTCGACGTCTCTGTAGATATCTTCTGAAAATGTCAGATCAACAATCGTTGATGTGTGTCCTTTATTCTCAAGACAGGTAGCTATATATTCGAGTCCTAAGGGAGGAACGGGAGGAAACTTATACCTGTTTGGATTTATAAGAAGGACTTTCATATCTCATCGCTCATAGCGGATAGCTCATATTAAATTAAGAAATTATGAAAATAAGAAGGTAATAGTTGAGAAAATGTGAAGATTTCCTAAGTTCATAACTTCAATTATTTCTTAAGTTCATAAGAAAAAGGCTTTGAGCGCTATTTAATGACAGCAATTAACATAATTACCCAATAACCCAAAAAATCAATAACTCAATTAATACTATTAATCTTTACCTGTACCTTTGCCTTTAGTTCTAGGTTATGTCAGTTTTTGAAAAGATTATTTCATCCCTGAAAGATTTTATAAGGTATAAAGCCCTTTTTATATTTTTGTCAAGAATATCAACCATTGCAGCATCTAAACCAGCACCTGCCATATACGTAAGAAATGAAGCCTCGAGTGGCTTTCTCAGTGTTTTTGGTAACCCTGAAGAAATATTCGAAACCCATGCAATAGTATTCAATGGAGGCTGTACGAGGTCTTTAATTACCTTGACACATTCATAAGAATTTAAGATATGCCTTTGTCCCATCCCTCTTCCTATGTGCACAATCGAAGGATCTATAAAAAGCTTCTCATTAGGTATATCAGCTTCATTAGCCATTTCAAGGAGGTCCTCGATTATCTGGAGTTTTGCTTCTAAAGATGAGGGTATTGTTACCCTTGATGCTCTTATTACAAGAGAGGCTCCAGAGCTTGTTACGAGCGACAATAATCCTTCTTGATCGACAGGTTCATTTTCGGACAAATAATTTATCAGGGGAGGATTTTTACAGATCGGTAGCGCCTTTTTGAGGGCATGGACATTTTTTGAATCGAGAGATATCCCGCTATCGACAGTATTACAGAGTACCTCGGTAACCCATGGCAATGTATTCTCATCATCAGCTCCGTCCAGAGAACATTGCAGATTGATGATGTCAGCACCTTCTTCATTAAGCTTCTTCATAAGTCCTTTTAAGGTTTTTTTATCTCTCTTTTTTACTGCGTTCATATATGCCCTGTTTCTCGTGTTAAGGTTTTCAGCAACGACAATCATCTCTTATCCCCCTTTTTAAATTCAAAATATAAAATTCAAGTAGTTCATAGTTTATAGTTCTTAGTTGATAGCGTATTGTCATTCATAATTTAACATATCTTATCGACTTCTTATAATTAATGAGCTATTAGCTAACAACTATGAGCTTATTCTTAATTCCTCATTTTCTTAATTTCTTACTTTCATCACTTCTTCACTTCATTACTTTTTCACTTTTTTATTCCTATTTCAATCATTTTCCCTTTAATCTCTTTTATCTTGTCCCTGATTTTTGCAGCGCGCTCAAATTCTAGTTTTTTAGCTGCCTCTCGCATCTCAGCCTCAAGCCTCTTCAGCATTTCCTCATCATACCCGTACGCAGCCTGTTCCTCTGCAACTGTCGGTACCGTCCAATAATCAGCTTCATAAATGGAGCTGAGTATGTCTTTAATATTTGATTTGACGGTCTCTGGAGTGATCTTCATCTTTTTATTAAATAATTCCTGTTTTATTCGTCTTCTTTCCGTTTCTCGTATAGCCCTTTTCATAGAACCGGTTACTGTATCTGCATAGAGAATGACCTTTCCATTGATATTCCGTGCTGCTCGACCTGCTGTCTGGATTAATGAACGTTCTGAACGGAGGAAGCCTTCTTTGTCAGCATCAAGGATTGCAACGAGTGATACCTCAGGCAGATCGAGTCCCTCCCGTAAGAGATTGACTCCTATTAATACGTCAAAATTTCCGAGACGTAAATCCCTCAATATCTCAACACGTTCAAGTGTGTCAATATCTGAGTGTAGATACCGTGCCCTCACGTCGAGGTCAGCATAGTATTCAGTAAGATCTTCTGCCATTTTCTTAGTAAGTGTCGTTACGAGTACTCTTTCACCTTTATCTGCTCTCTGCTTTATTTCACTCAAGAGGTCGTCCACCTGCCCAGAAACCGGTTTTAAAATCAGTTTAGGGTCAATAAGACCGGTTGGCCTGATTATTTGCTCGATTACTCGTCCATTCGATTTTTTGAGTTCATAGGGTCCAGGAGTTGCGGACACATATATTGCATGTTTTACCCTATGCTCGAACTCAGTGAATGTAAGAGGCCTGTTGTCCAGTGCAGAGGGAAGCCTGAACCCGTAATTGACGAGAGTCTGTTTTCTTGAACGGTCACCCTCATACATGCCTCCAATCTGGGGAATGGTTGCGTGAGATTCATCAATGACTATTAAGAAATCATCTTCAAAGTAATCTATTAAAGTATAGGGAGGTTCTCCAGGAGTCCTTCCGCTCAGATGGCGAGAGTAGTTTTCTATACCATGACAGTAGCCGAATTCACTTAGCATTTCTAAATCAAACCGTGTCCTCTGTTCAATACGCTTCGCTGCCAGAGTATCTCCTTCCTTAAGGAAGTATTGAATTCTTTCCTCCATCTCTTTTTCGATATTTTTTAATGCTGGTTCAAGACGTTCCTTCGGTGTTAACCAGTGGCTATTCGGAAAGAGCGCAATCTTTTCAAGTTTCCTTATTGGTTCACCGGTAAGCGGGTCAAAATCGCTCAGTGCGTCAATATCGTCACCAAAGAACTCTATACGGATTCCTTTATCAAGAGAGAAGGATGGATAGACTTCTACGATGTCCCCTCTTACCCTGAAAGTTCCTCTTCTAAAATCTATATCTGAGCGTTCATAATGTATTTCTACCAGTTTTTTCAAAATTGCATCTCGCTCGGTGTGCATGCCCTCTTCAATAACCAGATGCATATCCATGTAATCCTGAGGTGAGCCTATCCCATAAATGCAAGAAACAGAAGCTACAACAATAGTATCTCTTCTTTCGAGTACCGCCCTTGTTGCAGAATGCCGTAACCGGTCAATATCATCATTTATGAGGGCATCTTTTTCTATATATGTGTCGGTCGTGGGAATATAGGCCTCAGGTTGGTAGTAATCGTAATAGCTGACAAAAAACTCGACTGCATTTTCTGGGAAGAGCTCTTTCAGTTCTCCGTAAAGCTGGGCAGCAAGGGTCTTGTTATGGGCGATCATAAGCGTTGGCTTATTAACATTTGCAATCACGCTTGCAATGGTAAATGTTTTTCCAGACCCTGTAACACCTAAAAGAACCTGGTGGGCCTGTCCATTTCTGATCCCTGTTGTGAGTTCTCTTATTGCCTTAGGTTGGTCGCCCTTTGGTCTAAAGGAAGTAGTAAGTTTTAATGTATCCATGACGTTAGCCTACCAGTTTGTATTATTTTAATATTTCGTAAAATCTATTGCATTGAACATGATAACTGGGGCATAACGCAAAGCGCATAGTGTCTCTTTTTATTAATAAAATTTATGTTTCTCTCGTTATCGTCCAAAGGTTTGCGGTTACGAAGCCCGTTTCGTTTGTCGGTAATGATTTTCGTCTTTTAACGTAACCGTTTTCCGTTTACCGATACGGGTTTCGTTACCTATAAACATAACCATTTTGCATACAGCTTACTGCCTAGTGCATAGTCTTTGTTATGAGCCATGAGCTATTCGCTGTGAGCTGTGCAATGGACATTTGTCACAGAGCGGTTTCTTTCTTTTACAAAACGTTTTCCCGACCCTAACAAGAAGTGCATGGTATTCGTTGAACAACTGGACATCTTTTTTCAAAGACAAATGAAAAAGTTCCTGAAATGTATTATAGGAATCCTTATATTCCATAATACCATGTCTTGAGAGGACTCTCTTTGTATAGGCATCAATAACAAAGATAGGTTTGTCTAAGGCATAGAGTAGTATAGAATCAGCAGTTTCATGACCAATTCCATGTATCGAAAGTAGTTCTTGCCTCAGGTAAAACATCTCCTTATTTCTCATCTTTTTCATACTTCCGAAGTAGTCGTTCATGAGGAACTCGATGAAAGCCTTGAGCCTCTTAGCCTTTATATTGAAATACCCTGCAGGTCTTATATGTTCAGCGAGTACCTTCAGAGGCATATTATGCAGAGCACGCGCCGAAAGGGCATTTTTTCTTTTCAAGTTCTGTATCGCTTTTTCTACATTAGTCCAGTTGGTATTTTGGGTAAGGATTGCACCAACAGCGATCTCAAATGGGGTATCACCAGGCCACCAATGCTGTGGACCGAACGCATGGTATAACTTCTGATAAAATGAATTTAAAATCTCTTTCGTTCCTTCAGTTCTTTTCTTCACATCAGATTATTATAACTTTAATTATATTATTCACTATGGTCTTAATACAGGGTAATTCATTGTATAAAACTCTTATGATCCTATGGAGATTATATTATGAAATATTATTATCATGACTTGTCTATATTGAGATAAATTTGCCATAATAGCTGCTACGTCCAATCGGAAAAGGTTAAGGCTAAGGCTTGAAAAAGCTTTGAGAATAGAGCTAAGAGCAAAAAGCCATGAGCTATCAGCTATGAACATGGAGGAGACATGCTGATAAGGGGTCGAGTCAGGAGGTTTGGAAACGATGTCAATACTGATGTAATTATTCCTGCAAAGTATCTTAATACCGATGATCCTGAAGAAATTTCGAAACATGTCATGGAGGGTGTCGATATTGATTTTGCTCATAAGGTAAAGCCAGGAGATATTATTGTTGCGGGAAAGAACTTCGGATGCGGCTCGTCAAGGGAACACGCCCCCATTGCTATAAAGGCGGCAGGGATACATGCAGTCATAGCAAAGAGTTTTGCAAGAATTTTCTACCGCAACTCATTTAATATTGGACTCCCCATCTTTGAATCCGAAGAGGGTTCAGAAAAAATTAAAGAAGCTGATGAAATAGAAATCGATGCTGACAAGGGCATAATAAGAAACCTTTCAACACAAGAAGACTATAAGGCCAATCCGATTCCTCCTTTTATGCAGGAGCTTATTGATGCAGGAGGACTAATTGGGTGGACGAAACGAAGACTACGCACTAAAGAATGAGGTTATGGTTAAGGTTGAGGTTAAGATAAGATCAAAAAAGCAAGAAAATCAGCAAAATAGCACATAAGAAACTAATTAAGATAGAGTTAACAACTGATAAGAGTAGTATATGAAATCGTATAACATAGCTATCATTCCAGGTGACGGTACGGGACCAGAGGTCATTACTGAAGGGGTTAAAGTACTTAATGCTGTGTCTGGAAAATTCGGGTTTACTGTTTATTATCACTATTATGATTTTGGGGGAGAGCGCTATTTAAAGACTGGTGCAATTATCTCAGATAATGAGATCGAAGAACTGAAAAAATATGATGCACTATATTTGGGAGCATTAGGACACCCTGATGTCAAACCAGGGATTCTCGAGAGGGGGATCCTTTTGCGGTTGAGGTTTGAACTTGACCAGTATATTAATTTAAGACCTGTAAAGCTATATCCTGGGGTCGACTGTCCTTTAAGGGATAAAAGGCCTGAGGATATTGATTTTGTTGTTGTGAGAGAGAATACAGAGGGGCTATATTCTGGTGCGGGAAGTTTTGTAAAGAAAGGCACACCAGAGGAGATAGCAATACAGGAGTCAATTAATTCAAGAAAGGGTGTCGAGCGGTGTATACGGTTTGCCTTCGAGTATTGTAAAAAGAGAAATAAAATGAAAAAGCTGACACTCTGCGGGAAAACAAATGTCCTCACTTTTGCTTTTGACCTTTGGGAGAGAACATTCTATGAGGTAGCTAAAGAATACCCTGATATTAAGACTGACTACGCACACGTTGATGCTGTTGCCATGTGGTTTGTAAAAAATCCTGAGAGGTTTGATGTTATTGTGACCGATAATATGTTTGGAGACATTATCACTGATTTGGGAGCAATAATACAGGGAGGAATGGGCATAGCTGCTGGTGGAAATATTAACCCTCACGGTGTTTCAATGTTTGAGCCTATTGGAGGATCGACACCAAAATATACTGGAAAAAATGTTGTAAATCCTCTTGCTGCAATCTGTGCTGGGGGGATGATGTTAGAACACCTTGGTGAGAATGATGCTGTAAAGATGCTCGAAAAGGCTGTTATGGAGGTAACAAGTAAAAACCTCAAGAGCCTTTCAGCTGGTAAGATGGGTTACAGTACAACCGAAGTAGGTGACCTTGTCGCAAAGTACGTTAGCAAACTGAGCCTTCATTGACAAGAAGTCGAATTATTTGATATAAAAAATTTTGCTTCAAATAATCTACTCCTGGGTAGCTCAGCAGGCAGAGCGGGTGGCTGTTAACCACTTGGTCGGGGGTTCGAATCCCTCCCCAGGAGCCATCCTTCGACAAGCTCAGGATCGACAAGCTCAGGATCGACAAGCTCAGGATTTGATCTGATTTTTTCTATTAGGATATACTCTTGACCATGTGGCATGTCTATGTCATTAAATGTAATGAAAGTTCTTTTTATGTTGGATTGACAAATAACTTACAGCGTCGTTTGATAGATCATCAAAAAGGGGAGGGTTCACAGTATACGAGTAAACGTCTACCTGTCACTTTTGAGCATTCAGAAAGTTTTAGGAATCGGAGAGATGCTGAACGTCGGGAAAAACAATTAAAGAGTTGGTCAAGAGCGAAAAAGAAAGCACTGATAAGTGGCAACTCAATAAAATTGCAAGAATTATCACGAAGTAAATTCTGAGCTTATAAAAGGATATTCTTTGGTTGAAAAAGGGAATGGTGAGCTTGTCGAAACATCCCCTCTTCAGATAAGATGGAAGTGTATGATAGTTTTCATTCTTCTCATAAGTATATTTCTCTCTTGCACTGCTCATGCCGCTGAGAATCTTCCGCGTCACGACATATCGGTTTCATTTAATACTGAAGAAAATCGTATACATGGCGTATCACATATAGCTTTACCAGAGGATAAAGAGATAACTATTTATACTCATAACCTCACTATCGTGTCTATGATGCTCAACGGATCGCCTTTTAAGATTGATACAAAAGAAAGTGTTATAAGTATACAAAACGAAGGGATTCTTGAAATAACTTATGAAGGAGTATTCAAGGATGGACATGGAGAGGAGAATCTTGAAAATATCGGTGTTGTAACAAGTAATATTATCAGTGATAAAGGGATATATTTGACAAATGAGTGGTATCCGTCAATAGAAGGAAAGGCATATTACAATCTAAAAGCCATTCTTCCAAAAGGATATACGGCAATTTCTGAGGCTGACGAAATTATAGTGAGCGATGCGCCCCAGGGCAAGGAATATTCCTTCAACTTTCCTTATCCTGTGTATGGGATAAACTTTGTTGCGGGGAAATACAAGAAAGTAAAAGAAACCTTTCAAGGGATAGATATCTATGGATATTTCTTTCCAGATGATATCTCACTTGCAAAAAAATATATAGAATATACAAAGAAATATATGAGTATGTATCAGGAGCTCTTTGGCGCTTACCCCTATAAGCGGTTCTCTGTTGTTGAGAATTTCCTTCCCACAGGCTATTCAATGCCGACATTTACACTCCTCGGACAGGAGGTAGTGAAACTGCCGTTTATCGTCAAGACATCTCTTGGGCATGAGATACTCCATCAATGGTTTGGAAACTTCGTGAAGAACAGGAAGGAAAGGGATGGCACTATCGAAAAAAGATATTGACGGATTACGAAAGTTACGTGAGTCCAGGAAAGGAGTTCTCTCTGAGGGGTTTTGTAGGAAGGGTTGATTTTGCTTCGAAGGCAATCGGCTATGGTAAGGGAGCAATGGTATTTCACATGCTCCGGAATCTTTTAGGAGAGCATATGTTCTATAAAGCCTTAAAGGAACTCATCGGTGAAAAGGCATTTCAGGATACATCGTGGGAAGATATAAAGAGAGTGTTGGAGAGAACATCAGGGAGAAACCTGGAGTGGTTTTTCGAACAGTGGGTCAATCGTAAAGGGGTAATCTCAATAGCTATAAGAGATTCAAGGGTTGTTTTCTCCAAAGGTGTGAATACAGTTACGTTTGATATTGTCCAAACAGGACAGCCGTATCGGTTTCATCTTCCTGTAAAGATACATTTAGATAACGGAGATGTCACTGAACTCTTGACAATTGAAAAGCAAAGGGAAACGTTTGAAATTCCCGTACAAGGTAACCCTACTGAGATAATTTTTGATGGAAATTATGACTTCATGCGTGCCCTCACAGAACAAGAATACGCTCCGGTCATATCAAGGCTCTTGGGAGATCAAAAGAGACTTCTTGTTGTACCTGAAAAAGAGAGCGAAAAATATGATGATTTGGTCTCTGTATTTAAGAGAGAGGGTTTTGTGATCAAAGAAGAAGGGGACCTTAAAGATGAAGATATTATGTCGTCCTCATTACTCGTCATGGGATTTGAAAGTCCGGTTCTGAAAAGGCTCTTTGGCAGCTTTCAAAGGCCTCAGCCTGGGTTCTCTATAATCGTAAGAGAGAACCCCTTGAACACACGTAAAGTCGTTGCTATTGTGCACGGTGATTCAAAACAGGAAGTCGACCTCGTATCAAGCAAGATTCACCATTATGGTAAATATTCTTTTCTTAGATTTAAGGAAGGTAGGAATATAGAAAAAAGAACAGATGAGTCGAAACAGGGAATTCAGGTGAGGTTATACGAACCTGTGACCATTATTCAGCCTCAGAAGCTAACGAATCTCAAGGATATTATGGATACGATAGAAAACACGCCGATCATATATATTGGCGAAAGACATTCCAATTACGAAGACCATAAGGTACAGCTTGAGGTTATCATGAGCCTATACAGGAGCGGAAGAACGTTTGCTATCGGTATGGAGATGTTTCAGAAGCCCTTTCAGAATGTTCTTGAAGAGTATATCTCCGGAACCATAGACGAAAAAGAGTTTTTAAAAAACACAGAGTACTTCAAGAAATGGAAGTTTGATTACAACCTCTATAGGGAGATTGTAGAATTTGCAAAAGCAAAGAACATTCCAATAATTGCTCTGAATATAAGATCAGAGATTATTGGTAAGGTTTCAAAGGGAGGTCTCGATGCCCTCAATGAAGATGAAAGAAAAGAAATCCCGGAAGATATGGACATGGCGGACAAGGATTACAGGGAGAGACTCAAAGAGATATTCAAGCAACACAAAAACTCTGAGATCAAAACCTTCGAATACTTCTACCAGTCACAAATACTCTGGGATGAAACCATGGCTCATTCTATTTCTGAGTTCCTGAAGGCATATCCTGATTACCAGATCGTTGTTCTTGCTGGTGTAGGACACGTTGTATATGCCTCGGGAATACCCAAAAGGACATACAGATTAAATAAAAAAGACTATGTAACATTGGTACCTGATTCCGTCAGCATTGATGATACTGTTGGAACCTTTGTGCTCTTCCCTACGCCTTTAGAACCTCCACCTTCTCGCAAGCTTGGGGTTTTTCTTACTGAAATTGATAATAGAGTTAAGATTAAGGAGATAACTCCAGGGAGCATTGCAGAAACAATAGGACTTCGAAAAGGTGATATCCTTTTGTCTCTTGACGAATGGGTGATACAAGACATAGCAGACGTGAGGATTTTTATGGTTGGGAAAAAGGAAGGCGAAACAATAAAGATTAAGATATTGAGGAAAAGGTTTTTATTTGGTGATAAAGAGCTTGAATTGACTGCCACCCTTTAAAAACATTTACTCCGTAAGTAACTAAGGGGTAGGCAGTAAGCAGTATGCAGTATGCAAAAGGTAAAATTAGGCGGTAGCCATACCCGTATCGAAGAGCGTCAAGCGGCAACGTGAGAGACGAAAGACGATTCTATAAAAAGGTTACGTTAGTCGGTAACGAAGTTCGTTTCGTTCAGCGTTTGGCGGTAACGTTAAAATATATGAAGACGAATGACGTAGCCGTCTACCGAAACGGGCTTCGTAACCGTGACCTGTTTGCTCCGTGCGCCATGCACGATGCTCCTCGCTCTTAGCTCTTGGCTCATAGCTGATAGCTGTTTATTTAAATATCTCTCCTGTTTCTTTATACCATAACAGGAGGTCGAGGTGGGAGAGTGGGATGTGAAGTTGTTTTGCAAACGCAGCCATTTTTTTCTCTATTTGTAGGTATTTATTTCTGCTCAGAGAATTGGGAATTTCCTCAATGATGTGCAACATGGTTAAGTTTCTCAAGACATGTCGGTCAAGAATAGCAACGCTTTCTCCAAATCCGATATTTCTTAAAAAATGGCTTGCCTCCTTATAGCCAAGACCACGTATATTGTTTACTAACCAGTCCCTGCATTTATAGATACTGTCAAACGTGCTTATGCGAGACTTTATAGAGATTTTTCCGTCATGCATGAATAATTTCCTCGCTTCTTCGATATAGTGAGCTTTTTTATTTTTAAACCTCGCACAGTGTAAATAAGGGCTCATTTGTTCCGCATTTCCACTTAATAAAAGATCTTGATCCTCAAGCTTCCGTATCGCTTCCCAGCAGGATTGTGCCTTTGATTGGGGGGTAAGGATGCAGAAGGCTAGTTCTATAAAGATTTCTTCATCATTACGTTCAGACAAGACCGTTTTAAATTCCTCTAATCTGGCGAGAATATCCTTTTTCTTGAGACGGTAGAGGTTCTTGAGGTGATAGAGGGCTTTATGGTTTTTGATTAATTCCATTGAGACGATACCTTTAAAGTATATCAGATATGCGATTATATGAACGCAAACTAAAGTTTGCGGCTACATTTTTATAATGAATATTATATAGTAGCCGCAGTCCCGATCCCGAAAGCGTTCGGGACGGGATTAGCCTGCGTATTTCATAACTCAGTGTATTTTCAGTTATAGTAAGATATTTCACAAAAATATAATACAATATACTAAATATAAAGGTTCATGCATATTACTAAAAATAATGCTATAAATCCTCAAAGGTCTTAAAAGTTGTTTAAGATGTTGATACTACGTGGCTGTCTTTGAACGGATTCTTTTGCAGATATTCAACTATACTATGATAATAATGAGGCAAAAGCCTCGGACACTGTGGAGTCGTGAAACATACTCCACAGGGGAGAATGAGTGAAAAGATTGCCACGTAGTAAGTAACCATTGGAACAGAATTCGCGATGAATAGTCAACCGATAGAACATGGTGGGAACATCTACAGGCTTGCTGAAGAACTAAAAATACAGGAACGGAAGGTAATCGATTTCAGTATCTGTGTAAATCCACTCCGTGTATCAAAAAAGATAAAGGCAGAGATACGGAAGCACCTGAAATATCTTCACAATTATCCAGATCCTGATACAAAAAGATTGAGAAAACGACTTGCGCAATACCATGGGATTGACATGGAAACAATTCTCTGCGGGAATGGAAGCACTGAACTCATTTATCTGATAGCAAGAACGTTAAAACCTCAGAGGGTCCTGATCCCTGCACCGACATTCTCAGAATATGAACGTGCTATCTCCATAGCAGGGAGAAAGGAGCAGAGCGCGCAGATAGAGTATTTATTAATTAAAGCAGAGCACGGGTTCAAGATAAACCCTGATGAATGGATTGCTGTTTTGCAAAGAGGAGTGAACTCAACACTTTCTTTTGATATGATCTTTCTCTGTAATCCCAATAATCCAACCGGAATGCTTGTTAAAAAAGATGCTGTTCTGAAGATTGCAGATGCAGCAAGAGAAATGAAATGTTATCTCATCGTTGATGAGGCATCTATAGATTTTTGTACTGATGAATCTGTAATCAAGGAAGTTGAATATAATCCATATCTTGTTGTCCTGAGATCTATGTCGAGTTTCTATGCCCTTCCTGGTTTGCGTCTTGGCTATGGTGTCTTTCCAAAACATCTCATTGCTCGATTGAAAGAGTACAGAGAGCCATGGTCAGTGAATAATTTATCGCAGAGGGCAGCAGTCATTGCTCTCAAAGATAAGGTATTTAGAAAAGAGACGGTGAAGATAATTACGGAAGAAAAGAAGTTTCTCGAAAAGAGTTTTAAGAAGTTGGGGATTGATTTCTTCAACACAGATGCCCATTTCTACCTTGTAAAAATGAATAACGCTCAAGAGATATGCCAGCAGCTCAAGACCAAAGGTATCCTTGTCATGCACTGTGCTGATTTTTATGGTCTCGACAGTTCCTATATAAGGATTGCTGTGAAATCACACAGGGAAAATGCTATTTTGATAAAAGCGCTTACCTCAATGCTCTGCAATTATCCTGCTTCCCAGGAAATAAGTTAATATGCCATTTAAGCAATTTTTAAAGAGTGTTAACTTTGCAGTCGAAGGGATAATCTATGCTGCAAAGACCCAGCGACATTTAAGGTATCATTTCTATAGCGCAACTACTGTGCTCATTATCAGTTACGTTATCGGTGTAACACGTATAGAATTTCTCATTATTGCACTCTCGGTAATTGCCGTTCTTCTTGCTGAGCTGTTCAATACAGCGATAGAGGCACTTGTTGACATTATCTCCCCTAAATATAGTGAGAAAGCTCGTATTGTAAAAGACATAGCAGCTGGCGCAGTATTTGTAACATCAATAGGTGTTGCGGTTATCGGGTATATCATATTAATGCCCTATATCCGTGAATCTTTCCAGGAAGGACTTTATATTGCAAAACACACAAAGGAAGAGGTCGCTATCATAGCATTTGCTATTGTGTTAATCCTTGTTGTGATAACAAAGGCATATTTTGGTAAGGGTCGTCCCCTGAGAGGAGGTATGCCGAGTGGCCATGCAGCATTTGCTTTTTCTGCATGGGTTGCATTCACTTACGTAACAGAAAATTTAACCGTTTCGATAGTCTGTTTCATACTCGCTCTGATTGTTGCACAGAGCAGGATGATTACAAGAGCGCACACTAAGTGGGAAGTTATTCTTGGAAGTCTTATGGGTGCTTCAGTAACTTTTCTGCTTTTCAGAATATTTTCATAAAGTTCTGAATGATGTCGTTTTATCTGTATACAAAGTAGCATAAACTTCAATTTTAGAATTAAGGGATTTAGGAATTAATTAATAATTAAGAAATTCTTTAATTCCTGAATTTGCAATTCCTTAATTCCTGAATTATATAATCTATAAGCTATGAGCAAAGAGTGTGGGGTCGTAGAGATTTAAAAAAAATAAGAATTATGAAATAATATTGCCTTATGAACCTTAGAGATGCTTTAGTGAATCTTTACAAGAAAGCAGCAACATCTTTGCCACCAGATGTTGAGGCTGCATTAAGATCGGCATATGAAAAAGAGAGGTCGATCGCTCAATATGTCCTATCAATAATTATTGAGAACGTAAGGATTGCAAGGAAAACCAAAAGGCCACTATGCCAGGATACGGGTGTGCCTGTCTTTTTTATTAAAGTTCCCATCAATGTAAACCGCCTCGAATTAAGAGACACGATAATCGAGGCAACACGAATTGCTACTCGAGAGGTTCCCCTGCGGGCAAATGCTGTTGATATAATTACAGAAAGAAACTCTGGTGATAATACTGGGTACGGTTTTCCGATTATGTATTTTGAAGAAACAAAAAAAGGTAGACTTATCATTGACCTTATGCTTAAAGGTGCTGGAAGCGAAAATGTAGGCCAGTTATACAGCTTGCCAAATCAGGAGCTGAGAGCAGAACGTAATCTCGAAGGGGTCAGAAAGTGTGTGCTCGATGCCATACATAAAGCTCAAGGTAAGGGTTGCCCACCATACATTGTAGGAGTGGGAATCGGTGCTGCAAAGGATCAGGTTTCAAGGCTTGCGAAAGAGCAGCTTGTGAGGAATCTTCAAGACAGGAATAAAAGTGAGGTTTTATCAAAGCTTGAGAAAAAGATTATGCATGACTGTAACAAACTCGGGATAGGACCGCTTGGTTTATGTGGTAGAACAACGACAATTGGAGTAAAAGTGGGTGTGAACCACAGACATCCTGGCTCATATTTTGTTGATGTTTCTTTGAGTTGCTGGGCAGAAAGAAGGGCGAGATTGATATGGTAAATGCGAAATGCGGAGTGCGAAATTTGAAATTTAAAATTAAAAGAATTAAAACCGTTAACCTTCCTATGACGAAGAAAGATGCTCTATCACTGCATGTTGGAGACATGGTCTTGATAAACGGGAAGATAGTAACCGGGAGAGACAAGGCACATAAATTCTTATATAACGAAAGACCCGTCAAAGTAAAGATACCTTTCAATCTCGAAGGCACAATCCTCTATCACTGTGGGCCTATCATAAAAAAAACAAGAAAAGGTTTCGACATCATTGCCGTAGGTTCTACAACAAGTATGCGTGTTGAGATGTATGAACATCGCATAATCACAGAATACGGACTCAGGGGAGTGATGGGAAAAGGCGGGATGGGTAAACAAACACTCAATGCACTTAAAAAGAACCGTTGTGTATATTTTCATACTATCGGCGGTGCT
>SMTZ1_10004129_pt1 | contig 14611 bp, 12 predicted proteins | sample DeeMarSWOR136_30_FD_25667 | JGI IMG/M metagenome (IMG submission 25667) | reverse complement strand
TGTAAACTATAAGGAGAGACCAGCCGGCATATGACCAATCGTTGCCGGTATCGCCATCAACGCCACCCACGGTGTAGCTCCCGTTACCGGGGTAATTGGTAGCCGGGTCAGGGGCTTTGGCACTGAATGTTCGAACCAGGGCGGTTACATCTCTAAAGCAGGCATAAGAGAAACCGTTCGGGTCACCATCGGAATCGAAGTTTGGCAGGACCTGGCTGCCACCGGCTATCAGCGCCTGAGTACCCTGCGCAGGTTGACCATCGCCATCGAAGTACACCCGGTTACCGTCTATTTCAAAGACAATACTGGTGTCGGGGGCATATTCGGCAAAGGTAATCGAGAAATTATCGATATAGCAGTATTCATCACCACCACCAAAACCCTGCAGGTAGAACCGCATCTTGAAACTATCAGTTAAGAAATCGTTAGGGATGATATAGCTAAAGACCTGCGGTGAGCTGCCAATATTACCCGCGAAGGCTGTATTCATACTCCCCCAGGTCACGCCGCCATCCCCCGAGAACTGGAACAGGAGGGCATCGAAGTCTTCCAGGTCTCCCCACTCGTACTGCTGCCACTGGATACGCACCATTCCCTCTTCATATGAGGACAGGTCGTCAACGACACCGTCTTTCAGGGCCAGATACCTGTGCCAGTCGGGGGCTTCGCTGATATGATGCCCGACAAAGCTCTTCCCGCCACCTCCCCAGTTCCTAATACCCCAATCATTAGCCGGGTTATCCCAGTCGCCGAAATTAGAGCAGCTATTCTGATATATCACGCCCACATCGCAATCTAGCCAGCCCGACCAGTAAAGGTAAGCGGCCACCACATCAGCATCGTCAGGGATATCGGTAACCGCCGTGGTGCTGTCTGCAAGAAGCAGGTCACGGATGCCATTCGAGTCACCATTGATATCTATCATCAGTGAATTGCCGATGGCACGATAGTCGCCCTCTAAAGCTGAACCGAGCTTACGAAGCCCGTATTTGACAAAGTAGACTTCTATCTCGGTTCCCCCGGCGACAGAGACGACACGGAATACCTTGGTCTCAGCATCCCACGAAAGGGGAACATCACTGACTCCACTGGTGGTTGTCCATGACACAGCTGAAGGACTGGTATTTTCTTCAGCCGCCGTGTATTCGAGAGTAATTTCTGTAATCTTGGGTGAGCCTACTGAGCCGGCACCTGGAAAAGACGTGAACGGCACAGACATGAAGTTCCAGATAATTGCCTGTCCGCCACAGTGGGATTCAACCTCCGGTACAGAGTAGTAATCTGCAAAGGCGTCATCCTCCAGGCTGCTGGAACCGGGCACATAGGTAAAACCGAGCGGGAGCCATATCCCGATAGTCTCTATCCTTAAATCATCCTCTTCTCCCGCTTCCGGATAGAACGTTATCTGAATCTGATAAGTAGAGACTTCAGGAGAGTTGCCAGTCACCACCAGTTTGCCCGAATCGATGATGGTCTCTCCCTCCTCCTTGGTTAGGGCGGGAACATCCTTGGGAATCCAGATATTTTCGATGCTGACAGTGGTGTCCTTCTTGTTAATCTGCTCACTGAGACCGTAGCTCCAGGTCGTATCGAAATCATAAGGGCTGTAAGCAGGTTCGGTCAGCAGAGACTCAAGACTGTCGTTGTTTATCCACCACAGGACGTCTTCAATACCAGAGTCAGCCGCATAAAGCTCGTCTGTCTTCTTCTCGTATAGGCGTCCAGACTTTAGTGAAGTCTGCATATATGACAGGAGAGGAGGGAGGCTGAGACTTCCCAAAAGGAGCAAGATAAGGACCGGAATCAGTGCCTGGCCCTTCTGTTCAGGCAGGACTCTTCTAAGTTTACTTCGTATCTTTCTAATCATAACAGACACACCCGGTTACAGTCCGGGTCTTGGTGCTACCTCGCGCACCTTACCCACGCTAACTGCATGCAATCCCTCACCAATAGTGGCGGTTATCTTCAATGTAAGTACCTCGCCTGAGAACGTGCAGTTGGTCATTTCAGCATCCGGGTTGATATATTGAGCCACCACGGCTTCAGTCTCCTCACCACTATCGTTCGAATACGACCGTGTAAGGTTACCATCTACAATTGAATAGACCACCTCGTGCCCGACATTATCCCAGGCAACCCACCTCAATGTGAGAGGGAATCCAGAAGCCCCTTCCGGAGACACGGTCTGCGCCATCTGAACATCACGGCTCATCCAGTGAATGGCATTTAATGCTTGATGCCTCGCCGAGGTTGCAGCCGTATTCTGGTCGCTCTGAGTCATAACATGGTAGGTAGCTGCGCCGGCGCCCAGGCCGATTATGCCAGTTATAGCGAGGGCCACCACCAGCTCGATTAAGGTAAAACCTTTCTCTTTCTTTATCAATCGCCTGAACTTCATCGGTTTACCTTGTAGCTTTCCAGAGTAGCCACTTCCTTGTTACGATGGGTGATTGTTACCGTAATCTTCTGAATGCTGCCGTTCCGAAAAGGGTCGATATCTACTACGGCGGAGTAGCTGGCATACTCGTCTGAGATAGGGATAGGATCATACGTAAGGGCATAACTCATCTTCCGCAGCTCCTCCATCTGGCTTTCCGCCAGGATTCTACCGGAGGTCTGCTCATCGGCAATCATACGGGAACTAGATGAAGTGGCGACTGCACTGAGAAAGCAGACCCCGATGATGCCAATTAGAGCCAGGGCTACCGCCGCTTCAACCAGTGTATTTCCCCTCTCACCACTCATCTGCCCGAACTCCCCCGACCAGATTCACATGCCCTGAAGATATCTCCATACTTAGGTATTGATACATATTCTTCAATAAGGAAATACACGTATGAATTCTACGTATATCCCCAAGTGCTTACTAGATACCCATCTGTACCTACAATTATCAACGGTGAAGGTGAAGGTATCAATTGCTCGTTAGTCATGTTAGACATGGTATTTTCGTACCACACGGTTGAAGTCGCCCTTCAGACAAAGGTTAAACTTGTCCCTCATTTGCGCTCGCTGACTCAAGCGGGATATAATCGGCAAGGCAAGGAGAGATTCTATGGCTAGGGGCAAGAACCGCCAGATTGTGCGCACCACTACCTGGTCTGCCGGGCCCGGCTGTCACGGCGGCTGCGGTGTGCTGGCACACATTGAAGATGGCAAGCTGGTCAAGATTGAAGGCGACCCGGAGCATCCATGGAACCAGGGACGTCTCTGCTCGCGGTGTCTGGCCATGACACAGTATATCAACCATCCCGACCGATTAACCCGTCCCCTCAAAAGAGTCGGGGAGCGCGGTGAGGGTAAGTGGCAGGAGATATCCTGGGACGAAGCCTTCGACCTTATAGAGCAGAGGCTGGGCAGGATTCGAGAGGAATACGGACCGGAAAGTGTTATCTTTTCCATGGGGACTGGCCGGGACATCGGTGCCTGGATATGCATGCTTGCCTATGCCTACGGCAGTCCCAACGTCATGTTCGCCCTGAGTGGAATTGCCTGCTACAGCCCGAGAATCTCAGCGGTAGAGACCGTACAGGGCGACTACTGCATCCTTGACGCCGCCCAGTGGTTCCCGAAACGCTACGAAGACCCGCGTTATAAAGTGCCGGAATGCATCGTGGTCTGGGGCTATAATATCCCGGCCTCATGCCCCGACAACGTCTTCGGACACTGGATAATCGACCTGATGAAGAAAGGTACCAAGATTATCGCTATCGACCCACGATTGTCCTGGTTTGCCTCGAGAGCGGAAAAATGGTTGAGGCTCCGTCCCGGTACAGATGGCGCTCTGGCCATGGCCTTTCTCAACGTAATTATTAACGAGAACCTGTACGACAAAGAGTTTGTCGAAAAGTGGACTAATGCGCCTCACCTTATCAGAGCAGACACAGGGAAACTGCTCCGGGAAAGCGATTTGGTTCAGGGTGGCTCTCCGTCAAACTTCGTCGTATGGGATACAGCCAGTAAGTCACCGGTAGTATGGGACTCCGAACAGGTAGATTACAAATCTGCCGATTTAAAACCAGCTATCGCAGGCGAGTATGAGGTCACTCTTACCGACGGTACCAGAGCGCCTGTGAAGACGGCCTGGAGCGTATTTGTCGAGCAGGTCAACCAGTACCCCGTAGAGCGCGTATCCGAGATAACCTTGGTACCACAGAAAGACATCGTCGAGGCTGCACGCCTTTATGCCAGAAGCAAACCCGCCGCGATACACTGGGGCGTACCGATCGATATGACACCGGCGATTACGCCGACAGTGCAGGCGATTACCAATCTGTGGTGCCTCACCGGAAACCTGGACGTGCCCGGCGGAAACGTAATATCCCGCTATGCCTTTGATGCCGTTGCCTATGCGCTGCCCGGCGCGAAGGGTGTAATCAAGCTGAAGTCTAAAGAGGATGACGCGAAAAGGATAGGTGCCAACCAGTATGGTCCGCTGCGCAAATTCATCTGGCGGGCGCAGACCGACCTCACTCTGGAGCAAATCTTTACCGAAGACCCCTATCCCATTAAAGGCATGTGGCTACAGGCTTGTAACCCTGTAGCCGGTATCGGACTTGAGCCTAAAAAGTGGGTCGAAGCCCTGAAGAAACTTGACTTCGTGGTGGCTGTTGACCTTTTCATGAACCCGACCACCCAGTTGGCCGACGTGGTCCTTCCAGCAACCACCTTCCTTGAGAAAGATAGCGTCCGGAGCTGGTGGGTACCTCTACAGAGCATTAACAAGGCGATTACCGTCGGCGAGTGCAAACCCGATATTGAAATCAACTTTGAGCTTGCTAGAAGATTCGACCCCGATTTTCGCTGGAACAATATCCACGAGCTTTTCGACGAGATTATCAAGCCTTCCGGCCTGACCTTCAAGGAGTTGCAACAGAAAGGCTGGGCTTTCCCACCGGAAGGTCATCCCAGCCACCCATATAACAGGTACCAGAAAGGGCTGCTACGCCCGGACGGAAAACCCGGCTTCCAGACCCCATCAGGTAAGGTAGAGCTGTACTCCTCGCTGCGTGAAGAGTGGGAACTGGAACCTGTGGCCCATTACGAAGAGCCGCCTTTCACACCTGTCAGCCAGCCGGAAATGCTAAAAGAGTACCCCCTGATATTGTCCACAGGGAGAAGGTCGCCGGTCTACTTTCATGCCGAGCACAGGAATATCCCCTGGCTGAGGGAAATAGACCCCGACCCAATAATGGAAGTCCATCCGGCTACAGCCGGAAGACACAACATTGCCAACGGCGACTGGGTATGGGTCGAGAACTGGCTTGGCAGGTGTAAATTCAGGGCGAAGATTACCCTGGTGGTGCCCGAGTGGATGGTGATGACCGCTCATGGCTGGTGGTTCCCCGAGGAGGCCGGTGAAGAGCCCTCTCTATTCGGCGTGTGGAAATCTAATATCAACCAGCTTATCCCCATGGGTTTCCAGGGGAAGGACGGCCTGGGCTCCCCGATGAAACACCTGCTCTGCAAGATTTACAAGGTCGACGAATAAGAGGAGTCCTGAGATGCCGGAGAAATGTGAATACGGCCTGTTGATAGACTACGAATACTGCACCGGCTGCTATGCCTGTCAGGTCGCCTGTGCCCAGGAATACAAATGGCCAGCGGGGATGGGAGGAATCCGGGTCATTGAAGTGGAGCAGAAGTTACCCAACGACAGGGCATACCTCACCTACCTACCCTTTCCTACCGAGTTGTGTATACTGTGTGCGCCCCGTACCAGGCAAGGGCTAGAGCCAGCCTGTGTCAAGCACTGCATGGCATCCTGTATGAAATACGGGAAAATCGAGGACCTCGCAAGGGAACTGAGCAAGAAACCGCGCATGGTACTCTGGGTACCACGGTCGTGATTATCCAGGATATTACATCCCTTTTAAGATTCACCGGAGAATAAAGACATGTCGACAATTATTCTAGACCAGAAAGCAATACGTGACCTAATCAGTATGCCAGAAGTCATTGGAGCGGTGGAACAGGCTTTCAGAGACTGGGCTCAGGGTAGTGGCAGCATGCCACCGAAGGCATACCTGCTCCTTGACCAGGGTGACTTCCGGGCGATGCCGGCGGCCTTGCCACAGGCTGCCGGAGTAAAGTGGGTGAATGTACATCCTCAAAACCTATCTCAAGGTTTGCCCACGATTATGGCTATTATGATTTATAATGACCCGCAAACAGGTTACCCGCTGGCGGTGATGGATGCCACTTACATTACCGCGTTTCGAACCGGAGCTACGGCAGCCATCGCCTCCAAATACCTGGCAAAACGAGACTCTCGTACTCTGGGTATTATTGGTGCCGGGCGTCAGGCGTATACCCAGATTGAGGCTCATATGCAGCTGTTTGACCTCGAGCTAATCAGGGTATTTGACCGTTCCAGAGATGCCACCATGGCGTTGATTAATCATCTCCCTGACTATAACCTCCAAGAGTGTTCATTGGAAGAAACGGCAGCCTCCGATATCATCTGCACCTTGACGCCAGCGCGCGCACCATTTCTGAAAAAGGAATGGATTGCCCGGGGAACACATATTAACGCTGTTGGTGCTGATGCAGAAGGAAAGGAAGAGCTGGAACCCGCCATATTGGGAGATGCGATGGTAGTTGTCGACGATATAAGGCAGGCCAGCATTGCCGGAGAAATCAATGTTCCTGTCACCAGGAAAATCTTTTCCATTGACGAAGTCTACGGAACTCTGGGACAAATTATCATCGGTGAGAAGCAGGGCAGGACGGACAACGACACAATTACCGTTTTCGACTCTACCGGAGTGGCTATCGAGGACTTAGCTGTGGCAAAACTGGCATACGAGAAAGCCAGTAAATCGGGTAGTCATGTGTCTATGGACATCATAGAAGTTTCGCCATGAGTTGTACAACCGACAACTATAATAAGATTTAGTTATCTAGATGATGGGCCTTGCCAGACAAGTCTTGAACCTGATTTAAGAAGAAACGGCCCATTCCAACCATTCATGAAGCACTGATTTCGCATCACATCCGTAGGTCTATTGTTCTTCTGCCAGCGAATACGTTAACAACCAGTCGTATATACTGATATCAAACGGGTCATATTCCTTGCTTTCTTTGCCCATTCCGGTTAAATCATACGTACTGTGCCAGCCACCGTGGTCTACATCCGGATAAACAGTTAATCTTGCCTCGGGTACGTTACTGAAGCCTTCTTTCATTTCAATGGCCGTCTGTAAAGGCACCACGTCATCAAAGGCACCATGAAAAATCCAGATTGGAACCCTGGCCTTTTTTGCTTCAGCCGCATTTCCTTCACCACAGATAGCTACGGCGGCCGCCACAAGACTTCTGTTACCCGTCTCAGCCAGATACCTGTAAATACCATCTGCCCCCCCGCTCAAGCCAGTCATGTATATACGTCGTTTATTAACACGATAGTTCTTAATAATATAACGAATGAACTTGTCCACCTTTTTTGCCTGCCAGTATTTATCATGACATTGGGGACTGACGACGAGCATTGGATAAGCGGGATTCCATCTGCCCTGGCGGATTAAGTACGGCGGGCCGTGTACTAATACCAAGTCAATAACCCCGCCAATCTTGGAGCTATTCCCCTGCTCACCATCACCGTGAAGGAATAACAGCATCGGATAAGTAGCTGAAGTCTGCTCATACCCCCCCGGAAGATATATGAAAAAACCATACGGCGCGTCTGTTTTATCCAGAATGTATGAAATATGCCTCCCACCCGTATCTGGTGGTAAAGACTTCAGGTCTGTAAAATCATTGCTCTTTACAGCCCTGAAATGCTGGTAATCACTCATTTCATATTATTCCCATCTTATTCCCATCGCTTAGTCTAAGTAATTTCCCGTCCTCAGATTCCATACTCTTTCATTATAGCTGAGGCAGGTCGTTAGCTCTGACATCATCCGAACTAAAGCCAATACCAGCTACGGACTCAGACAATATGCCGCTGGAAAAACTGGGAGACCTGACTTACATATGTATCCGGCATCCTGCGATAGACGTTAACGTGCTCGGTATTAGGCACAATCCATATCCTGTCTTCCGGGTTATCGGAGATAGCGTGAAGCTCAATGGTTTCGTCGGCGGATATTACCTGGTCATCCTCACCATGGATGAAAAAGATTGGCTGGTCCACCTCTTCTACTACCTGAGCCGGCCTTACCCTACTGAAGTCTGCCTTAAAGAAAACACGTCCGGTAAACGCCACGAAGATGGCGAACCAGGAGGGGAGGTGGAACGGTCCCACGTACCAATTTTGCAGGTCTATCATGTAATCCAGGAATCCACCATCACTGACAACCGCTGGAATACGAGGCTCCTGTGCTGCCACCAGGAGCGCTACTCCGGCTCCCAGTGAAAATCCCAGCAGCCCGATACGCTCCATTGGAATGCCGCGTCCAGTTACGTAATCAATAGCACCGAACACATCCCATTGTTCGCGGTCTCCCTCCGAACTGCGCTGCCCTTCGGATTCCCCGCGAGCCCGAAAATCAAAAAGCAACACGCTAAAACCGCGGTCAACCAGGTCCTTTCCCAGTCGCAAGGCCCTAATCTGCGGGCTGTTCCTGTGGTGCCCCGTACCCTGGAGCAGAATGACACACCGGTCGTCCGCGGTAGCCGGCAGATACCAACCGCTCAATTGAACTTCATCGCCTCTGCTGGGGAAAGTCACGTCTTCCCACGAGAGCCCCAACATGGAGGGATGCCCACCCACAGATACCCTCTCAACCATGGTCAACTTGTGGGCTACCCAGGTGGCATATGCTAGTATGACCAGCAAGACCAGGAGGACTAGCCCCGCCAATCCGAGGAGAATTGGTGTCATCAACTGTCGTTACCTTATATCACACCGGACTTACGTACCCGCGGTTTCCGTTTAGCGAGCTGCTGCTTCTCATACCGGTCAGTGTGCGATGCCTCGAGGCTGGCGTCAAAGAATCCGCGTCTTTTCATAATAACGCGCCTGCCATCCATGACCAGCATCCAGACGATGTGCCGGACAAGCTCATCGGGTACGCCGTCGGCAAAGTAAGACCTGGGATTCATATCAGGGTCGGCGTTTATGTAGTCCACGACGTAGAAATTACCGTCCTCGTCAAGGCATATCTCCGAAGTGAAGAACTTCATCTTGGAGACGCGAGCAATGTCTCTCATAATACGGCCCAAAGGAGCGAGACCGTGATATCGGCTCTGTGCGGGTGTGACCATCTGGTACTCGCCGTCTGAGGGGTCCCACCAGCAGGGGATTACTTCATCGATGATGTGGAACATGCGGAACCAGCCCTTATGTGACCCCAACCATTTCGGAGCGAGCCGCCGCTGTACCAGGAAGGCGCTGGAGTTCGGGACCTGTTCCGCTGAATGGAGCAAGTCTTCGTGGGAATGACCCTCGACTATCACACCCATACTGGAATCTCCCCAGGCAGGTTTAACGACGAATGGCTCTCCCACCCGGGCCTTGATATCGTCAGTGATTTTGAAATCTTTGAGTTCTTTACGGTCGACGATGACGGTTTCCGGAACAAGTATGTTGTTTTCCAGCATGATCTGGTGAAATAAGGCCTTGTGTGATACTACACTGGTAATGTCAGGGTCGTCCACCACATAAGCCCCCTGCCGCTTGGCCTCCTTGGCAAGCATCAGGAAGGGGTCCTCCGGGTTGGTCTGATTATTACTCAGGTCGAAGAGCACCCGTACGGCGACTTCCCTGTTCCGTAACTTCTGGAGGAAATCACCCACCCACACTTCATCCGCCGGGAAGAAGGTATGGTTGAGCTGGCCGCACATCTCACGCATCCGGTGCGCAAAGAAGTCGTAGTTGGAGAAGGGACTGGAAAGAACGAAGTCATAGGTTTTTACCGGCATCACACACCTCCTTGCCTGACACTATACCGATAGAGTCAGGCCTTCTCGGACAGAGTTACTCTTAAATTATCATTAATAAAAAATGATTATAACATATACGTGCAATACGATAAATTACCCTCATAGCTCGAACCGACTGACCCTGGCTTACCCATAATACACAATAACTAAAGCAATTATACTGAAGACCGACTAGATGGAAAGAGGCTGCTGCCCTGTTAGACTCAGTTTTCGCCAAATTCGGCAAAACGGTAACCAATCCCCCGCTCACCCAGAATATACCTGGGTTTCTTGGGATTCTCCTCCAGTTTCTGACGCAGATATGTTATGTAAAGCCAGACATACTGGTCCTCATTCCGGTACTCGTAACCCCATACCCTCCTCAGGAGCGTCTCGTGCGTGAGAACACGACCAGCGTTGCTAACCAGATGGTAAAGAAGACGGTACTCGGTAGGTCTAAGCTTAACCTCTTTACCCCTGACCAGTGCTCTGCGCCGAGCGAAGTCTATGGTAAGATAATCATCCACCCGTATCTCGGTCTTTGGTGCAGCGGTAGGCATCTCAGCTCGTCGTAATGCCGCCCTGACCCGCGAAACGAGCTCTCGGGGGCTGAACGGCTTGGTGATATAGTCGTCAGCCCCAAGGTCTAGTCCCTTTACCCTGTCCGTCTCCTCACCTTTGACGGTGAGCATGATGACCGGTACATTAGAGACCTCACGAATGGCCTTCAGTGTCTCAAAGCCATCCATTTCCGGCATCATGACATCAAGAATGACCAGGTCTGGCAACTCCGAGGTCACTTTGCCAAGAGCCTCGGAACCGCTTGATGCTACCGAGACCTCAAATCCCTCTACTTCCAGGTTCATGCAGACCGCCTCAATCAGGCGCGGTTCGTCGTCCACAACCAGAATTGTTTTAGTCTGCGTTGTTTTCAGTTCTTCCATAACAAAACCACCAATGATTACCCTTTTATCTACTGCTTTACAGCAATCGGCAGCGTAAAAGTGAACTCCGAACCCTTACCGCGGCTGCTCCTCACCCATATCCTGCCCCCATGCGCCTCTACTATAGATTTGCAGATATGCAATCCCAGTCCCACACCCTGAACAGCCTTCACCACAGCATCTCCTGTCCGGTAGAAACGGTCGAAGATGAGTTCCCGTTCACCAGACGCAATCCCAATCCCCTCATCTGCAACGGTAATCTCTACCTCATCATCACCAATTGCACCTTTCACGGTGATTCTGCCCCCTTTCGGGGAGAACTTAATTGCGTTGTCCAGAAGATTGGTCAGCACATCGCCAAGTCTCTCCGGGTCGGCCAGGACCGGCGGGAAATCAGGAGGGAATTCGACATCTATTTCGTGTATATCCGATTTGCTCGTCAACCTTTTTGCTACCTTACGCACTTCTTTCTTTATGTCGACCACCATTCTGTTCAGGGGAATTACTCCGCCGTCAATTCGGGACGTGTAAAGCAGCCTTCCCACCAGTTCACTTAAACGGTCGCTCTCTTCTTCAATGGATTGTAACTTGTCCTTGATTGTGTCCTCGTCCCATCTGACATCAGGACGGGCAAGGGTACCGGCATACGCCTTGATGATAGAGATTGGCGTCTGGAGCTCATGTGATACGGTAGCTACCAGAGTGGAACTGAGGCTTTCAGTCCTGGCCAGCCTCCTCATATCCCGAATATTGACCACAACAGGAAGTGATGATTGACTATCTGAATGAGGCAGGGAGTACCTAATCGCCACGTCAAGCTTATGACCGTCTCTGGTAGTAAGCATCCCCTCAAGGTCATAGTAGCCGCTGACCTCTTGGAGAAGCGGACATTTAATCTGACAGAGTTTGGCCCCCTGATTATCTTCTAATCTGAGTACTTCGAAACAATAATGGCCGATTATCTCTGTTCTGGTCAGGCCAGTGAGCTTTTCCAGAGCAGGGTTTGCTGTCAGTATACGACGTTCCCGGTCCAGTGTCAGGATAGCATCGGCACTATTTTCAAGGACGAAGTCGGCGCCAACAGTGTCCCTGGCAGATTCCGCTTGACTTCCGGAGCTGGTATCTACCTGTAAGGCTGACACATCCTTCTTTGCTAACTCTGGTGATTTCTCTCTTTTCGCCACGATACCCTGCACCCGCTCTCTAAACAAAATCTAAGGTTTCTCTATGCTGATTTCAACTATTTTCTAGCTTTATTTTATCACAGGCACCACTAGAATAGACACTGGAAGACCGTAGTAAAGACCTTCACATAAGGGTTAAAACTACGTGGCAGGAGAGAGGAGGAACAGAAATGGCTAACTTTCTTAATTCTATTCTAGACAAGGTAAAAGGCAAGCAGACATCAATCGAAAGCAACGGCCACCAAGTGCTACGCGGGGACATGCAGACATACCTGGTGCAGCAATTTCGGATGGACCCCATGGAGGTGGCAAATTTACGGTACGTGGCACGCCAGGAATCAGTGGGCACGTCATCTTTTTACGTGCGCGTCTTCAACCCCGACCAGGTCCGAGCCCAGAACATTACCGTCAGGAAATACCGTGACCTAGACAGCTACCCGGAGCTGGTACTGTTCTACGGGCGTCTCAACAAAGGTAAAGTGGGCTACCTCAAGAAACACTTCGTACCATCCGCCAGGCACTGAGGTTCCAACAGTAAGACTAACCAGCTACAAGCTGGCTAGGGACAATTAAGCAGTACTTATTTGTACAAGATGAAGGACAGATAGGCTATGCAGACAATCAACACAGGCAACCACCGTACCGAAGGTAGCCTGATTCCTGGTAGCTTAAGCCGGAAAAAGATACTGCTAAAAAAACTGGTAAGCGAACTGGGTAACAGCTGCTCAGCAGACCTGGGTATTGACCTGGTGAGCATGCAGTCGGACGAAATTTTCAAGTGGTTTGTGGCATCGATGCTACTCGGTGTGAACACGAGTCAGCATGTTGCCATCAGGGCTTATCGTGAGTTTGAAAAGGCTGGATTGCTCGCACCCGAGCGATTGTTAACCGCTGACTGGCAAAGCCTGATTGATACCCTGGACCGTAGCGGGTACATAATGTACAACTTCAGGACCGCTACAGGACTAATAGAAGCGACCTGGACCCTTAACCAGCAGTATCAGGGTGACCTTAACCGGCTCCACTTCTTCGCTAATGATGAAGCAGACCTCGAGAGAAAATTACAGGGACTGGGCGAACGGGTTACGCCGGCAGTAGTAAGGCCTTTCCTTAGAGAAATGAGGGGACTCTGGGAAAAGGCAGAGCCCCCACTGGCAAAGGATGTGCTACTGGCATTGGAGAAACTACGATTGGTAGATACTACTTCGCCGGTACTTGCCCTGGAGGAATTGAGAATCCAGTGGGAAGATAGCGGGCTTAACCAGACACAGCTCTCGGTCCTGGAAACCGCCCTCACGAGGCTCGGTCGAAGCTACTGTCGAAAAATGAAATGTGATAAATGTCCTATGCAAACAGAGTGTCGGGCTGTAACCTGAGGTGTGGCGAGCATTGCAACAGAGACGTGTCACAAACAGAGATAGGTGTCCGATTGGGCTGAGGGTTTGCGTTCTATGCTACTGGAGAAAGGCTTCCAAATGTGCCTTCCCACCCAGAGGCTATGGTATATATGGACAACCAAAAATAGAACGTGCATTTGAGAGGTGCCAAGTGGACAATCGTATTAAGAGCGAGCGGAGACTAAGGCAGGAGGCAAGAGCTGTAAAAGTAAATTCTCTACCAAGCAGCCACAGAAACAAGCGTCATAACAAGGTCTTACACCACATCTCCGCGAAATAGCAAGACGCCCGGGGCAGGATTATGCCCTGACAGAAAGAGAGGAGTTTCTTTGACGATAACCAGTGAAAAAACGGCCCTGTTCGCCAGGTATAGGGCAAATCCCATACTGACTGCCAGGGACTGGCCATATCCTGCCAACTCGGTATTCAATGCCGGGGCGACTCGTCTCAAGGACGGCACAACCCTGTTACTGTGTCGCGTGGAGGACCTTCGAGGGCACTCTCATTTCTGTATTGCGAGGTCGGACAATGGTCTTGATGACTGGCGAATAGACGCTGCTCCAGCCATGATGCCTGATGCTGACAATCACCCGGAAGAGATATGGGGAATTGAGGACCCGAGAATCGTTTTCCTCGAAGAGATGGGGAAGTATGCGATAACATACACTGCCTGGTCAAGGGGTGGACCGGGTGTATCACTCGCCCTCACTAGCGATTTCAGGAGTTTTGAGCGGTTAGGAATGGTGATGCCCCCACATGATAAGGATGCCGCCTTTCTCCCGAGACGACCAAACGAACACTGGGCAATGATACACAGGCCCAGCACTCCCGGACAGGACTCGCATATCTGGATTTCTTACTCGCCTGACCTGAAGCACTGGGGGGAACACCGGATTATTCTCATGGCAAGACGTGGAGCCTGGTGGGACTCGGGTAAAATCGGTCTTTCGGCCCCCCTTATAGAGACCCCGGAAGGTTGGCTAATGATTTACCACGGCGTTAAGCAGACCGCCTCAGGGAGCCTGTATCGACAGGGCCTAGCCCTCCTTGACCTGAAGAACCCTGAGAGATGTCTGCTCCGCGGCAGCCAGTGGGTTTTTGGGCCTGAAGAGGACTACGAGCTGGTCGGCGACGTGGGGGGCGTGGTCTTTGTCACCGGATACACGCTGCAGGACGACGGTGACACACTTTATATTTATTATGGAGGAGCCGACAAGTG
>SMTZ1_10004128_pt1 | contig 14612 bp, 11 predicted proteins | sample DeeMarSWOR136_30_FD_25667 | JGI IMG/M metagenome (IMG submission 25667) | reverse complement strand
TCACCCCTTTTTATGCAAAACAAACCCAAAGTCAAAATAGGTAAAATGAACGTAAGTGCTGTTAAAACAATGAACTACGAACAAAGAACTATGAACGATGAAAAAAACAAAGCCAAACAAACCCAATTTCAAACACGGTCAACGAAGTATGTGAACATTGCCCAATCGTACGCGTTTCAGACCTGCGGCCTTGGCGGCTTCAAGGCAGCTCTCCGCCTGCCTCCAGGATGTCGCCGACAAATCTGCCATAAGAAAATCACCGTGAAATCCGAGGAGGGCGTATGGTATGTTCGTGTCCAGCTCAGCAATGAACGATGCTATCGCCTTGACCTCTCGGGCATCAACGTAACCCGGCACGAGCAACGTGCTGGCAACAAGGCCGGGTGGCTCCGGTCTTTCGGGAATCCTTCGAGCTGCCCGAGTGAAGTTTTCCAGGGTACGTTTATTACCGACACCGCAAAGCGCATAATGGATATTTCTATCCATAGCTTTCAAATCAAACTTTACACACCCGCCGCTTTCCAGAGACAAACTCATCATCTCATCAAGCAGCTCCGGACTCATAGAGCCGTTTGTTTCCCAGCAGATACGCAATATCCTCTGCCGGTTCTGTCTCCGTGCCAATCTCGAAGCCGCCAGCGCATGAGGCAATTGACATGTTGGGTCACCACCGAAAAAGCAGATGCAGGAAGTACTTGCAGTTACGCTTTCTGCAAGTTCCGAAGCGGAATGTGTTTCGCTCGTCGTCGAACGCTCTCGATAATGCCAGTTCTGGCAGAACAGGCAGTCAAATGTACAGGCCTGATAGAATACCGCCAGGTTCAGATAGCCCTGTTCCGGCCCAGGCCGGTATGCCCATTGCGGGTATCCGGCGCCACTGCCCCCCGCACATATCCAGTCCGCTACGCAGTTGGTTGGCAGTGGGTCATAATACCACGAGACCGCAGCCGCATCGGGCGTACCGCCGAGCAAGCGTCCGTTTTCATTTCGCCGCACACCACAATAGCCCCGCCCGCCGGCAGCGATTTTGCATTTGTTTTGACAGAGCTTACATTGGACACCATCGGCAGCGGACGGAGGCAAAGCAGCAAGGCCAAACTGCTCCCGACTTCGGGAATGAATTTCTTTAAAGTCCGCCAGAAATTCGTCGCCAGCTTCGCGAACGCACTCAGCACAGAGCGACAATACCTTTGCTATTTCTTGGGAACTCCTGCCGCACTTTTTGCACGTGGCCATAATAAGACAGCCAAACCTTTATTTCCTGCTTCTAAGTGCCTTGGCAGCGTTCTTAATATTGGTCGCACCTACGACTATATTAGCTTTTCCGCCGCGAGTGCCGGTACTGCCATATACAAAATTTACATTGACCCTTTTCGAAGCCAGCTTAGCTGCCAGCTCTGCCAGGACCCCAACCTTGTTCGGCAAATCAACCAACAGAACGTCCGTTTCAGAGCATGTCATCGTGCCGCATTCAGCAATTTTCTTCAAGGCAGCTTCTGGCTTATCGACCACCATCCTTACCACGCCTTGCTCGGTTGTTTCGGCAACTGAGATAGCAATTATATTAATTTTTCCATCTGCCAGACATCTGCAAAGACTCGCCAACCGGCCGGGCCTGTTTTCCAAACTTACTGATATTTGCTTTGCCTTTCTCATTTTTACCTCCTATAAAAATTCAGATTGTTTAGCCTTCTACCGGCTTCCACCGTACTATTCTTATTTAGCATAATCATCTGACTTTCACGGGTCAAATAGTAAAACGCACTATCTATGAATTATGAAAAAATAACGATAGCAGATAGTCATGCTCGTTCTTGTGCCGGTTTTTCCACCGAAGACCATTGAATGGCACGAAAACTTCTATTTACAACGGCCTTTTTAACAAAAACATTGCAAGGTTATCTTCTTACGGCTACACTTTATCTGAAAAATGTGTTAAGGCCGGTAAGAAATAAAAAGATGCAGTGGGTAACTACAACTCAGGTTTTGGAGGAACTTAAAACCTCCAATGAGGCCCAGGTATGGCGCAGGTTCTGCGACCATTTCCGTCCCGTCGTGGTCAACTTTGCCAGACACCTCGGCCTGTCGGCAACTGACGCAGAAGATGCCGCTCAGGAAACAATGGTAGAATTTCTGAAAGCGTTCCGGGACGGAAAATATGACCGACAAAAAGGCCGGCTAAGTAATTGGCTTTTTGGAGTAGCCAGGCGAGTGATACTCAACTTGCGAGGCCACAGGCCTCTGGAGCGGTTAGTAGCCGATAAGACGACAGGCACATCGTTCTGGGACTTGATACAAGATGACCGCAGCATCAAACACTCGTGGGATATTCAATGGCGACAAATGGTCCTGACGAAATGTCTTGAGCAGGCTCGCCGCGAGCTCGACTCGAAAGTGTTTGAAGCCTTTAACCTTTATGCTCTTTCTGAAATACCGCCCGATGACGTTGCTCGACGGCTTAAGATGTCGAGAAATGCGGTTTATATTGCCAAAAGCCGGGTGTTATCAAGATTGCGTCAGCTCGAACGCCAGTTTGAATGAATTGTCGAAGGAATGCTCAAATGAATTGTCCTGAGCAGGAAGTTATAGAGCGCTATATCCTGGAGCAGTTGAAATCCGAAGAGTTGACTGAATTCAAAACGCATTTACAAGCGTGTCCTGCCTGTAAGGCAAAAGTGGCTGAAGCCGGTAAAAATGAAAAATTGCTTATCGAGTTGCGCACCTTCGGAAAACAAATCCCTCAGGCCACAAAATATAGCAACACAGAAGTAGCAACCATAGACCGTGCACAATCGCTTCTTGGCGAGAGGTATCGGGTAATCAGGAAGGTTGGCGAAGGTGCCGCCGGCGAGGTATTTCAAGCTATTGACACTGTTTTGGAACGGCTGGTTGCGATAAAGTTCCTCCGGCGGAAAATCCCGGCTAATGGAGCCAAGTCGGAAACCTGGCGCGAAGCCCGTCTAATGAGTCAGCTTAATCATCCGAATATTGCCCAGGTCTATGAAATCGGTGAGCTTGACGACCACAGGTTTATCGTAATGGAATGGGTGGACGGACTGCCGCTTACAGAGGCCTGGAAAGGTTTACCGCTTCAGCAAAGATTACGCATCTATTTAGGAGTATTAGACGCAGTGGCTGCCGCACATCGCAGGGACATCATACACCGGGATATAAAACCCTCGAATATTCTGGTTACTTCTGAGCAGAAACCAAAGGTGCTGGACTTCGGTATTGCCATTGAGACTCTGGAGAGTATTGAAGAAGGATTGTATCGGGGCACACCTGCCTACAGTGCGCCGGAACAGATTTCTCCACCTGTGAAAATTTACACTGCAACCGACGTTTTCGCCCTGGGTATCCTATTCTACGAACTCTTAACCGACACTCTACCTTTCCCGCAGACTGAGCCAAAAGAAATCTTCCGGGCAATACGCAGCGAGTACCCGGAGCTGCCAAGCGCAATACAGGAAAAGATTCCCATCCCATTGCAGAATATCTGCCTCAAGGCCCTGGAAAAGGAGCCTCAGAAACGATACCCCAACGCCCAGAGTCTATCCGATGAAATTCATCGTTATCTTGGCGGCGAAAAAATCTGGTCAAGGCCGTCCTTTTTGGCAGACAAAGTTCACCAGGAAATCTTCTATCATCGGCAAAAGCTGAAGGTCTGGCGCGACAACGAGCTTCTTACAGAAAAAGAGGCCGACAAATTGGAAAACATCTATGAGCGTATGATATCACCCGCCGACCTTTCGATAATAGAAGCAAGGAAATTGTCGCTCTCTCAGGTCTGTTTATATCTTGGTGGCTGGATCGTTGTCCTGGGCAGTTTCGTGCTTTTCTACAAGACTTGGGATCAAGTCCCGATATATTTGCGTCCAGCGCCTGCTATCGTGGCAACCGCACTAATGAGCATATTCGGGGTAGCAATGTGGCGCAGGAAAGACCACAGGCTGTCGGTGGGATTTCTGGCCACTGCGAATCTGTTGATTCCTATCACTATCCTCCTGACATTGGCACAGTGGGAAGTGCTGTCTCCTACCTACGACCAATATCAATGGGGCACCGAATCGATATTTGCGGGTCTAAAGCAACTAGATTCCCCTGTGATAGTGGGCAATATCCAACTGTTCATTTCGTCACTGTGCTGGATTGTATTTTCGTTTCGGTTCCTGCGTATTACCCGCTCATCAATTTTCTTGGTCTTCAGTATAATCGCCGTTCTGGCCTGGTTAAGCACGTGCTACGTAATAAGTGGGATGGAGCACTGGACAGCAGATATTGCCGCTGGCAGGTATCTTTATCCGCATATTTGTTTTCTAATATTGGGAGTGATCTTGGATCGTCGTAGGTATGTCAAATATGCCTGGCCGCTGTGCGTGGTTGGTTTGGCGGGGATTGTTATCTGCCTGTCCGTTATTGCCCGGTCAGATAACACCTTGTTTTTCTGGTTATCGGGCAGCAGTCCTGACAGCACGTCTGGATGGTATACCAAGATTATCTTGACAATTGTGGAGGAACAAGAGGATGCCCAACTGCTGAGTTTTGTATGCAACGGCATCTTGTATCTTGGCCTTGCCAGGATTTGTAGACTTCTGGGAACACGGCTGCAACGGACGTTGGCACAAGTACTGAACTGGCTTGGTCCCATACATATTCTGGCTACCTTGAGGATGCTGGATGAAGTCGTGGGGTCTGAGACACGGGCATTGATTTATCGCATACTCTTGCCGATTGCGTCATTAGGTTTTGTGTTCGGAAGCGTGGCACGCCAGATGAAGTCCTTTTTCTTTTCAGGCTTAGCCGGTATCGCCGCTTCGGTGCACAAATTCACCGTTGAGCATTTTGACAAGTTTTTCGCCTGGCCCGTTTCCTTGATTATCACCGGCATAGTCTGGATGTTTATTTCCTGGCTGGTGCCCCGCTGGAAGGCCAACCAGGCCCTTAAACGCAAAAGATAGCCCCGGCAGGCTCATCGGCGGCAAACCGGATAATTGAGACAGCATCCACCCAAAGCCGGTATCCCGCACCAAAAATGCTCTTTCCCGCGGCCCGTTTTTGGTGCGGGACAAACGCAAGCCCCTTTTTTTGTCAAAAATCAAAATTTTTTCTGATTTTTCAGAAAGATTCTATGCCTCAACAGCCAATATACTTTAGCTGTTTTATAAAAACCGTCTTATTGGGAGCATAATTATGGAAAGCTATGCTGAATGTCTTGGTATGATGGAAAAATTTGTTCCGTGCAGTTCGTCACATTCGGCCTTAATTAACGTCCCCATAGTGCCGCTTTTCGACCGGCTGCTATCTTTTGTCGAGGGGATTGTGGAATATGCCTTCGGAATATTCATAGGTTCTGTCATCGGCTGGCTGCTTGGGGAGTACAGCGGTAATGTTTATGTCGAACATTTTGGGGCCGTGTATTTTACTGGTTTCAATGAGCTCAGGCGATGGACTCTGATGCCCTGCGGCTTTGCAAAAACCGGGGCAATTATCGGAGCGGTTGCAGGCGCAGTTACAATAGCGGTTTTAACCCGGAAATTGCTAAGAACAAGAATAGTATCTTTATATGAGAAGGAGGTCATAAAGCCCAAGGATATAGCGCGAGGGCTTCGACTGACCTCAGCCGAACGTCTTATCGGCAAGAGGGAAAGGCAAATCCAGAGGGTAATAAACAAACTCGCAAAAAAAGGAGAATCAAGATGGCAATGAAAAAGGTCGCTTTTTATTTACTGACTGTAACGTTAGGTGGCTGTGTTCTTTGTTCACTCCATCCGCTTTATACCGATGGAGAACTTATCTTCGAAGAAAAACTAATCGGAAAATGGTCGGACGAAGCTAACATATGGGAATTTCGAGCCGGAGAACCAAACACTTATCAAATGAGAGTCTTCGACGGGAAAGAAGGGCGATTCGTGGCACATCTGGTCAAGCTTGAAAGTATGCTCTTTCTCGATATATTCCCAGATGAGCCACGTTTAGAGCAAGATAACGATTTTTATAAGTTTCACATCCTGCCGACACATACATTTATGAAAGTTGACCGGATAGAGCCGAAATTGCAATTGCGGGCGATGGATTACGATAAAGTTTCCAAAATGCTGAAAGAGGACCCCAATTTGTTAAAGCACGAGGTCGTAGACGACCGCATCGTTTTAACGGCATCGACGGAACAGCTTCAGGAATTTATTGTTAAGTATGCGGGAGAGGGCGGTGTGTTTGCCGATGAGGCAGCCGAGCTTACTCGCAGGCAGCCACTATATACTGATAAAGATTTGATTTTTGATGAACGCCTGACAGGCGTATGGGAGGGAAAAGACGGCGAAACATTGGACTCTATAGCAATAGAAGAAAAAGCCTATGATATGATATACATTGATGAAGATGGTACGGAACAACAGTTCTTCGCAAACCTGGTCAAGCTGAAAAGTATGATGTTTTTGGCTCTGTTTTTCGATAAATCTTTGGTGGAGGACAAGGATTCTAATCCAGCACCAAAAGAGCCAGGCTCGGTCGTTTTTGGTGCTGGACACCTTATACCGGATTGGCTTGTGTTGGTTAAACAAATAGAGCCGGAACTGCGATTGCTGCCAATAACAGATTACGAGAAAGTTAGCGAGCTGGTTAACGACCCTAACTCGCTGGAGCAAGAGGCTGAGGAGCCCGACCTTGTACTTGAAAGGACTTGCTGCGGGCCGGATAATTAAGGATAGAATGCCATATTGACCCGGCACCAATTAGGCGGGAGACTAAGCTCAATTGGTGCAGGGTTAATGCAGCGAATAAACGAATTTCCCACAAGGCAGAGGTGAAGTAAACATCCGGTAACGACACCGGAACGTTCAAAATGTTTTAAGGAAACCAAAAATGAAAATCGATAGACCAAAAAGTCCGCTTCCGACAGGCCGATTCGCTTCTAACAGACGAACCAAAAAATTTCTTTTCCGAGTGAAAACCTCCCTGTTTTCACAGACGTCGGGAACCTTCGCCTCCTGCTGCGGTTTCTACCTTTTAGCTGCTCTTTTAGGCGGCTGCGTTCCTGTTATGTCCCTTCATCCGCTTTTCACCGACGAGAGCATCACTTTCGAAGAAAGATTGCTCGGCACCTGGGTCGATGACCCTAACAGCCCCGAAACCACCTGGGAATTTACGCGCCTTGCGGACAGCCCCGAGCACGAGTGGGAATTCAACCGTCCCAAAAAGCCGGAAAAAGCCTACAAACTCGTTCTTATCAATAACCAGGACGGCACAAAAGGCTCGTTTTTCGCACGTTTGGTAAAGCTCAAAGATCGGCTCTTCCTTGACATTTATCCAAGCCAGCTACCCTGTAAAAAACCGGACCCAAATGATGGCTGGCTATTCAACGCGCTATTCTTGATACCAGGCCATTCATTTATAATAATAGACTCCATCGAACCCCGGTTGAAGATGCGATTAACGGACGATGACGATATGGAGAAACTCCTCAAGGAAGACCCCAATGCTGTAAAGCACGAAATAGTCGACGATCGACTCATTTTAACGGCATCGACGAAAGAACTTCAGGCGTTTGTGCTTAAGTATGCCGATGATACCAGAGTATTCAACAATGATATCGCATTGAGTCGCAAAAAAGCAAAAGCCCAATAGGAGTCCGGCGAGCCCCGTTAGAGGGACCCCGCTTTGCGGGAACCTAAATATCCCCTTTTTGTGTTATTTTGCGCATTGTAGAATCTTGACTGTCGTCAGACAAGTTTCCAACGGGGCGAGCAATACTCCAACGACTCATTAACAAAATGTTTTCAGCTTTGCCCCGTACCGATTAGGCGGGAAGCTAAGCTCGATTAATTCACGGTCGCAAATTGTGTCCTGTAACCACACACCCAAGGTTATCTGGCACGAATTATAACCGGAACAATAATCTTGTCTTAATAGCTTGCATAATGGAAGTATATTTAGTAAAAATGATGGGATTTAGTTTCGGCAACATAATTGAACAGAGTTGATATGGGAAACTGTGCTAAGCAAAATTTCTACTTCCATCACCCTTTTGAGGCCCGAATATTGGTTAAATCATCACAAATTACCAGTTACTAATCACCAATTATATTGATACGTGAGGAGGTAAAATGCCTACCAGAAAAGACCTAATCGAAGATAAAAAACGATTACACAATCGCCGTGATTTCCTTAAGCAAATTGCCTTCGGCACGACGTCATTGGCCCTCTCGCAGTTGATACCACCTCGTGCTATGGCCGGTGAAAAGCAAAAGGACTCGGCCACCGGCGTCCTGTACAATGAAAAGTATCGGCCGCAATTCCATTTTACTCCCCGAAAGAACTGGACAAACGACCCGAACGGTCTGGTTTACTACAAGGGCGAATACCATTTGTTCTTTCAGCACAATCCCACCGGCATCAACTGGGGAAATATGACCTGGGGACACGCCGTCAGCAACGACCTGATTCACTGGAAACAACTGCCCAATGCCATCGAACCCGATGAGCTCGGCACAATATTTTCCGGCTCCGCAGTGGTGGACTGGAACAACACCTCCGGCTTCCAAACCGGCGAGGAATCCGTCCTCGTCGCATTCTACACCTCAGCAGGCGCCCACGCCACCCCGAAAAAACCATTCACCCAGAGCATCGCATACAGCAACGACCGCGGCCGGACCTGGGTCAAATACAAAAACAATCCCGTCATCGGACACATCCGAGCTAATAACCGCGACCCCAAGGTCGTCTGGCACGAACCTACGAAAACCTGGATTATGGCCCTCTATCTTGATAGGGATGATTTCACCCTGTTCTCTTCGAAGGACCTAAAAAAGTGGACCCATCTGCAGGATATTAAACTGCCCGGAAGCAGTGAATGTCCCGATTTCTTCGAGCTGCCCGTCGATGGAAATCCCGCCAATACCCGCTGGGTCTTCTGGGGGGCAAACGGCAGATATCTGCTGGGAACCTTCGACGGCCGACAATTCACACAGCAAGCCGGGCCGTTTGAATCCAGAGTCGGAAACTTCTACGCCTCCCAGACCTACAGCGACATCCCAAAATCCGATGGCCGAAGAATCCAAATCGCCTGGATGGCCGGCGGAAAATTCCCAAATATGCCGTTTAATCAGCAGATGTCCATCCCTTGCGAACTGACGCTGCGCATATTACCTCAAGGGATTCGGTTATGCCGCGTCCCAATCAGAGAAATCGAAAAGCTCCGCGGCGCTTACTGGAACTTGAAAAACACTACTATTGAGCCTGGCGAAAAGTTGCTGTCCGCAATATCCGCCGAGCTGTTTGAAATCCAGGCCGAGATTGAGCCGGCAGCCGCCTCCGAGATTGTCTTCAATCTTCGCGACAACCCGCTAATCTACAATGTCAAGGACAAAATGCTTGGTTGCAAAGACAAAAAAGTCAAGCTAATCCCCCTTGATGGCACAATCAAGCTGCACATCCTTGTTGACCGCACAAGCATCGAAATCTTCCCCAACTACGGCCAGGTAACAATGCACCTCTGCTTCCCCCTCGATACGAATAATACCTCTGTCAATGTATCTTCCCTCGGTGGCCAGGCAAAAATCAAATCCCTCACCCTATACAAACTAAAATCCATCTGGCCCATAACATAAACATCCAAGTGGAATCCTTGACTTTTCGCCGGCAGTGGGGGACAATGCATCCTTTCGTTTGTGTTCAACTTTGAAATACCAGTATTTAAGGAGGCAAAAATGTTTAACGGTATTTTTCATATCCCGGAGCCGGCCAATGAACCGGGCTTGCAATATGCACCGGGCAGTCCGGAACGGGCGGAGTTGGCAGCCAGGCTGAAAGAAATGCTCGGCGAACAGGCAGAAGTGCCAATGATAATCGGCGGAGAAGAAGCACGCAGCGGCAAACTCGCGGATATCCGCTGTCCGCACGACCATAAGCACCTGTTGGGCAGGTATCATCAGGCTGATGCGGAGCTGGTTACGAGGGCGGTCGATGCGGCGGAAAAAACCAAGCGCCTGTGGGGTGAGATGCCCTGGGAATCCAGGGCGGTAGTATTGCTGAAGGCGGCGGAGCTTCTGGCAGGTAAATATCGCCAGACCCTCAATGCGGCCACGATGCTGAATATGAGCAAGACACCGCACCAGGCAGAGATTGACTCTGCGTGCGAGCTGATAGACTTCTGGCGGTTCAATCCGCACTTTATGGAAGAGGTATACGGCGACCAGCCGATGTCAACGCCCGGCGTCTTGAACTATATGGAGCATAGGCCGCTGGACGGCTTTGTTCTCGCGCTGACGCCCTTTAACTTCACGTCGATTGCCGGCAATCTTCCGACGGCACCGGCTCTGATGGGTAACACCGTGGTATGGAAGCCGGCATCGGCCGCAGTATTGCCCGCTTACATCATTATGAAGGTCCTGGAAGAAGCCGGCATGCCGCCCGGAGTTATCAATATGGTGCTGGGACCCGGACCGATTGTCGGCCCGCCGGCATTGAACGACTTCAGACTCGGTGGGATTCACTTTACAGGTAGCACATACGTGTTTTCGACTATCTGGCTGACGGTCGGTTCGGATATTCGCAAGTACGTTTCGTATCCTCGAATAGTGGGTGAGACCGGTGGAAAAGACTTCATATTCGCCCATGCGAGTACCGATATTGACGCCCTCATCGCGGCTCTCGTGCGGGGGTCGTTCGAATATCAGGGCCAGAAATGCTCGGCGGCTTCGAGAGCGTACATTCCTGATTCGCTCTGGCCTCAGGTCAAGAAGCAGCTATTGGCTGAGATTAGCGATATCAAGATGGGCGATGTGACCGACTTTAGTAACTTTATGGGCGCGGTTATCGACGAAGGGGCCTTCAAAACCATCAGGGGCTATATTGAATACGCCAGGAATTCGGCCGACCTGGAAATTATCATCGGCGGCGGATGTGATGACACTACGGGGTACTTCATCGAGCCGACCGTAGTGGTAAGTCAAGACCCGAAGTCAAAGTTGATGGTTGAAGAAATCTTCGGCCCGGTTTTGACCATATACGTGTACCCGGAAGCGGAATATGACCAGACGCTGGAGCTGTGCGACCAGACCTCGCCCTATGCGCTGACCGGGGCGATATTTGCTCTCGAGCGCAGTGCAATCGTAAAAGCAATGAAAACGCTGCGTCATGCTGCCGGTAATTTTTACGTCAACGACAAGCCGACGGGTGCGGTCGTGGCACAACAGCCATTCGGCGGCACGCGGGCGTCGGGCACAAACGACAAGGCCGGTAGCTGGCTTAATCTGGAGCGGTGGGTCTCGCCGCGCGCCATAAAGGAAACGTTTTTACCGCCGAGAAACTTCCGTTATCCGTATATGGAAGAAGAATAACCGCCCCCCGCCTTCGTCGCCGAAGACAACAGGTGGGGAATTTAGTTTGATGGATAGTCGAGGCCCTTGATGCCCCGGACCGTCAGGTTTGCATTCGGAAAACCGTCGCGGGCGGAGCGAATCTGTTCTGCCTGAAGATAGCGGACCTGCCCGTCAGCAAAGAGATAATTTCGTCGGCCCTGCCAGCACCACCAGCCGTCGTCTTTATCTGCGTGTGAGTGATTGCTGAGCCATTCCCCGATGAGTATTTTTCCGGACGGCTGGATTACATTCCAGCATCGCTGCGGTACGGACGGTCGCGGATTCGTGTACGTGTCACTCTTGTCATTCATCGTATCGATTTGCTGGGCACTGTGGTAGAAGCTCATCGAATAGGCGTAACTGGTGGACTCATATTTATCTTTGGCGGTTGGGTCCGCGGGACAAAACAGAACCGAAGGATTATTCGCATCGAGATTGCCGCCCAGATAAGGTTCGACGAAGCTTCGCCAGCCCCGCCCCATCCACAGCCAGTAGCCCGCCGGCAGCGGGTCCTGCGCACAGGGATAGGTCTCATCATTCCCGCTCATGTACAGGTTCACAGCTAAATTGATTTGCTTGAGGTTGTGGGCACACTTGATTCGCACCGCCATATATTTGGCCCTCGTAAGCGACGGCGTAAGTATGGAAAGTAAAAGGGCGATAATCGCTATAACAACGAGCAGCTCAACAAGAGTAAAGCCGAGCCGGCCGCGCTCTTGTTGCACCTTTTCGTTAAGAAAATACTCCATTGTCATCTTCACTTTTATTAAAAAAAACGCTGCGCAATAACAATATAATGGATAACAGAAGAATTGATATGCCGATTATGCCACCTATTAACCAGAATATCAATATAATTATCCCCCCAGAATCCCCCACCAGAATTTTGCTGACGGCTGAGGAAACAGGAAAAAGCAAAGACACACTTACAAGTTTCGGCCATGAAAATCTCACTGGTGAGTCGACGGATTCAGGCAAAATAGCCGTCCTGGACTTGCTTAGGTTGAAAACGAGGAGAATAATTAATCCTCCATATATCAACCAGACAATTAACTGAGGGACAAATCCCGGCAAGGCTTCACGTCTTAAAACGATACCCAGGAATAAGTACTGAAGAAGCAAGAGAGTTACCAAAACTCGGAGCTCTTTTTTGTTCGGAAGAAGTGTTTTAATATCATATTCTTTTCCTTTTGTTTTATTTCTCCACAAATATATCAATAACATAAGAACTGCGGTTGTTGAAAATCCTGACAACAACGAATGCTTTGGTGAATGAGAATTGGCGCTTTGGAATATGCCGCATAGCAAAATAAATACTACGAATAAAACATAGCTTTTCTTTCTGCCTTTGAATATCTGTTTAATTCTATTCGGTGATTCGTTTATAATTTCTCTTGAGCAGGTCAATATATTCTCACCAACCAATAACGGAATAATGAATGCCATAAAGCAGTGCCAGAAAAGGACCAGCATAATAGTTTCTGCCACTGCTATCCCACCAACAGTTAGCATAGCTTCACCCCAGGTCGGGTCCCATAATACTTTGGTTATATAGGCCTCATACATTCCAAAAAGTGCGCCAGCGGCAAAAAGCGTATAGAGGGTAGGTTTGCCATAGTTGAATACGATATATCCAAGAATAAGAAGATGAAGGGTGTATAGGGGGAAAGTCACTATCAAACTCCAGGGATCGAAGGGAAACATAGTAGAGCCGGAGACAACCTCGGCGAAGAAAATGGAAAGAGCACCTAAGATAATCCAGAAAAAGACTTTATATCTCCTGGGTGGTAGAGTGTTGATAGCATTATCCATCATAATCATTCTGGTATATATATTGGCCTTGAAAGCCAAATATAATCACTACTCGACCGTAACGCTTTTTGCAAGGTTTCGAGGTTTGTCAACGTCGTGCCCGCGGAGCACAGCGGCGTGATAGGCCAGCAGTTGAAGCGGCACAACAGTCAGCATCGGCTGCAAAAGCTCCGGCGCATCGGGGATGTTAATTAAATGGTCGGACGGGCCGAGGACGGACTTGATATTCTCGTCGCCTTCGGTTGAAACAACGATTATTTTGCCCCCACGCGCCCGAACTTCGGCAATATTGCCCATAATTTTATCATATTGCGGCCCTGCTGTGGCAATGAAAACCGCAGGCATATCCTTAACGATTAAAGCAATCGGGCCGTGCTTCATCTCCGCAGCCGGGAGACCTTCAGCGTGAATATAGCTTATTTCCTTCAGCTTCAAAGCGCCTTCAAGGGCAACCGGATAATTAAAGCCTCTGCCCAAGAAAAGCCAGTTGTTCTTGTCAATATTTGCCGACGCAATGTCTTTGATATGGTCGGATTGGTCGAGTATTCGGCTTATCTTATCCGGTACTTGAGAAAGCTCATCGATGTACCTCACTGCCTCGTCGCTGCTGATATGCCTTCTTCTTGCTAATTCAATCGCCAGCATTGTCAACACCGCTACCTGTGCTGTAAACGCTTTTGTACTGGCAACGCCTATTTCCGGCCCGACATGCAAATATATCCCTGCGTCGGTCGCTCTGGCGATGGAAGAGCCAACGACGTTAACAATACCAAGCGCCGTTGCGCCTCGTTCTTTGGCCTGTTCTACCGCTGCAAGCGTATCGGCCGTTTCCCCCGACTGGCTTATCGATATAACAACAGTGCCGTCCTCGATGATTGGGTTGCGATATCTAAATTCGCTGGCGTATTCGGTCTCTGTCGGAATACGTGCCAATTGCTCAAACAGAAATTCGCCGACGAGACCGGCGTGGAATGCGGTTCCGCAGGCGGTCAGGATGAGCCGTTTTGTACGGGTCAATTCACGTAAGTACGAATCTATCCCGCCAAGTTTAATCCTGTTGTTCTGACAGTCAATTCGACCGCCCATGCAGGTGCTCAAAGCTTTCGGCTGCTCAAAAATCTCTTTAAGCATATGATGCGCAAAACCGCCCAGCTCGATTTGTTCCAGCGAAAATTCAATTTGCCTGAGGTCTTTAGCAACAGTAACATTGTCAATCGTCTTGGTATGAAACCCCTCCGGCCTGACGGTAACCATCTCGTTGTCGGAAAGGTATATTGCCTGAGTTGTATGCTCTACAATCGCAGCCGCATCCGAAGCCAGAATATATTCGTTATCGCCAACCCCTAAAATCAAGGGGCTGCCCTTTTTCGCACCGATGAGCATATCGGGAAAATCTGAGCAGACAATCGCCAGTCCGTAAGTGCCGTGCAGCTCGCCAAGAGC
>SMTZ1_10014260_pt1 | contig 14615 bp, 13 predicted proteins | sample DeeMarSWOR136_30_FD_25667 | JGI IMG/M metagenome (IMG submission 25667) | reverse complement strand
CCGAAGCTGCATTCAAACCGGCAATCCTCCCAAAGTGTATGGCCATTCCGTGGCTAAGGCCAGGGCACATTGTGGGATAATCTCCGGCGAACAGGTTGCCCATAGTATTACCCGCGATGTAAAGTCCGGGAATAACTTTCCAATCTTTATCCAGTGGCTGTAAATTCGTATTAATATTAAGACCCCCCATAACAGCCAGTAGAGAGTAGCTGTTTTTACCAGCATAAAATGGCGGCCTGTCAATTGGAGATAACCGATCAGGACGTTTACCAAAATCCAGGTCTTTCCCAAGACCTGCCAGCTTATTGTATCTATTTACCGTCGCCTTGAATGTTTTGACAGGCAGTTTCATCTTAATCGCCAGTTCTTCGATTGAGTTAGCCGTTTTTGATACTTTAGCTACTTCCTGCTGGATTTTTTCAGTAGCTATAATGATTTTCCCAAGGCCTATCCCGTGATATGGTATCTCCTCCGGGTACTTGGAATCGAATACCTGCCAGGCTGTCGGTTGTCGCTCGACAGCGTTAATGTTACTTTGAATCGGCACGTCTTCGTTTTGAAAACGCTCCCCCATAAGATTTACCTGTAGAAATGCAGAACTAAGAAGGGGCCCGGCGGGACCATGAATCATTGGAGCGTGCGGCCCCGGTTCCATTACAGCACCAATCCACATCGCCATCATATGCCCGTCTCCGGTAGAGGTAGGTATCATCGATGCGAGATACGATGACTGAGGGCAGTATTTGGCCATCATTTCTGCGTTGTTTCCGTAATCTCCCGTGCAGAGTATTACGGCTTTTGTTGCATTAAACTGCAAATATTCTCCGGTTGCATCGATGGCGATAACACTGGTGACCCGACCCTTCTCTTTTGTCAACAGTTGTTTCACGCGGGTCTTGAAATAAGTAACAACACCTTTCTTCACGGCATTATCCAATAAACATTTTGCCATCAGGTGTTCACTTTGATATTGATGAGTGGCTGAGTACTGGGGATAATATTCAGTGGCGTTATCGAAAACCGGCGGCGGGGGATATTTGCAAATAATCACCTCGATACCGGCGGCATCCGTCATATCCATTAACCAGTCCGCAGTTTCACCGCTTCCCTCCGCCCACATTCTAATCAATCTTTGGTTTGGTTTGTTGGATCCGTATTTCATCAGGTTTAGTATAACTTCGTCTTTATCAATTTCGATGCCCAGCTTCTTCTGAAGCCGGCTACCGATGAAGGCATTATCGTGACCGCGCGCCTGAATTGTCGCCATCTTTTCTAATAGGACAGTTTTGGCTCCTGCTTCTGAGGCGGAAAGTGCAGCGCTCAAACCAGCTACTCCCGCACCGATTACTACAACTTCGGCATCTATATGTTTCTTGATATTACAGGATGGAATTGGGTCCGGAGGTATCTCGAAATCATATTTTCTCTCCGGAATTATACTTTTCCTTAACTTAATGGGCGGCGAGCTTAAGGGAGGTACGTATCCGATTTTAGCCAGAGTGCGCTCACTTTTATTAGGAACCGAAGAATCTTGCCCGGTTTTCTTATTGTTTCGGATTCCGGGGGCATTGCTGGGTATATATGGCGTGCTTAAGGATAAATTGTCTGGCTTTCCACTCAAAACTTACCTCTCATCAGGCCGGATATTCTCCTTGGATAGTCAGATTCTAAATTAAATTATCTAGACCCCTTCGAAAAACTTTCTGGGGCCATTTACACAAAGAGTGTCTAACATAGCTTCCGGCACTCCCATTTCTCTGAGTTGATGAAAGACTACCTTCTTCATATACAGATAACCATAGGGATTACCTTTTTCAATACTCTCCTTTACGTCAGGTGGATAAAACGTTTCCGGAGTGGCTAAACCAAAGTCATGAGACGGAAGAAGGCGATCAATCCAGCCTGCATCAATCAGTAACTTCAGGGTTTCTGTCCGGTCACGTGAACTCAAACCAAGTCCCGGATAACGGTCCATGCCGAGGTAACATCCCTGGTCCAGCAGCCATGTAAGATATTCCATATCAGTAGAGTCATTGACATGGTCCACAGCAACCCTGTTCAGGTCGACGCCTTCCTCTTTTAAGATGGCTAATTGCTGCCGGGCTAACTGTCCGAGTGCATCGGAATGCAGCATAATTGGAACTTGAGTCCGGCAGTGAGCTCTGGCTACGGCGCGCAGCATTATTTCTCCCGTTGCTGTTACTTCACCGTGGTCGGCAGCCGATTTGAGAATGCCAGCTTTAATACCGGTACCAGCGATACCTTCCTGAATCTCCCGAACGAATAAGCCGGCATACAGGTCCGGGGAAGTTCCAGCGATATACTCGGGTAAATTCATCCACCATCCGGTACACGCTATGATGTTGACATTAGTTCGCCGGGCAATATCGGCCAGTACAGATACATCCCGTCCGAGATCGTAAGTAGTAGCGTCGACTATAGTATCAATCCCTTCCTTCTTGGCTTCGGTTACCCCGTTGATAATCCGGTCCATAAAACCCTCGCCAAATAGTTCAGGAAAATTTTGGGCAACGGGACCCTGACTCATGACATGCTCATGCATAAGCGTAAAACCGAGATCTCTAGTATCAAGGGGACCAAGAACGGAATTCACAATACTCACAATATAAAGGCTCCTTCCTGCCGGCAGGTTTATTTCGGCCTGTCAGCTATCTCCTCCAATTTTTCCTCGATAAACATCTGGGCTTTGAGCAAATCTATTTCATCGGGTCTGTTCCGGATATCTCCGTGGAAAGTCCTGGGCATGGGGTCATCGAGAAACTTACCCGGGCAGCAAAACCGCCCGATACATTGAAAACCGATATGCTCTAGTTCCAGTTCCAGCAATTCCAACGCGGGGTTAGCCTCTTTGGGCCCGAATTCATACCCGCCGTAGGTGATGAATACTATCGCTTTGGGAGAATCGGGACCCAGGATTATTTTTCTATGAGCGGTCTTCGGGTTCCCTTTATTCTCGGGTATAGGTTCGGTGATATAGGGAATGGTTTCATCCCTGAACTGCAATGTAATGCGGGGATCCATCCCGGTTCTAAACCCCCTCAACATGTTCAGAACTTCATTATACGGCAGATGCGCCCTGAGTCCGGAACCAGCACATATGAAATCATATTTTCGGATATCGTAAGGAGGTCTGAGGATATCATCGGCTTCTTTACGTACTTTGAAGATATCACATTGCCAGCTATGTTTTTCGAATGTTTCTTTGAACCTTAGCGCCACTTTTTCCGTATTGCCGGTAAAAGAAGTATATGTAATCAAACATTTATTAGCCATTTTACCTCTGCTATCACATTTTTTGTCCTGAGTGAAGGTCTCATATTAATCTTATTGTAACGCTTGGCTGGTATTAATTACGGGGAGAAGATCATAGCATTGCCTTTGGAGCTGGTGGCTGACCTTCTAATGAGTTATGAAGTTGTACTGATTATATTCCTTTCTCTGTTTTTCTATCAAGGCACTAAATCGAAACTTCCATTCTTCTGATAATATCATCTTGAACCCCTTTGCTCAGATCTACGAAATAGGCACTGTAACCGGCTACCCTTACGATTAAATCATGATAGTTATCCGGAAATTTCTGCGCATCAAGGAGCTGCTCGTTCCCGACGACATTAAATTGAACCCATTTACCACCCATGTCAGCGTAGGTATGGATAAGAATTCCCAATTTTTTCAGGTCCTCTTTAGTTGTCAAAGAGGAGGGGTGCAGCTTTACATTGAGTAGTGTAGAAGAACACAACGCCTGGTCTATCTTGGCGGCACTCTTAAGCATTGATGTAGGCCCATTCGTATCTCTCCCCTGGGCAGGTGAAACCGTTCCATCAGATAATGTCGTGCCGGCAAGGGCGTCCGTAGGTATGATATTTTGTTTCCTCGTCTATTAAAAATTTATAGAGGTCTCTGGCTATCGAATCGACATAGTCGATATCGTTACCGTATTTTGGCGCCTGAAGGCACATTTTTCTGACACCCTCATGGCCTTCCCAGTTCACAGCTAATGCCTGTTTCAGATTTTTTATAGTAGTTTTCTTTTCATCGAAGACCAGCATCTTAATTGCAGCCAACGAGTCAACCACATTTATGGCACCGACAGGCACCATTACCGCCCTGAAGTCATACGGCGGCACCGCATCTCTTTTCGTTAAAGGTTTCCCTATCTTGATGCCATCCTGCATTAACATCGTATCCAGTATTTCTACAACATCGTAGTAACTCTGGATATCTCCCTGATGCCCGTTAAGAAGAAAACTGTGCTCATGCCACAGACCGATAAAATAGCTTAGGGAGGCTTTAAATGCAGCGTAGAAATCTTCAAAGGTCCTATATTCTTCAACACCCGGTTGTCCAGGTCTGATTTCCAGACCTGTCCGGGGGTCTACGCCATTATTCAGAAATATTTCAAAGACCTTGGGAACAACGAAAAAGAGACCGGCCAGGAAACTGGCTTTTCCCGGAATAGCCGGGTCAACACACCCGGCGAGGTGGTAATTACGTGCCTCTTCTAAGGGTATCTCTCCATGCGTTAAGTAATCGATAAAAGATTTATCCAGAGCCAGGGCCGGCATGCCGATACCTGTCCTTACCACCTCCAGAGCCTTAACCATCAAATCTTCCGGTGTTCCCTCGTGAACTCTCAGCGTTATCGTGTGATGAGGTGTCCTGAGACGGTTAGCTGCCTCCAGGACCAGATAGGTAAGTTCGTTACTGGCGTCTTTACCGTCAGCGGTGACGCCGCCGATGGTCATGTTACGCCATTTAGCGAACCCCGCATGTTGTGATCGCTTGGCGCGCGAAAGTTTTATGTTTTCAGGCCGCATGCATTTGAGACGTAATTCACAAAGCAAAGCCATGACTTCTTCGTCACTGATCTGTCCTTTGCCCCGGTCCCTTTTGAAAAACGGGTACATATACTGGTCAAATCTTCCGAAATTATGCGTCGAGGTAGGCGTGGATAATATCTGGTTGAACCATAGCGATTGCATTGCCTGATAAAAACTCTTCGGAGAATTAGCCGGGACCCAGCGACATGTATCTGCTATTTTCTCCAGATGCTTCTTGCGCAGGGGATCTTCTTCTGCCCCGGCTAATTTTTCGGCTGCCTCGGCATATCTTTCGGCAAGTCGGATGACCGCTTTCAACACCGTTAACGAGGCGGTTAAAAACAATTTCTTTCCCACCGCATCCAGGGAGAAGAACCTCAAATTCCGGAGCTCTTCTTCAATTTCTTTAATGATCGGGTTCAGTCCGTTAAGCCATCCGGTGAAGTCCGTATAGCAATCGGTAAAGTTAAAAGACAGGCAAAGCCCGCTGCCGGCATATGCTCCTCTGAATTCATCTTTGCTTCTCATCGGTGGCAGAGTTATGCCTACTTGCAGGTACTTAAATCATGGGCCAGTCCGTTTCTTCAACCGAGACAATCCCGTCCTCAGCCGCACTCCTGATCTCATCCTCCTTCCATACACCGAGAAACGGGTCTATTTCAGCCCCCCAGGGCTTGCTGGCCCCCTCACCTACAATAAGCTCATCGTTGTCGATTAATACTGGTATATTCTCTAGCATATTTGAATGAGCTTTGGCGTAACGTATAATGGCCGGTTCACCTTCCGTTTGTTTAAATGATTCGGTGATCAGTCTTGCCTTTTCGATACATAAGGGGAACCCTCCCCTGATTATTTTTGCTGATAATTGTTCCATTTCATCCACCTCACGCTCTGTCATAATTGAAATACATATGATAGCAACTTTAAATCCAGCCCATTTCTATATTACCATCGGATTACTTCTTTCCAAAGTCTGGATAGCTCGGAAAATGCGATATAACAATGAACATTTTAGCGATACGGACAGGCTTGATTTGCGTCATTACTAATATACTTTGAATAATAACCTTACCTTAAACCATGAATTAGTGAAATTTACCCGCCGATATATGTCTCCAGGCCGTAAGAAGCAGCGATTTTTTGCACTTCCAGCATATGCTCATCTGCAGGGGGAATGATAGAAATGTTTTTACCCTCCTTGCCTAATCTTTCATACTTGGATTCTCCCAATTGGTGATAAGCCAGAAAGTGGACAGGTACCGATCTGCCTAATTCAGTGGCGACAAAATCCGAGACCGCATGGATATTTTGAGCTGAATCATTATAGCCGGGTATGATGGGAATGGGGACACCTGTATATTCCCGGTGCTTTTCAGAGTCCATATGTTTTAAATCGTATAATACGAGGTCCGTATATTGCAACACATCTTTGAATGGTTCCCAATCGGCATACCCGCAGGTTTCGATAATAGTATGAATTCCGGATTGCCGGCAGAGTGAAAGGATATTCCTTGAAAAATCGGGCTGAAAAAGCGGTTCACCTCCGGTGAGTGTCACGCCTCCATTCGATCGTTTATAGAATATCTCATCTCCTTTTACCTTCTGAAATACTTCCTGAACAGCCATCTCCTTCCCGATAAGACTTCTCGCCTCATTAGGGCAAACCTGTGTGCACTGGCCTGATCCGCTGCATTTATTACGATAAGTATAAGATTTCGCCTCGATGATTTGAATGGCATTCGCCGGGCAAACTGCAACACACTTACCACAACCCGTACACTTTTCCCTGAAATAAAGCAGTTCAGGTTTTAACGACTGTGACTCGGGATTCTGACACCAGATACAACGCAGAAAACAACCCTTCAGGAAAACGTTGGTACGGATTCCAGGACCATCATGAATAGAGTAATGCTGGATATTGAAGATCTGACCTTTTATATTGTCGTTCTCTTTGAGTTTCGACACTTATACTCCCTTAGCGATGAGAGATATTCATAATCAAACGCCAAAGCAGTCGACCTCGTCCCTTACCGGGGCTCCGGTGCTTTTCTATTAAAATCGTTACCCATTAAAAAATGGTCTGTTTAGACGTGTCCGGTACTATATTCAGCAGGTCGGTGTATCCATCCATAATCTGGAGGGGATCGGTAATCAGCAGATATTTATCAGTAGTCTGTTCCCATGCAGGCCACTCAATGAGTCCTTTCACGCTGGGATTACCTGTTCTGGCAAAATTGGTCCATATCGTCATGATATTTTCGGCTACTGCCCGGTCGGAATCGGATATTATGGGCATTTGGGATTTTGCTCCGGAAGCCGAGTATCCCCCAAAATGACCGGCCCAAGCTTCGACATCATCAAGAGCACCGAAAACGTAATGCAGTTCCATGGCATGGGCTGCTACGCAGCCATCGCGTCTCCAGCCTTCCGGTACCTGGTCGAAGAGCGCCGCATATCCCCTTGAGTTATCGGTACTCGGGCCGGTTAACAGCCTTAAGTAGTCCTTGATCATCATATCGGCAATAAGCATGCCGGGACCGGTCAATTCTCCTTTGTTAGCTACCATAAGGTAGGGGACCTGATTCCTCCGGCCTGTCTGGAAGATATTAACCAGTGTATCCGGTAAAAACCAGCCTTCGTGTACCACTTGCCACGGTCCCATAAACATATATTCCGGGCCCATTTCAACGTTCAGTTCCTGGTCGGTATTTATAATTGTCTCACAGGGTAGGTGACGCACTGCATCTAGGGGATCGCTTTCTTTATCGACACCGAGTTTGTGGAATAATTTTTCCCCGAATGCTTCCATTTCATTTAGCGGTATCGTATCGAAGTAACGTCCGCCGCTTTCCACGATAGCACGCTGGAACAACCCGTTTGCCAGCGGTGACGCCATCAGAGTAGCAACTTTCAACCCACCTCCGGACTCACCAAAGATTGTCACGTTATTAGGGTCACCTCCGAAAGAGGAGATGTTACGCTGCACCCACTGCAATGCAGCAATCATGTCAAGGAACATATAATTGCCTGAAACGTGTTGTTGAGATTCATCAGTGAGAAGAGGATGTGCACATAAACCCATTACCCCTAACCTATGATTTATATTCACCTGAACAACGCCGTGGAGCGGCAGTCCGAGGTTGTTGCATAAAGAAGAGTTACCGTTTCCGTATCTGAGGCCACCGCCGTGGAGCCAGACCATTACCGGTAATTTGCCAGCATTATTTTCGGTCGGCGTCAGGACGTTAAGGTAAAGGCAATCTTCACTCGATGGCACTTTTTTCAATGCCTCGGGTGAATTAGGGTCCGGGTACTGGGCTGCCTGAATACCGAATTCGGTACATTCCCGAACACCTGACCATGGCACCGCCGGCTGTGTTGGTTTCCAGCGTAATTCTCCAGTGGGAGGGGCGGCATAGGGAATACCTTTATACAGGTAGACTTCCCGACCGGCTTGACTCACTCCGGTACCAGTAATATAGCCGGTATCCAGTTTAACCCTGTTCGTCAGGTCCCTCCTTTTTTATTTCCAATTTTTCGTAATCTCGTCTGGGAGCGGTACATTCTGCTCGCTGAGACGCTTTTGAAGCTTCTTGATGTCCACCTGCGCTGTATCTACCTTATCTTTCACGGCAATGGCCGCCGCTGTGCCCGCTGCCTGTCCTGTAGCGAAACAATATTGTATCGGTGCCAGAAGGTCGTTAGCGACAATATCGGTGGAAATACACCGTCCGGCTGCCAGCAAGTTTTTTACTTTTCGCGGCACCAGCGCACGGTAGGGAACATGCCAGTGAGGATAGTCGGGAGAAAAATTATGCCGAAAATCCGGGCCCATCATAATCGTGTCGGGGAAGACGACCCCGGAACGAATCTCCGGCGCGGTTACAACATGTTCACCGATAAGCCGGCGGCTACAGCGTACACCGATCTGTGAAGCGGTATCGATTATAAAGCTTTTTGCAAAGCCGGGCATTTGTTTTTTTAAAAAATCATGGGTAATGCGCATTCGATGGCGGCCGTCTACTTCCAGCCGGGTGAGGTCCTCTACACTTAAGCCGTTCAGGTGTGGGACATTGTTATTGACCCATATCACGTCTTCACGTGAGGTGCGGATAAACATTGTGAATCCCCGCAGGTTTTCCAGTTCTTTCAACAGTTCGTCGTGAGTCTGCGGACTGCTTTTTCTGAAACCGAAGTATTTATCCGGATCGATGTTACCAATGCGGAAGACAAACGCCAGCCTTGAAGACCTGTCATCCGGGTTAATCCTGCTGTCGAACGGGGCACCGGCCAAGGCATAGACATCTCCATCTCCGGTGGTATCGATAACAACCTTACCCAGCAATGCCTGCCGGCCCGATTTACTTTCAAAGACAACACCTTTAACGGTATCATCATCCACGAGCGCATTAACGAATAGAGAATGGAGTAAAAGCTTTACGCTGGCTTCCTCTGTCATGTCGTTCAGGATGCACTTTAAAATCTCCGGGTCCATAAAGACGCTTAATCTTATCTTGCCGTCGATAACGCAAAAAGAATAAGTTCTCCAATAGTCGACCAGTTCAGCTTTACTAGAACCAAGGTCTTCCATCTGGGGATGCAGAGCAGCGCCGAAGGCATCCAGCCGGTCGATAACCTCTTGGCAAATACCGGCTATCTGCGGTTTATTCGTACCGTCACTCATCGGCATAATAAGGGTTACCAGCCCACCGGAGGCCAGACCGCCGAGGTGCCCATACCTTTCAAGGAGAATGACCCGGGCGCCATTCTTGGCTGATGCTACTGCCGCCGCAATACCGGCCGGTCCACCTCCCACAACGACGACATCAGCCTCTTCAAAAATTTGGATGTCCCGCGCCGATTCCCGGATCGTTTTCGCACCGTGAATATTATCTTCCACGTTTGATATATGGTGATCTAATTCAGCAGACATAGTACAAAGCAATTATAGCACCACAGGAGCATCAATACATTGTGATGCGTATTTTCAGTAATATTCTCACCAATTGGATGGGCATGATGATTTAGCTGTTTTTTGGTATGTTTCTTTATGACTATTTATTAAGTGGAGTAGGGGTTAAACAAAACCGAGGTTTGTTCAATACAATAAGATCACACAAAAGTCAGTTTTGTTAGGTGACATTCATCATCTTTCAAGAGTAATATAATGGCAAAGTATCTAGTTCCACTTTATTAACCTTTTTTACAGGTTTGGAATTTACATATTGAGGAGGTTAAAATATGGAAAGTAATTCAACCGAAAAATCGACTTTTACGCGTTTAGTACATATCGGGGTAGTGGTCAGGGATATGAACAAGACTATCGATCGTTTGAATGCCTTAGGCATAGGACCTTTTAAACCCAGAATTTTGCCTCCGGATGCCCAAGAAAAATACAGGGGGAAGCCTTTTATTCCCAGCCAGAGAGTAGCTATTCAAATTACTCAAATCGGCAATATGGAACTGGAATTAATTCAACCCATTGACGGAGAATCACCCCATCAGGAATTTCTTGATGAAAAAGGAGAAGGTATTCAGCATCTAGGCTTCATAGTCGACAATCTTGAAGAAGATGTAAATTGTCTTACCGCCGAAGGTTCCAGCATACTGCTTACGTCCCAATTCAAGGGTGGTGGCGGCGTGGCCTATCTGGATCTTGATGTGGCAGGATTAATAGTTGAACTGGTACAGCCTGGTCATACGTAATTTGAATCGTCAGCCATCCAGTAAAAATAATCATTGCTATTCAGTAAGTTAGTTGAAGTCGGATACTATGGAAGAAGCAGAGTACATCTTAGAGTAACATTCCGTCATTCTGTGCAAACGGTCTGATGATTGAAATAGTCGAACTCATAACTGATTGAAGGAAGCCTTGAGCATATAGTATAGTAATTCTAGTTACCTGAAGAAAGTAAGGGGGACAAAATTATGTGGTGGAAAAAGAAGAAGCAGAAGAAAGAGGAACCAGTAGAGGAAAAGAAAGAGGAAGGTTTGCTGGAGGAGTTATGTGGAGACGATGTAAAATTATGTGGTTTTCTTAGTATGCACTTGTTATTAAATCCGTTATCGGGGCTCTCCAATAAAGATCTCGATATCCTTACCGAGGAGGCAGAGAAAAGCGGGGACTTTAGAGAGGCAATAGATAAGGCCATTTTCGAGGCTACTCAAAATCCGGACGAAAGGGAAAGATACACTAAAGCTATCCAAAACCTGGCATCTAAGGCAATAAACGCAACTGAGCAAGAAAAAGAAAAGGCGGAGAAGGAAGGAATCACTGACCGGGCTGATTCTCTTAGGAAAAGGATTGAAGAACAGAAATTTATGAGCGAAAGAACCGAAGACATAATAAATATAGCATCAAAGTTCTACGATGAAGAATTACTGGAACTGGGAGAAGACGAGAGAAGAGCAGCGAGAGTACAAGAGAGACAAAGAATTGAAGCAGAGGAATTGAGAATAAGCAGACAGGAAGAGTCAGATCGAAAAGCAAGAAAAGAAGAAAGAAAAAAGATGGGAAGAGAAGAGAGAAGGGAAGCCGAGAGACAAGAGAAAATAGCAGAGCTGGCAGCAGAGGAAAGTAAAAAAGCGAGAGCTGAAGAGAAGAGGGAAACTGAAAGGGAGGAAAGTAGAATAGAAGAGGTGGAAAAGGCGGAGCGAGAAGTAAGAAAAGAAGAAAGAAGGCGGAATGAATAACTCGGCTGTTTAAGCCTCCTCATATGGATTGATATTTTTACCAATTATGTAGATCATTATGAAGAACTCCAACTCTCATAACCGATTGGTCCTAGGTACGATCCCTACCGAGCCTACTATCAAGAATGGAAAATTTTTCTTACTTTATAGTGAGTCAACTTGACAAATGGAATCCTTTTATCATATATTTTATGTGTAGTTCCAGTTTAGGTTATTGCAGGTTAATTGAAATCCCCCTGAGATTTACATCATGCGTTAGATGACCCAAGCTCTTACTAAATACCAGAGAGGAGGTCGTCTAATGACTTTTGAGGGCAAATCGATCCAGTGTTCCGACTGCGGGTATACCTTCACTTTCAGTGCAGGAGAACAAGAGTTTTTCCAGTCTAAAGGCTTTACACATGAACCTAAGCGTTGTCCTTCATGCCGTCGAGCCAACAAAGCACGGCGTGCCGACAATGTCGGCAACACTTACGCATCCCGGTATTAAATCTTCTGCAGATCTACATCCATTTAAGTACCTATAATGAAGTACCCCCAAAAGGGCAGGCATAATAACTGATTGTAAGGTACTGTCTGCCCTCTAGGGTTACTGGTGGGGTAGTAAGAGGCATTCTTCCTGTTCTTTAAGATTAGCAGTTAATGGCAACATTGAAATTAAGCGCAATAATTATGGTAAAGGTGGTAAAAAATAAATGTATATACCTTTAATAATTCTTGGTAGCCTGCTTACAGTTGGTGTAATCTGGCTTATCATCTGGCAAGTAAGAAATAGTAGACCCAGAAGTATATGGAGGGATTAAACAAAAGTAATATTGATAAATTAAGTACCCTTAAAGGGAAGACAATATAAATATTTTCAGGTGCTGTCTGCTCTCTAGGATTTGGTATGATAAAGTAAGAGATATTCTTCCTGTTCTTTAAATGGGGAGGTAGAAAATGAACAAACTCGTACAAGAAGCTGCTGAACGAGAACTTGATCGAGCAATCTTGGCAGGTGAAAAGGCTAATTCCCAATATTACCAGATACTAAGGCGATTTATACCTACTAAATTAGCTATCTCCGAAGAAAAAACATGTCAACCTGATGCCAAACTTGATGCGAATGGCTTGAAGCTAATCGATGCAGCCTGGCTAACACTTCAACACACTGAGAAGAAACTCCGAAGTGCCTACATGAAGCTTTATGTAGCTTATCTCTAAAGAAAATATTTTAAACTCTTGAAAGCCAGAAAAAATGGCAGAGTATTAATTTTAGAAACAAAATAGCAAATTATTGGGTCAAATCAGATTCTTTTGTATAATTATTAGCTTTATCTATATGATCATTAGCACTCGATACCTTTATTTCCATATATTAGGTTCAGGTGGTACTGTTTGGTACCACCTTGTCATTTATTGTGGTGAAAAGTTGGTTAGCAATAATGTTAGCAATATTAAGTAATATCACCAATTAAGGTTTGGTGTAATTGCACTATCAAGATTTATCGTGAGTGATAAACTAACGATAGAGGATGATATTGGGAAAAGTGGAAACACACTCATATTATTGTTTGGCCCTGAAGAGGCCATCGTTTGTATTGATTTCTTGCTGATACGTGATGACAGCAGTAGATGATAGTTGTATATGAATATATCAATAGATTCAATGAACTCAAAGGGAGATGAAAGGGCAGTCAATAAATCCTAGCATCAGAAAAGGCTGTTCAAAGAGGCAATTTAGTATGGAAGACATGAAAAGGGCGATAATTATGGAGCGTGTACTAAGAGATATGCGGGGAGAAGGTAATAGCTTGGCTACCATGGCCAAGCGGTATAACCTGAGTGAGGAAAGTATAAGAAATGTTTTGGGTATTAGACCCGAGGAGAAGGAGTCAAGTTCTAAGCCAATACGAGTCAGTATCTGGAAGAGGTTGGGATTTTAATATGAAAGTTTAAATGAAAGTGAAGGTGAAGAAATAAATCTTGGTAAATTTATATATTAGATTTAGCTTAGGGTGGTACTGTTTGGTACCACCTTGTTATTCATAATGGTTAAAAGTTCGTTAGTAAAAATTGGCAAGTGATGAGGGAGTCGAGTGTAGGCCGTGCAGGTCTCGAACCTGTGATACCCTGATTAAGAGGTTGGGTGTTGCTTTTCGGCTCTAGAGCCTGAGTTGTGATCATCACCTGGACAATCAGCTAGAATGTGGCTTAATAATTCATCTTTTTGTTATTAAACAAAAAGCCATAAGGTTATTGGTTGACCGGCTATCTTCTCCACTATTCCTCAATTGATACCCTTAATTCAACCAAGAGTAATCATTATAAGTCTGGATTCAATAACTTTTTCAAAGCAATCACTTTCTAAATAAAATTATTGTTAGTAATATTTTATTTTTAAAATGATTTACGATTGATTGTTTTCACGACACAATCATATTGACTAATAAATTTTGGAGGTCAATATGAGCATCAAGAAATCACGATCAAAAGAAGCTCTGAAACCAGAAAAACCCGAGACTCAAGAAACACCTGTTGAAGCATTACCCGAACCAGAGAAAGAGTCAACCACTATTCCTAATCCTGATGAACAAGCCTCTACTCTTGAACCAACACCTGAGCCTACACCAACGCCGCCATTGACTATGAAGTACCTTTACCAGGAAATCCAAACCATCAAGGCACAGTTAGTTGAGCAATCCCAGTTGATTACTCAGCTGCAAGAAACCCTGGCCCGGAAACGTAAGCCAGTCACATCTAACGGCAAGATCCAAATCCGGGACAAGCAGACCGGCACTGTCTACCCATCCAAGAACAACTACTACCAATCACTACTCAAATCAGGGGAATTGAAAGACCTGGTCGATAAGGGGCTCTTCGGCGATATCCCCCAGAAGAACACCTTTGGCTGGTATGTGCTGGTGTGTGAGTGGTCGGACAGGTTCGAGGAGGTACATAAAGCTGCACAATAAGCAGCAGTAAATAGGGGATATCAAATTATTAAGATACATTTAAATTGCATGCAAATTGTATTTCAGTGCATCTAATACTATTTACAGCAAGAAAGCATAAACAGAATATGGAAATGCCTGATATAAA
>SMTZ1_10016163_pt1 | contig 14620 bp, 11 predicted proteins | sample DeeMarSWOR136_30_FD_25667 | JGI IMG/M metagenome (IMG submission 25667) | reverse complement strand
AAAATCTCAACAGGGTGATTAGGATGTTTACTTCGAATAAGATCGGGTGCTGCCATAGCGAAATAATATCCCCATTCGCAATCTGCACTGTATGTAATAATTGTTCTACCTTGGTCTTCAGGTATAGGGCTTAGATCGGGAATTTTCATTGGCACATATTTTCCTTTGATCTCGAGGAACATCTCCTGGTGGCCCTGTCTGAAACCATGTTTTTCATAGAAATCAGCGAGGGGCAAATCCCCTTCATGTGGGAAAGGCCTCGTCACGATGAATTGGCTGGGCCTTCCTCCCAGACAGTCTAAACCTTGTCGGCTTTCTTCAATTAAAGATTTCATCAAGGCGTTTCCAACTCCTTTTCCTCGGGTTTCTGGAGAGTTGTTGAATATACATTTGAAATATATCGCACCTTCCCTTGGGTTATGAATATAAGGCATCGCCTCTTCAGGATAGAATAGAATCTGGGCTACAGCTTTCCCATTTAAGTAGGCTATTTTCATGCAGGGTCCGTGCTTTTCCAGCATCTCAAGAAGCCATTGTCTCTTAAGATCTCTTGCCTTTACCAGTATGGGATCGTTTATAGGTGCGAATGGTCTATTGCTGGAGCAGATATTTAACGCGGATTCCAAGTTTTCCCTAGATATGTTTTCTATAATCAGCAATCACGTACACTTTTTAATGTTAGTTCAATTTTATTAAATAACTTTCGCTTGGACAATCCTAATGGAAATTATGCAGGAATACTATTACAGAGACATAGGACCATACCTGAACCCAAAAAAAGAGGGTATTGGTTTTATCCATTGATCCTTCCGTCTTTGAACTCGTAGATCTCAGCTCCTTGGAACTCCACCTTTTTATTGGTTGGAGGCACACCTAGGAACTCTCCTTTGTGCGTCATGGACTCGTAGAATTCCGCTACAACGGTATCACCTTGAGAGATAATTCGATTCTCCCATACTTTGAGATCTGGAAAGCTTAACAATAAATTATCATAGAACGCCCTTATTCCTTTCCTGTCGTGTTTATTTCCAAATGGGTCTACCCAGACAAAGTCTTCAGATAATAGCGACCAACATTCATTCATATCACGATTATTAAAGTCTTCATACAGTTTTTTTACAGCTCTAATATTAGCTTGCTCACTCAATTTGATCACCCTTTTTTTATGTGCGCGAGCCACAATTCGAGTTCATCAGTTTATTTGTATTGTGCCTGTGAATGTCCATGTCATTGGATCTGGAGTAACAAAGTCAACTGTGCCTTCACACTGCTCCTTGAGGCCGATCAAATGCATCCACTCCGGTATTGCATCAAGGACTTTTCCGTTTCCAGTAAACTTGCCATTCTTAATTCTGGTTACACCTTCGTCAAATCCACGTAAGATTTCATTTCCATCGCCGTCTTCAATCCACCATAGTTCAAAGAAGTATACCATGCTTCCTTTAGATTCCACAATAGGTTGGTACCAATACATAGTCATTCCCTCAAAGGGTCCACTGGTAATAGTTGCTCCCCATCCATCGGATATCTTCCATCCAACTACTTCAAATCTCAGAGGTTTCTTGGCCTGTACCATTGCGACTGAAACTAACATCAGTGTTAAAATTAATGCCAGAAAAGCTATCGACCTTTTAGATTTCACTCCTCTTTTTCACCTCACCTTTTTTTCTTGGTACTTGTATAGCTCCCCACCTCGGAGCTGAGGCTCAACTCGTGATCGGGACTCTCAAGAACTCTCTGAAGTACGTCCTCGTCTATCTCTATCCTCAGTACACCGTTTTCCCCAACCATTTCGAGAGCACTGCATTCAATGATCGACACCTCCAAGAGCCTCCCAAGGTCTCCATCGAAGAGAACCCGGTCATGAGCTTGATCAGAGATCGATATGTTCCTGACATGCTTCTTGGACCCCATCTCCACCGAGAAAATGCCGTCCGTGTTCTCACGTTCCTATTCTCACTTGTCTTGCCTTCAAGCACTGCAAAAACGAAATATCGATAATAAAACTCCGAATCATCAATAAGCGCTAAAACACATTAATACTTCCGAAAACACATCGTTTATTCGAATGAAAACCTCCGGGGAATTCCACGATCTACTTTTCGAGATGTCAAACGAGAACAGATATGGAGTACTTCTGATTCTCCAAAAAGAAGCAAAGCGTATAACGGAACTCACCCGAGAGATGAAACTTACTACTACCGAGGTGAGACGACACGTTTCTAGGCTCGCGAAGGTAGGTCTCATACAGAGAGATGTGGGAGGGTATTATCATCTTACACCATACGGTGAAACGTCCCTTCTTCTACTTCAAGAATATATTTTTCTGTCATCCAACAGCGAATACTTCAAGACACATACGCTTTCTAATATTCCGACGGAATTTTTGAAACAGATAGGTGAGCTCGACGCAAGCATACATTTGAATGACGCCATGGGTTTTCTTCGTTACACAGAGAATCTTTTCAAAGATTCAAAAGAATACGTTTGGCTAATTGTCAATCAATTTCCAATGTACTCCCTCACAACGATCGTCGAAGCAATAGAACGCGGGGTCCAATTCAGGATCATAGAGCCGAGAGAGCGAATACTCAATCCCGACATAGAATCCATGACCTCTGAGGAGACTCAGGCTCTGAGCCGCACTAGGCAGACTCCTCTGGTCGACCAAAGAATGATGGATGAGGTCAACGTATACCTGTTTTTATCGGATAATCGATGTATTATTTCGTTCCCAACTACTGACGGTCAATACGATTACAGGGGGTTCACCGCAACAGACGACTCTTCTCTCAAATGGTGTGGGCAACTATTTCAGCACTACTGGGATGAGGCCGAACTCAGAACACTCGCTCCTCCTTTAGCGCATGGAAAACGCGGACCTATCTCTAAAAGAGGAGAATCTCTTGGTCAGGTCGTGGTTGTTGGTCGTGAGAATCCGGCGATTGATATTCAGGCAGTTCAAGACGCCGTGGACAACTATGACGAAGTGACGCTCATAGGCACGTTTAATTTCGGATCTTCGATGGTCCAGATATCCAGGAGCGTCGTTGTGAGGGGAGAAAGACGGGAGGATGACATTCCAGAGACTACTATTTACAAAAAGGGTTGGGCGTTTCCGTTTAGAGAATGGGATTGTGTTTTCAAGGTAGATGGCGAAGGCGCAGATGTCACAATATAGCCTGAACATCAAGAACAACAGGATTACACTCATGACAGGGTATGGAAGAGGGATGAAATATGGCGCATTCGGTGATGTTGTAATAGGAATCACTATCTGGCCTGAACATGGTGTATTTAAAGGTAGAGTTTCAATAGAAGAAAACTACCTCGACTTCGCCCGCAGGGGCGCATATGGAGGATTCCTTACACGAGGCGGGCTTGAAGAAGAACCGGAATACCGGCCAGACCTGTTCAACCACGAGTATTACATGGGCTTCGGCATCGCAGTATTACAAACATCTGGCAACGTGAGCATCGAGAATAACATCATACGAAACATCAATGCGAGGGGAATAGCAGTGACCGGTAATCTTCCATCAGCAGACGTGAAGATAAGACACAACACCGTCATATCAGATCTGTATGGGTCCTATCCCTTCTCGAGCCCCGAGGCCGGAGCCGGCATCCTGGCTCAGAGCGCCTGGGGCTTCCCTTCGCCTGGATTCAACGTGGAGATAGAGGAGAACACCATCAAGCTGGATAGGCTGAACTACTGCGGAATTATAGCCTTAGGTCCCGTGATGGACCGAGAGGGGGCAGGAAAGCTCAAGGGTGGCATGATCAGGAACAATCGCATAAGGTTGAAGGAAGGATACGAGGGGATACATGTCAGGAAATGTGACGACTTCGAGGTGGCCGACAACAAGATCTCGGGTAAAGCATACTATGGGATCCGAGTGTCAGGCCGAAGAAAGCCGGGAGAAATCGATCTAAGCGCCCTCAACAACCTGGTCGAGGACAATGACATGAGCGGCCTAGATGTAAAGGGGCCAGACGAGTACAGCGACAACCACGCAGACGGGAGGATGTTCGCAGGTTCCCCGAGGGGTTCCGCTACCGCTCATGTCTGGTTGGATTCAAATTCAGGGGAAAATGTGGTCAAGCTGAGAAAGGGCGAAACAGTGATCGATGAAGGAGAGGACAACAGAATCTCCTTTTCTTAAAATGCGTACTCAATATAGGGGAATCATCTCCAAAACTATAATTTTCATTGTTTTAGACAACCAAGAAACTATACGATCCGCTATTGACACAGCTGCGTTTCCTTGAATGTCTTCTCGCGCGTGAATTTTTTTTTTCGTGCTGAAAAAACGGCGACTTAATACAATGGTCATTCTTTAACACTCACTTCTTACTATTATTGGAGGAAACTGCATGCGCATTCCCGACATAATAAGGGATAGGAAAAGCATCAGGGCCTTCACGGCCCAGGAGATATCCGATGCGGAGGCAGAGACCCTAGTGGAGTCCGCCTGTCTCGCACCAAGCGCCGGAAACCTACAACCTTGGGAGTTCGTTGTGGTAAGAGACACCGGAGTTAAAAGGAGACTGGTCAGCGCTGCCCATGGGCAGTCCTTCATATCCAAGGCTCCCGTCGTCTTCGTCATCTGTGCCATCCCAGGGCGGTCTGCCTCAGGTTACGGGAGCAGGGGGCGGGGGCTGTACTGCCTCCAGGACACCGCAGCTGCGGTCCAAAACCTTCTGCTGACCGCCACGGCTAATGGCCTCGGGAGCTGCTGGATAGGGGCCTTCGACGAGGGAAGGGCCGCCGACGCCCTGGGCCTCCCAGAGGGGGTCAGGCCCGTCGCCATAGTCCCGGTCGGTTACCCCACGGAGATGCCGCGCCAGAGGCCCAGGCGCCCAGTGAAGCAGGTGACTCACTGGGATAAGTGGTAGCCCGGGAGCTGACACGTTTTTCCTTCGACACAACCCCGTATGCGGTCAGATGGCGCCCATCCCGAGGAGCGCCTCGTACTGCCCTATGTCCCTCACAAAGCAGCCGAGGTTCCCGACCCTCACGTTCCTCAGGCCGGCGTCCCTGGCGGCCTCGAAGGCCTCGACCATCTGCCCGTAGTCTGGGGAGGGCACGTCCCTCATCTCGTTCTCGGGGATGAAGGCGATTATCCCGTACGGCGTCTCGGGGTCGACCCCAGCCAGGAGGTCCGCTATCTCCCCGATCTGGTCGGCCTCGACCCAGCCTGGGATGCAGACCGAGGAGACCTCGAGGACGAACCCCCTCTCCACGATCTTGGCCGAGAGCTCCAGCACCCGCTCGTTGGAGCAGCCCGTGAGCCTCCTGTGGACGCCGCCGTCAAAGGCCTTGATGTCGAGCCAGAAGGAGTCGATCCCCGCCTCCCTGAAGGCGTCAAGGTTCCCCAGGGTCAGGCCGTAGCCGTTCGTCTCGAAGAGAACCCACAGGTCCCGCCCCAACCTCTTTATCGCCTCGGCTGACTGGGCGTAGAACTCCGGCTGGCAGGCCAGGTCGCCGCCCGTGAAGGAGATTATGTTCCTCGCGGGGCCCCAAGTCAGGTCGTCGAGCAGGGTCATCTGGTCAGTCCTCAGCTTACCTGGGCAGTTGCTGGACCTGGCGCCAGTGGTGATGCAGGAGCCGCAGCTTCGGCAGAGCTCATGAGCGTGCCAGCTCGTGGCACGCCCCCTGGGACATCCAGGCGCCGGAGGCGCGCTTCGAGAAGCGCCAGGAGTGGCACTTCCTGCAGCTCCAGTTGCACCCGGACTGGTAGATGGAGAGGTATTGCTCGGGGGCCTTGTGGGCGTAGGAGTGGATCAGCCTGTAAGGGGTCCCGTCCCTCCGCATCAGGGTGACCTCGCAGGCCCTCCTCCACTTGCCCTCGTGAAGAGTTAGGCAGCTACCTTGCTCCAGGCCCTGCTCCACTAACCTGCAGCTCACAAGTAATGGTGTTTACAAACCTACCTAAATCGAATCCTGTCATCGCGAACGGCTCCTGAAAGGAGTGAAGAATTTCTACCTTGAATCAAATTTCAGGCTGACTATTCAGACCGTATTCTTCCTGCCTTTCTTATCAACTCGCCTGCTCGACGTATTCGACCATGGCGTCGGCTAGATCCTTTATGTAGATCTTGCCATGCTCCCTGCTTGCCTTCTCGGGCGACCCGAGGACCCCGATGGGGGAAAGAGCCCCTATCCCGTTCTCGAAGACCTTCTCCGCCTCCTCCTCGCCGAACTCACCGAGGTACCCAATGGCCTCGGGGATCTTCTCCACCCTCACCAGGTCTTCTCTCGCCCACAGCATCATCGAGACCTCAGACTCCCCGGCGTGGGCACCGGACTCCTCATTCGACACCCCAAGCCTCCCGCTCGTCCCCTGAAGTATCTCCACGAACCGCTGGAGGTCCGTGTAGGCGACGATCTTGACATTGGGATGCGCCTTCTTCAGCTCCTCCTCGATCTCGGCGAGTGGCCCGAAGTTCCCCCCGTGGGAGGGGAGGACGACGATCCGCCTGAAGCCGTGCCTCGCGAGGCTGTCGCAATAGTCCCTGACCACCGCCTGCAGCGTCTCCTTCCCGAGGGTGATGGTCCCAGGGAACCTCATGTGGTGCTCGGAGCAGCCCACGTTGACCGTAGGCCCCTTCAGCGCTTTCCCCAGCCTCTTAGCGACCAGGTAGGCCAGCTCGTCACCGAGGACGGTGTCCGTGGAGACAGCCAAGACAGGTCCGTGCTGCTCGTTGCTCCCGACCGCGAAGACCGCGGTGTCGAAGCCTGAGTCTATCGCGTATTTAATCTCCGGGGAAGTCATTTCTGCCAGGTTGATATTCTCAGCCAATCTAGATCACATTGTTTGTCTTTTAGTAAGCCGACTTAAAGCGTTTTCACTACGTCACGTTTTCTCGTTTTTCGCGCATAGACGATGCCGAACGATGTGAAGGATAAGAGCATTAGTGTGGCAAACCTGAAATTTTCGGTGACTACTGCGGAATCTATCTTGAACTCGAAGAAGTCTGGTCTTGTACGAGGTTCGGTAACTGTCGAATCGATGGAGATGTGAACTTTGACCTTGTTCTCGCCAGATCTCAGAGTTCCTGAGGGAACTGTAACAGGGTCAAACCTACCGCGTCCTAGATCATACGAAGACGTTATATCCTCGACATGGACGTCGTTAGAGTATATCCTAAATGTCAATGTAGTGATCCTGCCTTCCTCTGAATCGAAGTCCCATGTACATGGAATCTGTACCTTATAGGAATTAAAGTGTCTCGACAGGGGGTCGGATTCAAACGTGATCGTTATCTCCTTCTCGGTGCGACGAAGGTTCGGAGGAGTTCATCCAGACGACCAGCCCGGAATCCGACGGATATGCAGGCGCCAAAAGGAGAGTCAATAGGGAGAGGACCATTCCGGCTCCGAGTATTGCTATTAATCCTCGTCTCAAACCACTATATCACAGCTCAGATGAATTTGGAGTGCATTGGGACAGATATTAACCTAGCGATGGGCCCTCATTTTCAATGAAGCCCAAGAGGCCCGTATGGAGACAGAGTTTCGCGCGGGTTTATGAGTCCCGGTGCAGGGGATAGACCCAGACATGAGGATCAGAAGAATCCACGCGTTGCTGCTCCTGCTGCTCGCCCTGGTGCCTCCGGTCCTGGCCCACACGCCCCTGGAGATGGAGGGCGAGAACCACAGCCTTGAGACGGCCATGGAGATACCAAACCCGACGAAGTCATGGACCCTGTACGAGGAACTCCACGAGGCAGGAGAGGCCGAGTACTTCGAGCTACACCTGGAGCCTGGTGAGAGGCTTAGGATAAGCCTATACCTGCCGAGAAACGAAGACCCGGGCTTCTCCCCGAACCTGGTGGTGATGGGCCCCGGGATAGCGTCGATGGGCGAGGTACCCGGGTTCATCGAGGTCCCCGAGGGGGCGGGTGTCGCCCTAGTCGAGTCGGAGCACCCCGAGAGGCCCGAGTACGAGCCCTTCACCCCTACCAGTTACTACTACATTGCCGACTACGATATGGAGGTCCCCATCGGGGGGCACTACTACTTTGCGGTCTACGATTCCGACGATGAGGGCCGGTACGGGCTCGCCATCGGCTACAAGGAGGAGTTCACCCTCGTCGAGTGGGTCAAGATCCCGCTGGATGTCATCGGCATACGCCTGTGGGAGGGGCAGCCCCTCCTTCTGTACTTTGCGCCGGTGTTGTTGGCCCTCATGGCGGGGTACGGCCTCCTGTTCTGGAGGTCCTGCATTGGGCTGAGCGCCTTCAACCTGGCCTCCGCTACAGCTGGCCTTCTGTACGTCGGGAGCGGCATGGTGATACTGATGGAAATGGCCATGAGCCTTTACGGGGCGGCCTACGATTCGCTCGCCTTCCTCACGGTCGTCTTCGTGCTGCTGCCAGTCCTGCTCGGATACGGAGTGCTGAGGAAGGTGCATCGCGGTCAGGTAGCGATCTCGACCAGGGACAGGATCGTCCTCGTCGCCCTTGGGATGCTGGGCCTCTTCGTCTGGGCCGGCTTCCTGGTGGGGCCCGTCCTCGCCGTGCTAGCAGGAATCCTGCCTTCGGGTGAATAGAAGTCGGACACGTTTGAAAAAAGGGGTCGGATTCGATCCAGCAAGAGGATGTACGTAGCTATCTGGGCCTTGTGATCTTGACGCCCTCGATCAGGACGTAAGGCGTGAGCGTCGGGGTGTCCATCTCCCACCAGTGGACATGCTGCCTCTCCCTAGACATCGCCTTGACCCCGTTCAGCATCCTCATCGCGTTGTCGCTGATGCGTATGTCCTTCAGCGAGCCCGTTATCTCCCCGCCCTCCACGAGGAAGGCTCCGTCCCTGGGTATCGTGGAGAAGTCACCAGTGATATAGTTCTGGAACCTGGTGTACCAGGTGTTGGTGAGGTAGAGCCCATCCCCCAGCTTTTCGAACACCTCGTCCCGGCTCATGTCCCCAGGGTCGAGCTCTATGCTCCAAGCCTGAGGCACGACCAGCCCGGCGTTGCCGGTGGTCTCGCCACCGAATATCTTCGCCGTCGAGGTGTTGTGGAGGTAGGTCTTCAGGACGCCTCGGTCGATTATCGCCTTCTCGCCTGCCGGGACCCCCTCGTCGTCGAACGCTCTGTTCGCCACCGAGTAGGCCGCCGGGTTGTCGCGGACGGTGACGATCTCCGGGGCGACCCGTTCGCCGAGCTTGTTCCCGAAGATGGACATCTGTATCATCACGTAGAAGGCCGATGACATCATCGAGTAGATGCCCATGAGGGAGCCGGTTATCAGCGGGTCGAAGACGACGTCGTAGACGCCCTCCTCCCCCGGCACTGGGTCCCTGGCCAGCCTGGCGATCTCTCCGGCCTTCCTCCCCGCCGAGGCGGGGTCGAAGCCGTCGAGGGTCGAGCTGCAGCTCACTCCGTGTCCGGAAGCCTCCTTCTGGGAGAAGGCCCTGATGGAGAGCTCTATGTAGGACCTGGCGTCCATTCCCATGGGGCCCTCCGATGAGACGAGGTAGACGTCCCCGTAGTAGGAGTAGAGGGTGCCCCCGGCGTTCAGGTCCTTGCCGACCTCCCCCTTGGCGGCCTCGATGGCTTCCCCCACGTAGCCCGTCGGCTCCTCCAGGTCCCTGAGCCTGATGTCTACCCGGCTCTCCGGGTAGGTGAAGCTGCCGCTGGCGATGCCCCCGTAGAATGGATTCGGCTGTGAGACCTTCGCGAGCCTGAAGAGGTCCTCGACCCTCTTCTCGGCGTCGACGAAGTTCTGTATCTGGGTCGCCACGACCCGCTTCTGCCAGGCCATGGAGACTTCGGTGACGTAGTCGTTCCAGACCTTCGAGATGTCAACCTCGTTGTTGCTGAACCTTATCTGCGTCCTCCTGCCGAAGGTGGTCTTGGCGATCACCTCATCGGCCCCGAGGGCCTTCGCCTTCCTCACCAGGGCCTCGGTCTTGTCCATAAGGTCGCTCACTTCATGTACACCCCCCTGAGCCTTATCACGGGGCCGCCCGTGTAGACCGGGACCCCCTGCATCGGGTCGCTCTTTCCGCAGGTAGCGGCGTCGAACCTGAGGTCCTTCGTGACCCCGTCGACCGCCGACCAGAAGCCCTTGGTAGTCATCTCTATGGTAGGCCTAGCCACGGGCGACCCGAGCTCGCCGTCCTCGATGAGGTAGGCCTCCCTCCCGACATACCTCTGGTTGAACCTCCTGTCGTCGATGTTCCACTCGGTGAACGACCTCATGTAGACGCCCTCCTTCACGTCCTCGAGCAGCTCCTCCTCGGTCATGTCGCCGGGCATCAGATAGGTGTTGGCCATCCGGACAATCGCCTCCCTGTCGTAGCCTACAGCCCTGGCGGACCCGTTGCTCTCGACACCGAGCTTCGCCGCCGTCTCCCTGTTGTGGAGGAACTCGTTGATGATCCCATCCTTGTAGAGGTATCGGGGCCTGGCCCTAACCCCCTCGTCGTCGTACGCGTAGTAGCCATAGCTGTGCTCAACGTTCGGGTCGTCCACTATAGTGACCAGGTCGCTGCCGATCCTAGTGCCCAGCCAGTAGGGCCCTCCTGGGTAGATGAAGCTCCTGCCGGCCTGGCTCATCTCCCTACCGAGTATCCTGTCCGCCTCCATGGGGTGGCCGCACGACTCGTGGGACGCTATGCCCACGACCTCGGTGCCGCAGACCAGGGTCGTCTCCCCGGGCATCAGGGGCTTCCCCTCCCTCATCACCCTCTGCAGCACCATGCTCTCGTGGACGAGCTCTGCGGGCACGTTCCATAGGTCGAACGCCTCCCAGCCACCGCTGTATCCGAACTGCCGGGCGGCCTGCTCGGTCTTCCCATCCTCCTTGACGGTGATGATGCCGAAGCATGCGACTCGGGGAACGTAGGAGGAGATCTTGGACCCCTCCGAGTTGACGAAGTACTTCTCGACCTGGTCCGCGAAGCACTGTAAGACCCGCGAGGGGACGTCTATCCCCTGGGAGGCGACCTCCTTGTCGACGCCCGTCAGCAGCCCTATCTTCGACTCGGGGTCCACGTCCCCTAGCCTCTGCTCCTCCTCGACCCTCCAGTCGGCTTCGTTGCTCTCCATCTCTGAGAACTCGATCCTGGTCTTCCGCCCGGAGGCCATCGCCAGCCTGCAGGCGGTCTCTGCGACCCTCTTGGCCTCATCCCTCGTCCACCTGTTTGTGGAGGAGAACCCGATCCCGCCCTCCGCCAGCACCCTCACGTTGAACCCGCTGTCCACCGACTGCAGGTAGGCCTCGAGGACACCATTCCTCAGTATGATCTGCTCGCTGAAGGCGCTGTGGGCCCTAGCCTCGGCGTAATCGACGCGCCTGCCCATGGCGTGCTCCAGCGCGTGCTCAACAACGTCCTTGTCCAATTCCTTCACACGACTTCCTGATCCTTGAAATGAACGTCGACTTATAACTATTCAACCACGCACCCACCGCCGAATCTGCGGTCGTAATAAATCCGCGGTAAGGCCCAGCTCGTCGTCAGCAACGTTTTTAGATTCATCGGACGATCTCAAACAGATCGATCATGAAGAAGCTGACAGATTACAAGGTCATGCCCGTCTTCCCCATGGCCCCCGTCTCAGACCCCCAGATATCGCCAGACGGGGCCAGAGTTCTATTCACCTACTCGACGGTGAACATGGAGGAGGACAAGTACGACAGCCACGTCTGGTTGCTCGACTTGAAGGAGAAGTGGCCGAGGCAGTTCACCCACGGTGTGAACAACGATTCGCACCCCCGGTGGTCCCCGGACGGGAAGACGATCCTATTCCTCTCGAACCGGCCCGCCGAGGGCGAGAAGAAGGCGGACGAGAAGAAGAAAAAGAAGAACCAGATATTTATAATCCCGGCCGACGGCGGCGAGGCCAGGCAGATAACGTCCGTGGAGGAGGGCGTCCAGAGCCCCGCCTGGTCCCCCAACGGGAAGAGCATCCTCTTCCTCTCCAAGGTCTTCAAGGGAGAGAAGGCGACCGACGAGAGCGACGTCAAGATCATCAGGCGTATGAAGCACAAGGCCGACGGCAAGGGATTCTCCGTCGGAATGTACGTCCACCTGTTCACCGTCCCTGCGAAGGGCGGCAAGGTCAAGCAGCTGACCGACGGCGAGTACGACATCGAGGAGGCCGAGTGGTCCCCTGACGGTAAGAAGATGGCCTTCGTCGCCAACATGGCGGAGGACGCGGACAAGTCCTTCTACAGGGATATCTACTCGATCCCAGCAAAGGGCGGGGAGCCGGAGCTCCTCCTGAAGGGCTTCGGGCTCGTGGGGTCCCTCGGGTGGTCCCCATGCGGGAAGTACATCGCCTTCGTCGGAAGGAGGATCGAGGACCCGAACCTCGTGTGGCACAAGAACAACCTGCTCTGGACGATGCCCGCGGAGGGGGGAGAGCCCAGGTGCCTCACGACCGGCTTCGACAGGACCGTCAGCATGGAGCAGGGCGTCGAGTGGACCCCGGACTCCAAGCACCTTTACGCCAGGTTCCCCCACCACGGCGGCGCCCACATCCACAGGGTGAGCGTTGAGGGCGACGCGGAGCAGGTCACAGAGGGCAAGATGAACGTCGGCAGCTTCAGCATCGACGATTCTGGAGAGGTCTTCGCCTTCAACGCCAACGACGCCATGACCCCGACGGAGCTCTGGGTAAAAGACGGGGAGGGTATTCGGAAGCGGACGGAGATGAACAGAGGCCTCCTGAGGAAGCTCAGGCTCAGCGAGCCCGAGGAGTTCTGGTTCACGGCGAGCGACGGCGTCGAGGTCCAGGGCTGGATCGTGAGGCCTTACGAGTTCAAGGAGGGCGAGAAGTACCCGACCCTCATAGAGGTGCACGGCGGGCCGAGGAGCGCCTACGGTTACAAGCTCGACGCGGCAGAGCACGAGTTCCAAGTCCTAGCGGACCACGGATATGTCGTTGTCTACACCAATCCTAGGGCGAGCATCGGCTACGGGGAGCAGTTCGCCGGGCTGATATCGGGTCACTGGGGTGAGAGAGACTACCTGGACATCCTGGAGGCCACCGACTACGTCATCGAGAACTACGGCTTCGTCGACCCGGAGAGGGTCGGCGTCCTCGGCGGCAGCTACGGCGGGTTCATGACCAACTGGATCGTCGGGCACACCGACAGGTACAAGGCGGCGGTGACCCAGCGCTCCATCAGCAACTGGTACAGCTTCCACGGCACAAGCGACATCGGCTGGATGACCCTGCCTACCCACGAGCTTATCAACGGCAAGGATCCTTGGGACGACCTTGAGCTCTGCATGGAGAAGTCCCCGATCACCTATGTGAAGAACGTCAAGACGCCGCTGCTCATCATCCACTCGGAGAACGACTACCGCTGCCCAATGGAGCAGGGGGAGCAGCTGTTCATCGCCCTAAAGAAGCTCGGTAGGACAACAGAGTTCGTCAGGTTCCCTGATGAGCCCCACGGCCTGTCCCGGACCGGGAAGCCGAAGCACAGGGTCGAGAGGCTGCAGCACATCGTCCGCTGGTTCGACAGGTACCTGAAATAGCCCTGATTTCCTCCCCTTTTTTCAACCCCATGCATTAGACTAAAGAGCACTGAAGCTCAGATCACTGGTAACTGGTAGGTATGACGCATTGGGTTACGATCTCTTGATCAAGAACGGGCGCGTCTTCGACGGGACGGGGAGCCCCTGGTTCAGGGGAGATGTCGCGATAGCGGGCGAGAGGATAGCCGGGGTGGGGAGGATCGACCCTGCCGAGGCCGAGGAGGTCATCGACGCCAGCGGCCTCGTCGTCTCCCCCGGCTTCGTAGACGTCCACTCCCACAGCGGGTTCTCCCTAATCGCGAACCCCGAGGCGGACAGCTTCGTTCGGCAGGGGATAACCACCGTCATGAACGGCAACTGCGGCTTCTCGCCAGCGCCGATTGGGGAGCAGGCAAAGGAGGATTTCAGGGAACTGCTGGGCTTGGATGTCGACTGGCTCTCCTTCGCCGAGTACCTCGGGAGGCTCGAGGGGCAGGGGGTGGCGATCAACGCGGGCTCGTACACGGGCCTGGCGAACCTCAGGGTCTCCGCGATGATGGAGGACGCGTGGGACAGGGCGCCAACGCCGGGGGAGATGGAAGTCATGAAGGCAATGCTCGTCCGATCGATGGAGGAGGGCTCCTACGGCCTCTCCTCGGGGCTCGAGTACCAGCCCATGACCCTTGTGGAGACCCAGGAGCTGATCGAGCTTTGCAGGGTGGCGGCGAGGTACGGGGGCATCTACTCCGTCCACGCCCGGAGCAGGGACGTGAAGGTCGTCGAGGCGGCCGTGGAGGCGGTCGAGATCGGGGAAAAGGCTGGGATCCAAGTGGAGGGGGCCCACTGGGGGGCCCGGTTCCCGTCCGACGGCAAGACGAAGCACATCGTCGACATTGCCGAGGAGGCCAGGGAGAGGGGGATCGACGTCGCCTTCGACCAAGTACCGTGGACCATGGACAGGGCGGGCGTCGGCTGGTGCGGCTGCGGCCTCATAGAGCCCATCATAATCGGCTCCAAATACACCGACAAGGGGGGCAAGTTCACCCTCGAGATGCTGAGGGACCCGGAGGTCGTCGAGTTCCTGAGGAGGGACCTGCCGAACCGCCAGTACGGCCCCATCCTGGCGGGGAAGCGGGGGCT
>SMTZ1_10004124_pt1 | contig 14620 bp, 17 predicted proteins | sample DeeMarSWOR136_30_FD_25667 | JGI IMG/M metagenome (IMG submission 25667) | reverse complement strand
CCCACCACGAGGCTGTCAAGCAGATTATATACAAGACTGCTTGGATGATGGATCAGAAGTACCAGCACGAGACCTTCACGGCCCTAGAGGTGAGTAAGTATATCGCCATGTGCAAGTACCTAGCTCCCCACCATGCACTAGACGTGTTGAGAAGGACGATGTACTGGATGGGCGCTTATGGATACACTAAGGAGTGCCCGTTGGAGATGGGCCTTAGGGGCGTAATGAGCTACTGCATAGGTGCGGAAGGGTCAAAGAACATACAGCAGATCGTAATAGCCCGGGAGACTTTGGGAAGGGACTGGACAAGAACCAGATAATTTTCCTTCTTCTTCCATATCCCATTTTATATATTGTTTAAAATTTGTGGGAGATAAAGCGAATATCTGTTAAAATATATTAAGTTTTTTAGACAATATGTGTACTGCACAACAAATAATGAAATATTTAATAACGCGCATAGTATCCAAAGATAAGGTTTACAAAATGAAAATTTAAATGTAGTAACCTTTATTTAATGCTATTCACAGAATGAGCGGGTATGAAATTCGACACAAACGAGGAAGGGCTATTAACCCTATTCAAGCCGTATCAAGCGGTTCTACTTGAGTACCTATGGGAGTTAAACGAGAACGAACGTGTGGGCCAGAATTCTGGCCAGGCATACAAGTTCCTCCAAGACAAGCCCGAGAAGAAGTCAAGAGCGTCGGTCATCTTCTTTTTGAACGACATGGTTGAGGAGGGCGTCCTAGAGTACGAGGAGAAGACTGGCAAAGGTGGGCACCACAGGGTCTACTATCCGAAGATGGACAGGGACGAGTTCGCTGATTACGTGGTAGGGCAGATAACCAGCAAGCTAAAAGAAGTATTTCCCAACGCCAAGTAGCTCAAGTTAAATGCATTATAACATATTTTTTCTTTACTTATTCCGCAACCCCAGTAGATATTTAGTCGATAACGCCTAGAAGTCTCTAGTAAACTGAGGGTCACATACGTAACAGAACTTGCTCAAAATTGTTAATAGCCTATGTGGCTCTACCATCGTAAAATCACGGTGTATAATATGAGCGAGAGAAGATTCTATATGAGCCAGTACATAACCGAGACACGTACAGATCTACCGGAAAGAGTCTGGATATTCGACACCACCCTACGTGATGGGGAGCAGATGCCCGGCGTCACATACACGATAGATGAGAAGATACTCATCGCCAGACAGCTTGATGAGCTTGGCATACCTAAGATCGAGGCCGGCTTCCCCATAACTTCGAAGGGGGAGGCAGAGGCTGTGAAAAAGATTGCTTCGCAGGGCTTAGAATCGAAGGTTGTGGCACTAGCCAGGCCCCTCAAGGACGACATCGATAGGGCCCTCGACTGTGGTGTGCCCTACATTCACATCTTCATCTCGACGAGCGACCTCCATATCGAAACCATGATGAAGACCACTAGGGAGGAGGTCCTGCGCCAGACGGTCGAGGGGATAGAGTACGCGAAGGAGCACGGAGTTTTTGTTGAATACAGCCCCCAAGACGCTACCCGCACAGACATGGATTACCTTAAGGAGGTCTGCAGGACCGCGGAGGAGGCTGGTGCGGAGATGCTCAACATACCAGATACGGTGGGCGTACTGACTCCCTTGATGACCTACCAGTTCTTCAAGGATCTCAAGAAGGCGACGAAGGCCCCTTTAAGCGCCCACGCTCACAATGACTTGGGCCAGGCAACCGCCAACACCCTCGCAGCCATCGAGGCCGGGGCCGAGCAAGCCCACGTCTGCGTGAACGGGCTTGGCGAGCGGGCTGGTAACACATCCTTGGAGGAGGTCGTCGTGAGCCTTGCGGCTCAATACAGCATAGAGACCGGGATTAGGACCGAAAAGATAGCTGAGACCTCGGCATTGGTCGAGCGATTGAGCGGCATCTACATGCCCCCCTGCACGCCGATCATAGGGGATAACGCATTCGCCCACGAAGCCGGTATACACGTCCATGGCGTCCTGAGTTACTCGGGTAACTACGAGATATTGAGCCCTGAGTTCGTAGGGAAGAAGAGTAGGATTCACGCTGGGAAGCATGCTGGGAGGCACGGGATCTCCAGCATGATGGGGGACCTCGGACTGGAACCAACGAGGGATCAGCTGAAGCTGATCGCGACGGAGGTGAAGAAGCTCGGCGACACGGGGAAGATCGTCACTGACTCGGATCTATACGCCATCGCAAAGAACATCATGGAGATCCAGAAGGAGGACAGGGTCAAGCTGAAGCAGCTGCTTGTCGTCACAGGTAACACGGTTACGCCGACTGCGTCGGCTACACTCCTCGTCGACGGCGTAGAACACAAGGGCTCGGGAGTGGGTAACGGCCCAATAGACTCTGCAATCAACGCCATCAGGAACGTTGTGAATGGATTTGCTAACATCCAGCTGGAGAAGTTTTCGATGAAGGCCATCACCGGGGGTACCGATGCAGTAGCCGACGTGACCGTGGCAGTACGAAGGGAGGACAAGCTCGTCACGGCCAACGGTGTGAACGGAGACACCGTAATGGCCAGTGTCGAGGCTATCCTTAAGGGTATGAACCGGCTCCTCGACAACTGAAATGAATGAGACTCTGAGAATAGCCCACATATCATCCGAGAGGTCGAGTATATAGCTGAGATCGATGACGATACCCTTATATTACCACTTTGGGTGGTGATATGCCACGGAAGGAAAGGATAATGGGGTATCGTTTTATTAGCTAATTTCCAAGATCATGTAAAATTTTTAGATACAACTCTCCGGGACGGAGAGCAGACCCCCGGCGTCTCCCTCACTCCCAGAAAGAAACTGATTATAGCGGAGGCCTTGGACAGGCTGGGAGTCGAGGTCATCGAGGCCGGCTTCGCAGCTATCTCCGATGGTGAGGCAGAGGCTGTGAGGATGATCGCATCAAGAGACCTCGACGCCGAGATATGCAGCGCCACTAGAGGTGTAAAGAAGGACATCGACATCGCCATTGACTGCGGTGTCGACAGCGTCAACATCATCGTCCCTACATCGGACCTTCACATCGATCAGAAGCTCGGTAAGACGAGGGAGCAGGTGCTCGACATGATGGTCGACTCTGTTGTCCATGCTAAGGACCATAGTCTGATCGCCGAGTTATCCACAGAAGATGGCTCTAGAACGGATAGGGATTACCTTAAGGATGTCGTTAGACTAGCTCTGGAGGTGGATGTCGATAGGGTGTCCCTCTGCGACACAGTGGGCGTCCTCACGCCAGAGAGAGTCTACGACCTCTTCGCCGATTTCAGGGCGTGTTTCCCAGACGCGGTCTTAAGCGTTCACTGCCACGACGACTTCGGCTTAGGTGTATCCAACTCCATCGCAGCCCTGATGGCCGGGGCCGACCAGGTTCACGCGACGATAAACGGCGTGGGTGAGAGGGCTGGCAACGCCTCCCTAGAGGAGATCGCCGTTATCCTCAAGGTGCTCTACAATGTTGATCACAGCGTAAATACCGAGCATCTCTATGAGACCTCCCAGCTAGTATCCCGATTAATGGGAATGCCCGTGCAGGTGAACAAGGCCATCGTCGGCGCAAACGCCTTCGCCCACGAGTCTGGGATCCACACCCATGCAATACTGAGGAATCCCCTCACTTATGAGGCAATCAACCCGAAGCTTGTCGGGGCCACCAGGCACATCGTATCAGGTAAGCACGCGGGCTCAGCGGGCCTGAGGAGGTCTCTGCAAGACATGGGATGCGAGCCGAAAGACGTCGAGTTCAGGGAGATACTGGGCCGCGTAAAGGCGATGGGCGACAGGGGCGAGAGCGTCACAGACGCCGACCTCTTCAATATCGCGAGGGATGTAACCGGCGCCGTGGACGAGGTCCCATTGAAACTGGACGAGTTCACGGTGGTCACCGGTAACAGGATCACACCCACCTCGTCAGTGAAGCTGAGGCTAAATGGAGACTCCTTTATGGAGGCGGCTACAGGCGTTGGACCCGTGGACGCCACCTTGAATGCTGTCAGCAAAGCGATCGACCCCGATCAGAGAGCTCAACTAGACAGGTACCATGTAGACGCCATCACTGGCGGGACTGATGCCGTTGTCAACGTTCAGGTGAGGCTTAGGAGGGGAGACAGGATGGTGACCTCGAAGGGCGTCAACGAGGATATAGTCATGGCGAGCATTGAGGCCTTTTTAAGTGGGATGAATGTCTTCCTGTTTTCTGAGAAGTACCCTGAACGCAGATGGGCAGTCAAGAGGAAAGGAGAGAACTAGATTTGGGTAAGACAGTATCTGAGAAAATTTTGGCAAGGTCATCCGGCATGGAGGAGGTCTCTGCAGGAGAGATCGTGAAAGCAAATGTCGACGTAGCCATGATGCCCGACCTTACCACAATATTAGCGGTGAACGCCATGAAGGCCATGGGTGCCGAGAGAGTCTGGGACAGAGAAAAGGTCGTCATTATACTCGACCACGTTGCGCCCGCCTCGACCTTGATGGCTGCAACCGTTCACAGGGATATAAGGCGCTTTGCCAGAGAACAAGGCCTCAAGCACCTCTACGACGTTGAGTCCGGGGTGTGCCACCAGGTTCTTCCTGAGAAAGGCCACGTGAAGCCGGGAGCCCTCGTCATAGGAGCGGACTCGCACACATGCACTCATGGAGCCTTCGGAGCTTTCGCCACTGGCGTGGGATCGACAGATATGGGAGCGATTCTAGCCACGGGCAAAACCTGGCTCAAGGTGCCCGAGACAATCAAGGTCGATATCGAAGGGACTATGCCGGAGTACGTGGCCCCTAAGGACTTGATCCTTTATATCATAGGCGTTATAGGGGCGGATGGTGCCACCTACAACGCCGTAGAGTTCGCCGGCAGCACGATATCTGAGATGAGCGTCTCAGGCCGCATGACCCTATGCAACATGGCCATCGAGATGGGAGGAAAGGCAGGCATAGTCGAGCCAGACGAGAAGACCTTCTGCTTCCTCAGGGAAAGGACAGATGGAGTGCTTAGCCCGGTCCACACCGACAACGACGCCGATTACAGGAAGACCTTGAAGCTAGAGGTCTCGGACCTCGAACCCCAGGTAGCCTGCCCCCACAAGGTGGATAACGTCAAGCCCTTAAGCGAGGTGGCGGGTACAAGAATAGACCAGGCCTTCATCGGGTCGTGTACAAACGGGAGGCTTGAGGACCTTAGGGCCGCCGCGTCGATTCTAAGGGGCAGGAAGGTCCACAGGGACGTGAGGCTACTTGTCGTACCATCTTCAAGAGAGGTATATATGAATGCGTTGGACGAGGGGATCATCCAGGAACTCGTGAAGTCGGGGGCGATGTTCAGTAATCCCAGCTGTGGTGCCTGCTTTGGGGGCCATATAGGTCTGTTGGCTCCCGGGGAGGTAGGTCTCACAACGTCAAACAGGAATTTCAAGGGGCGGCAGGGTAGCCCCGAGGCGGATGTCTACTTGGCCTCCCCAGCAGTGACGGCAGCATCCGCAGTGGCAGGGACCATAACCGATCCTAGGGAGATGGGGTGACCGAGATGAGAATCGATGGAAGGGTATGGAAGTTCGGAGACGACGTAAACACTGACCTAATCATCCCAGGCAAGTACCTAGAGATGGTGGACCCGAAGGAGATGGCCCAGCACGCAATGGAGGGCATCGACCCAGACTTCCCCAGGAAGGTTAGGAAGGGAGATATCATCATTGGGGGCACCAACTTCGGGTGTGGCTCTAGTCGTGAGCACGCACCTCTAGCCCTCAAATATGTGGGGATCGACGCCGTCATCGCGGAGTCTTTTGCTAGGATCTTCTACAGGAACGCTATCAACATCGGTCTGCCTGCCTTTGAGTGCTCTGGGATAGCTGATTCAGTGAGCGAAGGCGACAGAATGGAGATAGACACCACTAAAGGAAAGATCTCCAACAAGACCACAGGGGAAGAATTGAGCTTCGTGCCTCTGCCCGAGTTCTTGGTAGAAGTGTTGGGCGATGGAGGGCTCGTCACGTACATCAGGAATCACCTAAATGAGTGGTAAATATGACCAAATATAGGATCGCTACCATTCCCGGTGACGGGATTGGACCGGAAGTCATGGCCGCAGCCGTTTCGGTTCTTGAAGGCCTTGAGGAAGTAAGGAAAGATCTCAGTTTCGAATTCTTCGAGCTACAGGCAGGGGACGGGCTTAAGAAACGCACGGGAGTGGCCCTGCCGCCTGATACCCTTGAGGAGGTTAAGCGCTCTGACGCTGGGCTCTTCGCGGCAGTCGGGGAGACGGCTAAGGAGGTGATACTGCCCCTCCGGCAGAAGCTCGATCTATACGTCAACCTCAGGCCGACGAAGGTTTACCCCCATGTGCCCCACCTCAAAGAGGACGTGGACATCACAATAGTGCGGGAGAACACAGAGGGCCTTTACAAGATGGTGGGAGACCGAGGGGATGACTGGGGCTTCAACGTAAGGGTGATAACCAGGAAGGCATCAGAGAGGATAGCCCGCTTCGCTTTTGAACTCGCTTTAAGGGACGGGAGGAAGAAGGTGACCTGCGTCCATAAGGCGAATGTCCTCGACAAAACATGCACAATCTTCCAGGAGGCCTGTCGCCATGTCGCCGAGTCCTACCCCAGTATCGAATACGACGAGGTGATCGTCGACGCCTGTGCCATGAGGCTCGTTATGAGACCAGAGGTCTTCGATGTCATATTGACCACTAATATGTTTGGCGATATCCTGTCGGATGAAGCCGCTGGCTTGGTAGGCGGACTGGGAATGGCTCCCTCTGGTAACATCGGTGACGAGAACGCCATCTTCGAGCCGATCCATGGCACGGCACCACGGTTGGTAGGTAAGGGCATAGCCAACCCAATGGCGACGGTCCTCTCAGCTGGTATGATGCTAGACTGGTTAGGTAATAAGGATGCTGCCAAGGTCATCGAAGGAGCGGTCATCGAGGTACTGACGGAGGGGAAGACCTTAACACCGGACCTCGGTGGTTCAGCAAGCACAAGTGATGTCGCTGCTGCGATTCGCTCCAAACTCCATTAGAAAGAGTTTTAAACCTCCCTACCATTATTCGTGGTGCACCTGGGGTGAAAATGATGAAAGGTGACTGTTTCCTCCCCGAATAAGGAAGAATTCTACCCTCCCCCAGAGCTGAAGGACTTCTTTAATGCTACAGAGAACCTGAAGGCAGAGTTCAGAATGCGCTGGGAGGGTGAGGTTGACAAAGAGCAGTACAGGAAGGTCATGGAGAACCTTGAGGAGCTTCAAGAATCTCTGACCCTCCAGTACAAGGAATTCTACACCGTCCGTGAGGTCCTAATCGCATCGGCATCAGCGAGCTTCACGCAGAAGCAGCGTAACATCCTGAGATGGCTGGCTGAGAACCGCCTTGAGGGACTCGTTTACACGGTCCTAATCGACCGGCTTTCCGTCAACTTGGACATACCCAAGTCGACTATAAGGTGGAACCTGAGAGGCCTAAGGGAGTCTGGTTTAATCATGGCAGGAGATAGGGAGCACAAAGGCATACCTGTTAGGCTTACCGTGACGGGGGAGCTAATAGTCGAGCATCTTTCGGGACTCAGGGTGGACACGGAACACATTTAAACGCCGCATACTTCGATAGGGACGAGGCATCATGTCTGTGAAGGCCTACATATTGATGAATGTGAAGACCGGGACAGAGGACGAGATATGCAAGCGGCTTGTCGAGTTCAAAGAGGTTGAGGAGGTCTCGACCATATACGGGCAGTACGACACCCTGATTAAGGTTGGGACCGAAGACATGAACCATCTCGACAGTTTCATACTGAACGAGCTCAGAGGGATCTCGAATATCACTCTGACAGCCACGATGATAATATCAAAGGAGTACAAGTGAGGCCTCAAGTGAGTTTCTGGGACATAACGCAAAGTTTATTTGCTTTCGGGTCTCCCTACCATTTCGATTCCTAAAGTGCCCTGGTAGTATAGTCCGGCCCAGTATGCCCGGCTGTCACCCGGGCGATCCCGGGTTCAAATCCCGGCCAGGGCGCCAAACTTTCTCCCTAATACAAGCAAGACACTGTCAAGTAACCCACACAATACCGACCATGAAAACTACAAACATTTTATCGGATTCATGTCTAGGTCGCATAAGCAACAAAGGACTCCTGATAAAAAAATAGGGAGGGTAATAAATCAGAACTCGAAACCCTCTCTCCATAAAAAAAGGAAACATGAAACTGCCTTTTCTACATCCGATTCAAACCAAAAGGGACTCTTATTCAGGGAAAAACGCTATTCTAACCAAGGAGCACAAGAACCCACAAAAAACCATTTAAAATACTGACAAATCCTTTTAGTATCCTTTAAATAGTATACATGAGGTTAAATCTCGAATCATCATCTGAGAGGATACCGGAGGACTGGAATTTGTTTATGCCCAGGGCTTATGACCGCGCCATAACGATATTTTCACCGGAAGGGCGCCTCTACCAGGTTGAGTACGCACTTGAGCTGGTTAAGAGGGGCGCACCCATAGTAGGCGTGTCCTCAAAGGAAGGCGTCGTCCTAGCAGCGAACGAGACTCCTATAAGCCGCCTAGAGGACCCCAAATACTTCGAGAAGATATTTCAACTAGACGAACACATCGGAGCAGCCATCGCGGGGTTGAGTTCCGACGCTCGGGTTCTAATCAGCCAGTCCCGAGTCTTCTGCCAGAGCAACAGACTCTTGTATGATGAGCCTGTAGACATCGAGGTCCTAACTAGGAGAATCGGCGACCAAGCACAGGTCTACACCCAACACGCGGGAGTCCGCCCCTTCGGCGTAAGCATGATCATAGTCGGCGTCGACACGACAGGAAGCCGTGTCTTCTTGGCCGATCCAAGTGGTTCCTACAGGGGTTACAAGGCGACCGCCGTAGGGAGGAAGAACGAGGAGGCCAACAAGCTCCTCGAGGAGCGCTACAAACCTGACCTCTCCATGGACGAGGCTATCTCCCTGGCGGTGGCAGCAGTAAAGATAGCTTCAGACGGGGAGATCACGTCTAAGAACTGCAAGGTCGCAGTCATACCCTACGATACTAGGGCCTTCAGGAGACTCTCCGAATCAGAGGTGGAGAAATACCTCACCTAGAAGGCTCGACCCATGAGCGACAGATACACACTGGTCAAGTATTCCTACCAAGGGGACAAATTCGAGATACTCGTCGACCCAGATAGGGGTCTAAAGTACAAGCGAGGCGAGGTCACAAACATCGACAACGTCCTCATGATCGACACAATATTCACCGATGCCAATAAAGGGGAGAAACCATCGAAAACGAAACTCGAGGAGGTTTTCGGAACCAGCGATCCCCTAGAGGTCGCAGAGATAATGTTCGATAAGGGGACTCTACAGCTGACGGCACAGCAGAGGAAGGATATGACCGAGCAGAAGCTGAGGCAGATTATCAGCATCATCTCTAGGACATATGTCGATCCATCGACGAGGCTCCCCCACCCACCCCTGCGCATAGAGAACGCACTCTTGGAGGCAAGGGTCTCCATCGATCCCTTCGTCGACGCCGAGGAGCAGCTCAAGCGGGTGGTCGACGCACTGAGACCCATACTGCCGATGAGCATGGAGAGCGTCGAGATGGCCATCAAGATACCTCCTGAGTACGCCTCGAAGTCCTATGGCATTGTGAAAAACCTCGCCGAGATAAAAAGAGACGAGTGGACAGCTGATGGGTCATGGATAGCAGTCGTCTCAATATCAGCCGCGATGCATGGTGAGCTTCTCGATCGTCTCGGAAAGGCAACACAGGGTAACCTCCAGACGAAGATGATAAAGTAAGAATGGTGAGCGAAGATGTCAGCAACGTTTGAGAACAGATCCCTCGTTGTCCCCGGAGATGTGCTCTACGAGGGAAGGATAAGGACCGGGGACAACACCTTCCGTACCCAAGGTAAGGTATACGCAACACGCATTGGTCTCGTAAACTACAACCGGAATATGGTGTCAGTCATCGCCCTAGAGGCAGGTTTCAACCCCTTATCGGGAGACTTGGTAATCGGTGACGTGATCGATATCGAACTCGGTAAGTGGATAGTCGACATAGACGCTGATACACCTGCTAACTTGAACCTCCCGGATGCAATAGACGCCCCCTACAGATCCAACATAGTGATGCCCGAGATACTGGACGTGGGTGATACCGTCGTGGCGAAAATAGTTGACATGGATCGGAGACGGACTCCCATACTATCTATCCTAGGCAGAGGCTTAGGAAAGGTAACCGAAGGCTTCACTGTAAGGTTAACTCCCTCGAAGATACCAAGGCTAATAGGCAAGAAGGGCTCGATGGTGAACATGATACTCAAGGAGACCGGATGCAATATAGTGATCGGGCAGAACGGTAGGATCCTCATCCATGGTCAGAACCGTGAGCAGGAAGTCATCGCCATAAGCGTGATCGAGAAGATTGAGAGGGAGGCTCACATCTCAGGCCTGACCAACAGGGTGCAGGAGTACCTCAGAAATTTGAAGGTTGAAAAAGATGAGTAAGAGAAGAAAAAGAACCAAGAAGAGATATGATGGAAGGAAGCCCAATGAGCTTCGACCCCTTAAAATTGAGAGCGGAGTCCTGCCGAACGCAGATGGATCCGCCTACATAGAGATGGGCAGAAACAAGGTCCTCGTAGGAGTCTTCGGGCCAAGGGAGATGCATCCGAAGCGGTTCTCGAAGCCCGACATGGCAACTCTCCGGTGCAGATATCGTATGGCACCGTTCTCAGTGGACCCCAGGAGGTCCCCTGCACCATCTAGGAGGGACAACGAGATAAGCATGGTCATGAGGTATGCCCTTGAGCCAGCCGTCTTCCTAGACAGGTATCCGAGATCGGCCATAGACGTCTACGCAGAGATACTTGAGGCTGACGGTGGGACTCGGACTGCGTGCATCAACGCCGCGACGGTTGCCCTTGTCGATGCTGGAATACCCATGAGAGATCTTATTGCCTCCTGCGCAGCAGGTAAGATGGACGATCAGCTGATTCTCGACCTTGGAGACTACGAGGACAAGGAAGGTCAGGCAGATGTGCCAGTGGCTTACATGCCTAAGCTGGACAAGATAACCTTACTCCAGATGGACGGAATCCTACCCATGGACGAGTTCGAGGAGTGTGTCAACCTCGCCATCGAGGGCTGCAACCAGATCTACGAGATGCAGAAGGAAGCTCTGAAGAAGAAATATGGAATCGCGGATGAGCAGGAGGAAGAGTGATGTCAAGCAAGTACGGGGTAGTCTCAAGGCTCAAGAAGAAGAAGATTACAGAGGTCATTGCCTCAGGTAAGAGGATGGATGGTCGGAGTCTAGAGGACTACCGAGATATCCAGCTAAGAACAGGGGTATTGGAGAAGTCAGAAGGCTCCGCCGAGGTCTTCTTAGGGAAAACTCGAGTCCTCGTGGGCGTGAAGGTTGGTACCGGCACACCTTTCGAGGACACTCCGGATAAAGGAGTACTTATGTGTAACGCCGAGTTCTCTCCTATCGCCCACCCAAGCTTTGAACCAGGCCCCCCTGACGAAAATGCCATCGAGTTAGCCAGAGTAGTTGACAGAGGACTGAGGTCAGCTGAGATATTGGATTTCGAGAAGTTATGCCTCATCCCAGGCAAGGTAGTCTACATGGTTCATGTTGATGTACATGTCCTTAACTATGATGGCAACCTGATCGATAGCTCGGCTCTCGCCGCCATAGCCGCTCTTAAGACAACGAAGCATAAAGTTTACAAAGTAAAGGATGGCGAGATTGAGCTCACTGACAAGAAGGTCGAATTGACCGTTCGTAAGGAGCCTATAGCAGTAACCATGTTGAAGATAGGTAACAGCCTAGTCGTGGATCCTTCAGCCGACGAGGAGGATATCATGGACACTAGGCTGACAATAACTGTCGACGAAGAAGGTAACATCTGTACTATCCAGAAGACCGGCTCAGAAGGTCTCACACAGGAAGAGCTAAAAATCATGATGAAGATGGCCTCGGATAAATCAGAAATGATGAGGAAGAAGCTGTCGGAGACGAAGTGATGCCAAAAAAGAAGAAGACTTTCGGACGCAGGCTCAGAACAAGGGGGGGCATGTCAGTCAGGAAGCAGTGGACCAGGATCACCCAGAGTGTGAGAAGGCACCACAGATGCCCCCGCTGTTCGAGCATCTCAGTCAAGAGGGATAGCGTCGGGATATGGGAATGTGGCAAGTGCGGATATAGGTTTGCAGGCGGTGCCTATCAACCCATCACGAAGACCGGGCAGGCCTCAATGCGCGTACGTTAAACTATTAATATCCAACCTTTTTAATAATCATAAGCAAGGCGAGTCCCCATCTTTGAGAATTATTAGATCAGCCGAAGCCAAGGTCAGAATCGGATTTATCGGGAGCCTACCTGAGTTATTAGAGAGATCACTTCTCCCGGAGGCTGAAAGACCTACATCAGAAAGATCAAGTGTTTCATTAGCCTCTAATGTGGAAGTTTTTGAGATCCTTATCGAGGCCTCTGACGTTATCGCCCTTAGGGCGGCGTTCAACAGCTACCTCCGTTGGGTCTCGTCCATTTTGGATGTCATAGATACTGTCCGTTGACTCGGCAGACAATAAGTATAAACATCGGTTGGGTGTCTTAAAGGGGGAGTGTATATGTCCAGCCCAAGTCAGCTTCCGCCGAACATCCAGGAGAAGCTTACCCGCTTGCAGCAGCTCCAGAACACGATGCAGCAGCTTATCTTGCAGAAACAGAGGTTAGAGCTTGAGATGAGTGAATCGGACCGAGCTCTTAAGACCCTAGAAGACGTCTCTTCTGACGCAAAGGTCTACAAGTCAGCTGGCGCAATCCTAGTGGAGAAGAACAAAGAGAACGTCGTCAAAGAGCTGAAGGATCGCAAGGAGTTCCTCGAGATGAGGTCCAAGGTGCTCTCCAAGCAGGAGGGAAACACAAGGGAGAGGCTCACGAAGCTACAAGAATCTCTTCAGAAAGAGCTGAACCAGCAGCTAGGTTCAGTTGGACCCTGAGTTTGATCTCTTCCTCCTGAACGCCCCTAGGATGCCTCCCGTTTTCTCCCCCCTCATTCTCTCCGTCATCTTCATCTGCATCTCCGCGCCTCTTTTTAGGTTCGAAGTGTCCACCCCGAATTTAAAAATCCTGTTTAGCGCCTCTACGATCGATGCGGTACCACCGTAATCGATTGCTGCTGCGAGAGGTGTAGCCACTAGCAGTGTGGTGAAAGGTATCTTCCTAGTGATCGCCTCGTCGATCAATACTGCGTTCACCCCTGAAATTCCCCCTTCAGCGACTGGACGAACTCCATACTGGTCAAGGTCTTTAGCTGGAATACTAAAAGCAAAGATAGGTCTCTCGGGGGATTGGGTGGCCAGAGACATCGCTTCAATGGCGTAGAATTCTTTTACTCCCTTCTTTTGGAGCCACTCCATCAGCCTCTTCCCAACTGTCCAGGTGTTCTCAGTCGGAATTAGGGAGTCGCATATGACTAGTAGAAGACTATCATCCTCATTGCCATAGATCCTGAAGGTCGTTGTGAGCCTGCCTCCGATGAGGAGCATCATAGGCGGAATCAACTGGGATTTGATATGGGCCTTCAGCCTAAAGCCCTTATTTCGGACGATGTGCATCAAGGAGGAGTTGGCGATGAAACCAGGGCCATAGAAACCAGTAATCACGGTTGCCGAGTTCTTCCTGATTGGTGCAACCTCGACTATATCTACACTGTTCTGCATCCCATATCCCGTGTAAATATGGTGGGAGTTGTTTAAAAATCGCTCCTAGGCGTTGTCTATATGTACCCCTCGCCCAACATATAGAGTGTTAAGGTTGTCCTCCGAAATCGATCTCGACGCTCTAAGGCGCCTCCTACGAGGGAGGATAATGCTCCTCTGTCATCATAACGCTGATCCTGATACCTTGTGTGCAGCATACGGACTCCAGGAACTATCGTTAACTTTAGATCCTACGATGAAGGTCGACATCATACTTACTGGTGGGGCCAGTAATCTCTCAAGGAAAATAATGGCTGAGATCGGAATTGAGGCTCATGAGATTTCCACCATAAAAGATGTAGATGCTTTCGTAATGCTTGATGTTGCCACACTAACACAGCTAGAAGATTGGGCTGATGTAGTGGTGTCAACGAATTTACCAATTGTGTTCATTGACCATCACGCCTCTCATCCAGAGTCCTCATCTATTTCCGAACTTTACATCGTTGATGAGGGTGCGTACTCCACGTGTGAGATGATATACGGGTTGTACGAAAACTTCGGTATTGAGCCATCGGCACGTGTTTCAAAGGCTCTCCTTATAGGCATGGCCTATGACTCGAAGCATTTCTCGATGGGGAGCGTTAATACTTTCAAGGCGGTCTCTAGGCTGTTAGAACTCAACGGACAGTTGGATGAGATCACGGAGCTTCTCTCAACTGAAAGAAAAAGGCCAGAGCGGATCGCCAGGCTCAAGGCAGCCATGCGAATGCAACTTCACATGGTGGACGACTGGACAATAGTTACTTCCCACCTGAGTTCCTTCCAGGCTTCGGCCGCACGAGCCATGATAAGCCTTGGAGCTGATGTGTCTATAGTCGT
>SMTZ1_10007404_pt1 | contig 14623 bp, 7 predicted proteins | sample DeeMarSWOR136_30_FD_25667 | JGI IMG/M metagenome (IMG submission 25667) | reverse complement strand
ATACCATCATAATTCTCTTCGATTATACGTTTATCACCGTAAAAATTATAGACAACCCAGGGTATTACGATCACGGCATCACCCCAACCCGGTTTGGCGGGACCTTGTACGACTATGGCAGGATTTACATCATGTACGGCACCATCCGCATCCTGGCAGTCGATAATATCGCGCATCCATTTACTGAAAAATCTTGCCATGTTCATATTATAGCTGGCTGTAGGGGCAAAAATTTGTGCATCGCCCATCCAACCCAAACGTTCATCGCGCTGTGGACAATCAGTGGGTACACTATGCATGTTTCCCCGTTGTCCCCAAGTGATGTTTTTTTGAATTTTGTTTAGGAGATCATTTGAACATGCAAAATGACCAATTTCAGGTACTGCCGAGTGAACCACCTTTCCCGTTATCGCTTCCAAACCCGGGGTACCGGGGTATCCAGATACCTCAACATAACGAAAACCGTGATAAGTAAAATTTGGCTCCCAAGATTCCTTTCCCTGGCCTTTTAATATATAAGTATCCGTCGCTTTGGCACCTCTCAGGTTCTTGGTGTAAATATGCCCGTTATCCTGCAAGACTTCTGCAAATCTTAAACGTACGGTTGTTCCTGCTGTCCCACTGACATTCAAACGACCCCAACCGACCATATTTTGACCCATATTAAAAACAAATGTACCTGAGTCAACTTCTGTAATCTTAACGGGTTTAATTTCCTTTATAATCTGGATGGTCGGGCCCTGTTGGGCAACCAGGCGTGCCTTTGATCTCTCAACCAGCAACACTGTTTCCCAGCCAACGTCATCAAACTCTGCTTCATCCCAGCCTGGCATTTCTAATCTGGCATCATAGGTTTCACCATGATACAGGCTATTCTCAACTAGCGGTGAATCGTGCGTTTTCCATGTGTTATCTGTTATAAATACATCCATGGAATCATCTGTATAGTCGATAACTAACTGCATCATAAAACGCAATGGGCCCTCACTATACACCACACTGCCACGCCAACCCAGACCGCTGCTCCACCACATGTTTCCCAGTAATGCGCCTAAAGCATTGGTCCCTTGTTTCATCAATGATGTTACATCATAAGTCTGATATTGAATACGCTGTGGATAATCTGTCCACCCGGGCGTGAAAACATCCTTGCCCACACGCTGACCATTTATATGTAGGATGTAATTGCCTAAACCGGTGACATAAGCTCTGGCCCGTTCAATTTTTTTCTGAATTTCAAATTCTTTACGAACATAGACCGATCGCGGAGGTATATAAATATCCCAGGGATCAATTTTGCCCCACTGAGATCCGCCATACTTTTCAATTACATGAACCTCAGACCAGTCTGCATCATTAAAATCTATTTGTTCCCAATCTTCTTGGGATACTGCACTTGTTTTCCATGACTTATCGCTGTTTATAACCACAAAGGTACCATCCTCAAACTCAATTTTTAAACTACAAATCATGCCGCAAATATCTCCCAGATTATTTGCTGCACGAACTGCAATTATATTCTCCACGGAAGTGATATATGGTTTAACATTAAATTCATAAACTTCAGTCCAGGCCGATCCATTACCTACTTCCCTTCCATTGATATAGGCAGTAAAATAATTATCCGCAGTAGTCCTGATAACAGCATTTGTGATCGCTTTACCCTCCTGTACCTTAAAGGTTTTTCGGAAAAACACTGGAATATCAATACCCTTTTCATGCAAATGCCAAATCCAAAATCCCCACGGCCATGTTGGTTTTATTTCTTTCTTCTTAATAGCTTTGCCCACCCATTTTGCCTGCCACTCTTCTTGAGACAATATACCCATCTCCCACCAGGCCGTTTCACTGTATGGTGATGGTTCTCCGTTGTTATCCCATGTTCGTACTTTCCAGTAATATCTTTGACGTGATTCTAAAGCAGGCCCCTGATAGGGTACATGTACCGACTGATCTGAAATGACTTTGCCGCTATCCCAGACATCACCTACATCCTCTTCTAATATTTCCCCACTGCGGGCTACGATTATCTGATAAGCAGATTGAATAGCCCCACGTCTGTTATCGTTTACATACCAGGATAACCTTGGTTGCAAAACGTCTATACCGAGTGGACTGGATTGGTATTCGCAACGTAAGTTTATTGGCGCAGAAAACTCCTGATATTTTTCTTGACATGATACGAATATGATCAAAAACCCGGTACTCAGAAATAAACAGCTGTAAAACAAGCATTTTTTCATATATTCAAGTGAAATACTCATATGCTCTCCCTGAGGTATTGATTATTCAAATGTTCTGCGATCTTTACCATTCTATCTGCCAAAATTTGTGCTTCTTTGAATGTTACAGACTTTTGATGCCATTTGTCCCATAATTCCTGTAAATCAACCATAATCGCTGCATCCGGTAATTGACCGAATTTATTCATAAAGTCCTTCGTCGCCGTTGCTTTATGGTTGACATAAATACCTAGCGATTCAAGTGCCAATTTGACCAGCTTCATAGCATGCCAAATGGTTGTAAAAGCAAGAAATGCGCCTGAATCAATATGTTCCAAACCGATCTGAGTTTCGCTAATCTTTTCAATATATATTTTCTCACCCTCTTGAAACTGTAGCTTAAAATCCAATAGTTCCTGATAAAAAGCCGGCCATGCCTGCCTGGCCTCCTGCGCCAAGATTTTTTGTAATCCTTCTTTATCAGGATAGAGATCTTCGCCGATTTTCCCTTCTTGGAATGCTTTTTCAATTAAAAGAAGTAACTCATCCAAATGAACCAATTCAATTGTACCGTCAGGTAAGCGATCCATTGCTTTTTTAATATGATCCATGGGAATGGTATGATTGACTAAATTATAGATGAAAAGAGGGCGATTGGGACAGGCTTCAATAAAATCCTTCATCGTCTGGTAGATATCACTTCCCTTATGAATACCCTCACCACAAAATATATAGGGCTTACCTCCCGCAATGTAATGCTTTTCGAATGCGGATTCACCCATTCCTCGCACATAACCGATACAATTGGGAAGATTTTCACATAGCAGGTCATGATATTTTGGTAAATCCACTTCCTGCCACCAATCGCGATCGTGCCAGTTCGTTATGTGTACCGTTGTCAATCCGCATTTTTCCATATAATACTTGCTGAGAAGTAAAAAATATTCGGGATGGGGATGTAAATGTGGATAAGTATAAGTAGCACCGGAGGGTCCGGCTACAAAAAAATCGTTAGCAAGCATATTTTCACTATAATAATTGACCATACCCGGCATGAGATCATAAGCCATCGGTAAAAATCCCCAGTTGTACTTAAATCTGCCGTGTAAGGGATTGGCCCAGTCGGTATGGATTAAATTTTGCACAAACCAGGCTGCGTCGCCATCGGTGGTCATATAGGCAATATAAACTTTGTCCTCAACTTTCAACTCATTCTTCTTTAGAGATCTCTTAGTTAGCGAAACATCATTCTGTAGTTTAATGCTCGAATGAACGGTCAGATTTGCCGTTCGTAACGTACACATCCCGTAATGTCCAAACTCAGAAGAAAGTGCTATTGCTTCATGTTCCTTGTCACGAACACAATGCCAGCCAAGAACCAGTGTTCCCGGCTGGTATGCATTATAAATTTTACGTAGTAATTCCTTATGGGCCACGGTATAATCGCGATTAGCAAAGGTACTGCTGGGCCAATGGGGAGCATGCACACAAAGTTGGGCCATAACTCGAGAATTACATTGTTTCATAGCATTATCCAACGCCCATTCATATGCCTTATACATATCTTTCCACCGGCCTCGGAGATCATCGATCTTTTTCAGGTTTAAATATAAAATACTATTCTCCATATCCGAAGAAATAGGCACTGCATTATTGATGGAACCTAAGGTAGCTGCGAGATTAAGTGAATGGGGTATGATCGGATCATATACAATATAACCCGCGATCTGATCCTTAAGTTCGTTTAGGACGATATTGACATTGTCGAAGAGCTCATAGTCAACTCCAAATGCTTCTTTATAGTACTTCAGCCAAAATTCATCCTGCTCAGAATGCAACAGATATATCAGTGTCTGTTTACGATTTATCAAACCCTGAAAGCAAGTCAGGAAAGTTTTTTCATACCAGTTCATTTTATCTGTTATTTTTACTGCCCATAGTTTTCTCGGCATCGTTCCTTTGGGTAAAGTATTATATGCACTTACCGTCGATTGACAGTGCATATTGAGATTAAGAGTAAAAACACCTGCAGATGCAGCTAAACACTTAAAAAAATCTCTGCGATCCATATTTTTGACCTCATATTAAAGAACAAGAACAAAACCGGACAAGTAATACGAATATAAATTCATGCAAAATAGAAAGCGTTTATTGATTCGAAGATTTAAGTTCTTCTATTAGATATTTAACAAGACATATCTCAAACATTTATATAGATTTTTATCTTGTTTTCCGTTTAATAGTAATAAGACCTAAGCCTGTCCCAACAACCAGTAGCGTGATTGTACCGATAACCCCAATCATTCGTGTATTCCAGGTACACTCAAGCCAGCTCCATGCCTCAGGTAAATCACGCGCAAATGTAGCCCAGGCAATGCTTATTACACTGGCAGCTACAGCAACAATAGCCTGCCAGCGTTTTACCCAATGAAATGAAATACCCAGAAGAAAAAGCCCAATTACACCTCCACCGGCAATGCCACCAAGTTGCCATCCTGTTTCCAAGGCGGATTTTATTTGTATCAAAGACAAACCAGTAATAGTCCCCCCGAATCCCCATATAATTGTATACCAACGCAACATCTTAATATCATTTCTATCATCAGAAATCTTACCTTTTGGGAAATACTTTTTATAAAAGTCAAGCAAGGTAAGCGTAGAAACCGTATTAAGTGATGAATCGATACTACTCATGGCAGCAGCGACGATAGCAGCGATTAAAATACCACGTACACCGATTGGTAATTGCGTTACAATATAGTGTGGATATATTTTATCCCCCATCATTTCACCTTGTAAATTTTGAGGTAACAGATCGGGATTTACTGTATAAAAAGCAAAAAGGGCGGTACCAATGAATAGAAAGAGCACAGATATCGGAATATACGTCAGTGCTGCTGTCCAAACTGATTTTGCGGCATCTCTGGTCGATTTTGTTGTATGATATCTCTGAACATAATTCTGATCAACACCAAAATTCCTTAAATTTTCCATTATGCCATACAATAAAACCACCCAGGCCGTGGGAGCGATGAGATCAAAGTCCCATGAACCAAGAGAGAATTTATCCAATTGTTCGCCAATAGTGAAAATCTGTTCCGGGCCCTGAGGCATCCCCAAGATTAGAAGGATGATCGTGAGTAGCGCACCTCCCATTAGAATAATTACCTGAATCACATCAGTCCAAATTACAGCCTCAATTCCCCCCACCACGGTATATAATGTGACACCAATTCCAGTGAAAATAATTATGGATACATACGACCAGCCCGTAAGGCTGTGCAGCACAAGAGAAACCAAAAATAAAATCATCCCGATACGGGTTAACGAACCAAACATAAAGCTGATACTGCCATATATACGTGCCCAGCCACCAAATCTTTGATCTAAGTATTCATATGCGGAGACCTTGACCCGTGTCCGGTATAAGGGAATAAAATATATCATTGCTACTAATGCAGCCACAGGAAGGCTTACCGAAAACATAAAAGCATCCCAATTAAAATTATAGGCCTGTCCCGGATAGCCTATGAAGGTAATACTGCTCACAAAGGTACCCAACATTGATAATCCGACAGCCCAACTGGGTAACCTGCCACTGGCAATCATGAATCCATCTGCCGTATTGCTTCTTTTACGAAAATATACGCCTAACAGTATTATTCCGATGAAATACACGATCAATATTAACTTATCAACCAGATAAAACTTAAACTCCAAAACTACCCCTTTCTTTGCTTAATAAGTGAGTTTTAGATTGATTATCCCTCTATCTAACCAATGGCATTGCTGCTTTCAGCTTAATTGATAGGCCATTTACCATCATTCATTTCTTGTAACACAAGTTTGTCTGGATCAATTTTTACGTATTTTATCTTTTCACGTTTCCAGGTGTATGTGATATGTACAAGTCCGTCCTGAGATTGAATCACAGCAGGATATGAATATTCACCTGCCTGATTTTCCAGCAGTAGGGCAGCTTTCCAATTGTGACCGTCTGCTGAAATAGCTATGTTTAGTTTACTACGACCTCTCGTTGTATGATTGTATACCAGTAATTGCTTACCATCATTTAAAGTTACGGCATCAATTCCGCTATTGGGATTAGGCAAGATGGTCGCGTTCATGGGAGTCCATGTCTTACCACCATCTTCCGACCAGCATTGTGTAATCTTTTTTTGTCTGCTGCGACATAAAATCTGCATCTTGTCTGATAGATATGTCAGGATTGTGGGCTGTATGGCGCCAAATTCCTTACCATCATTTAGAGGTCCGATCATCTCCCACGTATAATCCAAATCGGTAATACGTTCTAAATGTACCGTCCAGATATTATCATCTTTAGACTCGGTACTGGATGGACATAAAATTGATCCATCAGCAAGCTGAATCGGTTTGTTTTTAATGGGTCCCAAAAATCCATTGGGCAGTTGCCTGGGATCAGACCAGTTCCTTCCACCATCATTTGAGACAATTAACATTCCCCACCACTCTCTGGGATTTGGACCAACTTTATAAAACAACATGAGCGGACCATCATTTGGCTGAAATAGCACAGGATTCCAACATGGATAGCGTAAACTTTCGTTTTGGATACCATTAGCAATTTCCACAACATCACTCCAGCCTTGACCATCATTACGTGATATCCATATTCCAACGTCTGATTCTCCTTCATCCCTACCACCAAAACAGGCAGCAACCAAACCGTCTTGAGATTCAGCAATTGTTGATGCATGGCAGGAAGGAAATGGAGCTTCCTCATAGATGAATTCCATTTTTATAATTGCCTCCTGTGATTTATCTAATACTCCTTCTTTCTTTGTAAGACTTTCAAAACGTATGTGATGTCCTCCAAACGCTTCTTTATGTGATACACGTGCTAAAGTTGTTTGAGCAATCACCGCAACTATCCAAACGCTCAAGAGAGCAATGAGAACCTTTCCTGATCGAGCACGCAGGTTTTCACTTTCATCTTTAAATTGCGAAAACGGAATCGGTTTTCTAAAGGAAATCCATAATGAAAGCAGGACTGCAGAAATAAAAAACGATCCCTCCACAATTAACCTCACGTAATTAAACTTTAAAAAAGCATTAAACTGGTCTCCGATGATAATCCACCACAGGATTAATAGAAATAGAAGATAACCTTTCCCCAGGGCCGAATCAGGTAAAAGGATCAATCTATTATGTTGGGAACTAAAAATGAACGCCAGAACCAAAACACCTAAGATTGCATAGCCGATATCAAACCAGGTGTGCGTTGATATATTGAAAATAGTATCACCAACCATTCCGTTGTCAATCCAATTAAACACATTTTTTTCTAAATTGACATAGGTCATTATAATCAATAGAAAAAAGAGAGCAAATCCTTTTCCCCAATCATATTTAACTTCTTCATCTTCAATTTGCGGGGTGCTTCCACGCAAATTAATAAAAGCGATTGCAACTCCTAGTCCAGTAATAAATCCAAAGGATTGCTCCATTATTTTCCACCAGTCAATTTGTATTCCCGTTGCAGTTCCCAATACTGCAAACAACTGACCGGTTGAGAATCCTAGTCCTGAAAATAATCCTACCAGCAATGCTGCATATATTGCAGCCAAATATTTTTTTCGAATAAAGAAAACAATGAGACCGATGAGGGCTCCTAATGCACCAGCCCAATTGTCACTTCTTGGTGGCGAGAGATGCCAATCTAATATGGTCACGAAAAATAATACACCGATAATCCATCCAAATGTCAGATGTAGCATAAAAGATGTCGCATGTGTGAACTTTCTTTGAATAATTACAACAATAACAAGTGCAACCAGAGCACCCAGGGCAGCAAACCAGTCCGTATCGTAGTAATCCAACTGTACAGGTTCTGTATCACCGAAATTAGATAACAGGATGATATTTACAATACTCCAGACAATGAATACCGCTAAGAATGGAAATATCATTTCTGTCAATTGCTTACGTTTTAAAAATAAGACAAGTGCCAGAATCCCTGCACCAATACCTCCCCAGATGACTCCTTCCAGAAAGAGCGCAGCAAATCCGTATAGCAAGGTGATTATATCAATAGATCTGGTATAACCAATAATTATTCCATAACTCATCTGCCCACCAATTGCCCATCCGACTGCTCCGAAAAGACCGAAATACAGAACACGTCTCTGCCAATCTTCTCTACCGGATATCAGGCAGACAGCAATGGCAACCAAAGCGCCTGGAACCATGGCTCCATATTCGTGGCCATAATTACCTCTGAAACCCCATCCCAGCGACATGGCAAGCGCAACAAATAGTACATCAATTAAGTTAATTTTCTTAAACATAACAGATCCCTTTGATATATGTTTAAAAAAAATATTTAGATAACTATATGTATAAATAATTTATATTCTAAAATTACAATGGAAAAAATTAATATCAGGTTTGCAGCTAAATAAAATCAAACAGGGTAGAAAGTTTTTATTGATTCTCTAATCGTGAATTTTGTTTTAACAACTATTTTTGAATAGGGAAGCGGTTTATCGCTTTGCATGTGTCGCAGTAAAAGATTGAATGCCTGTTCTCCCATCTCTGGTAAAGGATGAGTAATGGTTGACATCGGTGTAACCCAATACTCTGAGCAAATGAAATCGGTAAAACCAACGATCGAGATATCATCAGGGATAGATAATTTTTTTTCAAAAATTGCTTTTAAAGCACCTACTGAAATCAGATTTCCTGATATCAAAAGCGCAGTCGGTGGGTATCTTGTTGATAAAATCTGTAAAGTTGATTTATATCCGCTATCAAGAGTGAAACCATTTTCCGATACCAATGATGGATCATCATCAAGATGATGTTTATTAATAGCTTTTTTATATCCTATTAAACGCGCTATAATTGTATAAATATTTTTTCGCCCACTAATGAATCCGATGCGATGATGCCCTGCTCGGGCTAGAAAAGAAACAGCATTAAAGGCGGCTTCTTCATTATCGCTGATAACGGCATTTGTTTCAATATCTTTAAAATATCGGTCTATCAAAACAAGGGGAAAATTTCTCTCGCATAACTTTTGAATATGTTGGTAACAATCCTGAACCGGGGCAATTATTAAACCATCTACGCCACGATTGAGCAGCATATTAACCATTTGAATCTCTTTTACCTGTTCTTCATCTGTGTTGCAGACAACCAGATTATAATCGGCCTGATAACTCGCTATCTCTATACTACGCGCAATACCGGAAAAGAAGGGATTGGAGATATCGGGAATTATTAGACCTACTGTTTGAGTTTTCTTTAGACGAAATGCGCGTGCCAGGTGATTTGGTTGGTAATTTAATTCCTTGGCAACCGCTAGTATCCGCTGACGCATTTCTTCAGTAACTGGCAATGTTTCTTTACCCCTTAAAACCCGTGAAACGGTAGAGGGATGAACACCAACACGATCTGCAATATCTTTAAGTGTGGGAAACATATTTACCCCTTTAATATTTTTAACCTGTTTCATGTACGCTCACGAAAGCGTTCCATCATCACTTTCCAATTGGTAAACAGCACTTTTTCATCTTTAAAAAATTGTATTACTTCCGGATCGGTAAACATTTCTGATTCCCAAACTCTCTGCTGCCATGAGTTTGTAATACTCTTAAGTGAGTCACTTTCAATAGACGGATGAAAGATAATTTCTGTAATTCCCGGTTTAAGAGAACGAACCAGGTCGAAGAATTTTTGTTTCTTTTCCTGATAGCTACCCGCTCCGGATACAGAATGGAAATCATCAAGCTTGGGGAGCCGATAATCTAACGCGAACTGAATCATTTCATCCGTTATGGGATATCCTTCTCCTCTGAACCGCTCAACGATGGGCTCGGTAAAATCAATAACCATAGCCGGAATTTCATATTCCATGGCCAGATTAAGATAGACCTTTGCAAATTCCAGGCTACCATACAATGTCCCCATGTGTGTATCCATATGACCCGGCTTAATCTCCTTGGACAATGCCTTTTCAATCTGCGCACGTACTTCAACCTCAACTTCCTGGGGCGTTGCGTTTTGGACAACATTTATAACATCGCTCCACATATATCCCTCTGGATCTATTAATCCGGGTACGTTGTGCGCTTCAGCAACAGGCGCCCAGCGGTAAGTTTTCCATTCACTGGTTAACGTCAGATGCAGACCAACATCCTCATTCGGATTATCTTTATACCATTCTGCAAACGCATCAAACAATGGGCAAGGCACCATCATCGAGGCAGACTGAATCTTGTCCGCAGATAAATAAAGTTTGGCTGCTTCATTGGCCTCATAACACATACCGATATCATCTGCGTGTAAAATAATTATACGCATATCCTCAGGAAACCCTAATTTTTCACCCCACGTTTTACCAGATAAGTTTTGAGCAGTTAAAGTTGCATCTTTTTTTGTACAGGTTGTTATAATTAGAGTAATCAGTACATACAAAATCATTCTTGTCATCTGTGCTTCCTTTCTATTTTTCTAACACCAAATAACCATGGTAAACTCTATTATACTATGCACGGATAATTTGTTATTTTCAGCTCAGTATACCCCATTCAATCAGAATATTTTTTATTCTTTTGACCTCATCGGGAGAAGCCATAAGGATGGGATGCATTGTGTATGGATTACATAAGCCCATCAGACTCATAGCAGCTTTGATCCCCCCTAAAAATGAACGACATTCATAAATCCGAAAAATTTCATTGATTTCTCTTTGGAGAATAAACACATCTTTCATTTCATTTTTTATTCTTCTGTATAATTCTACACATTTCTCAGGAATCACATTGGATATACCGTCCAGCCCCCCATCAGCGCCAGATAAAACACCTGCTGCCCACATGTGTGTTTTACCGATGAATATTTTAAAATCTTTTCGAATATTCTTGAGTTCGATTAAATTCTGAAGAAAAACATAATCGACTGAACTATCCTTAATCCCGATAATTTTCTCAAAATCCAATAACTGCTTTATTGTTTCAAGGGCAATTGGAGCTTGTGTGGTGAACGGGATATTATAGAGCAGCACTGGCTTGGAACTAGCGTGAACAATTTGCTCAAAATACATATACAGCTCTTCCTGCGAGTTGGGAGGAAAATAAAAAGGTGGATGGGCCACAATAAAATCAGCTCCTAGATCTTCTGCTTGCGCGATATTATTCAGAGTTCTTTTAGAACTCGTATCACTAACTCCGGCATAGACTGGTACCCTATTCTTTACTTGCTCCACAATAATTTTTAAAACCAACTTTTTATCTGTATCCGGTAGGCAAGGGCCCTCACCAGTCGTACTATTTGCGAAAATACCGTGTACACCAGCTTCAATCAGGTGATTTACTATCCCTATTAATGATGATTCATCGATGGATTGATCTTTAATTAAAGGAGTGATAATAGGTACAACAATTCCGCATACCTTTTCTATATTAAAATTCATTTAACCTCCAAGTTTATACGATTATGTGATGCACCTTTAATGAATCCGTGATAAAGTCCCATATAGTAAGGTAACAAGAATACCGTTCCACATCCCAATTCTTGACCGGTGCCACCTGTATTCAATTGCCATGGATCGCGATTCCAGTGATTGAAGTAACATTCATCCACTGGAATGACTTTACCATTAATACGATACCCCTTGTCTCTAAGCTCTTCGTCATCATATAATATGCTGGTTTCATGTAACGGAATAATATCTATACGGTGACTGTTTTCATGCCTCCAGTTAATTCTATTCAGGGGAAAGCGTTTGAGGGTTTCAATGGAATCATCCAGCCAATCCCCATCTGGTGCTGTCGAGTACGTACCACCCGTGTTCGTAAATTCTAGATCTGAGCAGACAGCAGCAAAGGTAAAGTTAAAAAAGGGATTCATTTCAGGCTGTTCTGTTTTCCAGCTATGCCAGAAAGATATGGCATAACTGGAGCGTCTTTCGGGATCTTTTTCATATTTAATAAGGTTATAGTACGACATAAAAGCCATCTCATCATCGGATTGGTTGCCGGTACCGATACCTCTTTGTAACTTTTGGTTCATCATATTCTGCAGGTAAGAATTCTTTTCAATAAGCATATCTTTAATCCTTGCGTACTTTGCATCTCCGGTAACATGTTCGGCGACGGCAAGATATGATAGCATGCTTAACGAATTTAATCCTCGTTCAACAAACCAATTCTTATCAAAATTTAACTCTTCCGGACTGAAACGAGCCCATCTTGTCGGTTTTCCATCATGATCCACCAGATTAAAATTGTGATCGATTAAATGGTCCGTCAGGGCTTTCACCTGTTCTCGAACCGCCTCCTTTTCTTTATCAGTCTCTGCCACAAGATCATAATACAGAGCGTAGAGGAAGTAGTGCCCATCTAATTCATCAGAGCTCGTGTCCGTCTTCCAATACCATTTTCCATCGGCACTCTTTGGCCAGCGCGGTTCAAACCCTTTCCACAACCGGTCATACTCCTTCCGCCGTCTGATATCCCCGGCTATGCGCCCTACATTGGGATCGGGTCCGCTGGTAGGTAAGACCGTACGCGCGACGAATCCGGGCGGTGGAGAATGCTTTGCACCCTGCGTAACCAGTCGTAAAAACTGCATAGCTTCAAAAGCTTTTTTTGCTCGCATTTTAGCCTCAGGATCTTTGGTTGCCGCATAAGCAAAACACTCCCCCGCGCCATACATACTGGTCCATAAACCATCATTATCGCTATCGTGTTGTATCCATTTTGTCTTATCACCTGATACGGGAAGATAAACTTCTAATACAAACTCATAAGGCGTTCTGCGATGATAACGATCGATCTCATCTTCAAACCATTTTGCTTTCTCAGCAAGGGTAATCGGACGCCTTTCGATCAGTCCAATCCCTTTAGCAGTTGCGAACCATGCATGCCCCTCAGATGTGACTGCAATATCGCGAATATCATCATCCGGCAGCCAACGAAATCCCTGGCGGTATTCCCATGTCTTGCCATCAAAACGAATAGCACCTTTATGGGTCCCGAACCAAACCAGCCCATTGTCGCCCGACGCTACATTCGTAAAATCATTATAGGGAAGACCCTCATGCCTGGTATACAGAGACCATTCCTTATCAAAAACACCTGTACCCTGAGGACTGGCAAACCAGAATCGACCACTTCGATCAAATGTAACTCCACGAACATCTACGGGAGCCCAACTGTACACACCATCTCTGGGATAGAGTTCTTTCCACTGCTCATCACTCCAATTATAACCGAATAAGCCTTGATCTGTGGCAACTAAAATCTTATTATCCACAGCAACGGCAATTTGTCTCACTTCCCTATCCAACAATCCATGAAGCACTGGTGAAACCTTATATCTGTCAACATCCAGATTATAATCTATTGCAAATAGACCGCTAGAGGTGCCGAGAAATATTTTTTCCGCAAAGCAAAGGTCGCCTGTTTTCAAGGAAATGTTATAATCCTTTGGTAGTTCGATTGTACTTTTTATATCGCCGGAATCCAGGAGATAAATCACCGCATCTTTTGTTTCTCCATTATTTTCCTCTGCAGAAAATGCCGCCACTATATTTCCTTTTGTCGCAAGAAGCCAAATTGATTTTCCTGCCAGTGCTCTTACCTGAGTCCATTTGCCCTTTGAAAACATTGCCAGCCCTTTACTAGTGGCAGCATAAACATCTTCATTTTCAGTAACAGTCACAGATCGTACATTATTATCGGGTAATCCATCATGTGTTGAGTAAAATGTACTCACATCCTGAGAGAATGTACCCACACGCCTAACAGCGTTTTCTTTACACATCACATTATTTAAGATTAAAATAAACATAGTGATAACGGTGATAAAATTGGCATGCTTCACTTGGTCTCCCTCCATTGGTTTACTTGTTAAAATCATTTCATCACGTAAGCTTTTTAATCAATCGAATATCTCACCTTTTTACGTAAAATAATCCTGACCGGCCCTATCAGCCCCGCAGCAGGTAATGGCTCAAAACCAAATTCTGCAGGAAGGCTGCTTGAGTACGAGGTACTTACTTGTCCAAAATGATCCGTTAATTCTTTAGGAACAGGTAACGGATCTTTGTATGCTGCTATGCGGTTGATTAAAGTATTAGTCACCCATATAATCAGGTCATTTTTACCAGATTTGAGTTTATTTGTTACATCCAGTTCCTGACCGCGCATCCAGACCGTACCCGCTTTTTGTCCGTTCAGTTCCACCTCGGCCACATTAGCCAATTTGCCTAAATCCAGATTTAATACATGATCTCTTGCCATATATCCGCCGGGTAAATCGAATACGAGATCATAACGACCCGTGCCGCTGAAATGCCTCGTGCGCGCAACATCACTCCACGAAAACAAACGATTTACCGTTGTGTCGAATCG
>SMTZ1_10004123_pt1 | contig 14623 bp, 15 predicted proteins | sample DeeMarSWOR136_30_FD_25667 | JGI IMG/M metagenome (IMG submission 25667) | reverse complement strand
TATTTTTGCTTCTAATGCTTTTTTGATTTCTTCAATCCAAGTAGTTGGATTTGAGCTTAAATGGCAATAAGTTTTTAGATCGATTCCTAATTCCTTAATTTTATAAGCTAAGTTCCATTGGTCTTGAACCTTTCCAATATAACCACAATCTATATGTTTAATACCAATATCCTCCAACTTTTCGACAATTCTGAGCTTTTGATCTAATGTGTAATATACCCCTGGAGTTTCTTCTCCCTCACGAATAGTTGAATCCCTCACAAATACTTTTTTTGGTAAATTAAACGATTTTCTTAGATCTTCTAAGTAATTTATAGGTGAAACCCACCATTTATCATTAAACCATTTAGATCTTTCATTTGGAAAATTCATTTTTAAACCATCTTCGATAACATCTTTTGCATCTTATTACATATTTAAGTGTGAAAAAGAAGTTTTATTCTCAATTAACAAAATTTAATGCTTAAATAGATTATTAACATAATCTAAATTAAAAATTTTCGAATATGAGATTCCGAAGAATATGGTAAAAAATTATTCTTCTAAGATATTAATTATATTGACTCTGTTCTCTTCTACCTTATTTAGCATTATTACCCCAATGGCAGAAGAATTAACTTTAGCATTAAATTTATCTAATCAAGACCAAGTAGCATTTATTAATTCAATGTTTTTACTGGTTGGTGCTTCTTTTTCACTTATATGGGCTATTTTAGGAGATAAATTCCCTCGTAAGATACTACTCATTATAGCTACTTTTGAATGGGCATTCTTGACATTCTTAACTATCTTTTCTATGAATTTCCAAACTTTACTATTCTTTCAATTATTTACTGCAATCGGTTTTGGAGCAGCATTACCTCTTGTATTCTCTTTAATGATAGATTTAGTGGAACCCGAAAATCGTGGTAGAAAGTTTGGTGTTTTAAGTGCGGTTTATGTCTTAGGAAATGGTTTAGGACAAATTCTTTCAGGTTTTTTGATTGAAGTTTATACATGGCAAATCCCTCTAATTATTATTTCGATTGCTGGTTTTGCTTGTAGTTTTTTATTGTTTTCAATCCAAGAGCCTTCAAGAGGAGCAAGAGATGAATTATATAAATTTGATAAATTAGACTATAAAATTAAAAAAGAAGATCTTAAACAAATATGGAAAATAAAATCAACATTATTGATTTTAATTTTAAATTTTACAATGTTCATTTCTATTGGGGCGATCTCTTCATTTTTTATAAGTATGCTTAAGAACAGTAATGATTTTTCACTCAGCTCTACTTTAGCAACCATCTTTCTGATAATTGTATTTGGAAGTCAAGTACCAAGTGGTCCAATTTTTGGAAAATTAGGAGATAAAAAACGAAAAATTGATAATAATGGGAGGATTAAAGTTGTGTTAACTTGCTTATTATTTGGCTCTCTCTTATACATAATTGCGTATTCAATAACTTTCATATCTAAAGATATTTTTACTGCTTTTATTTTCTTAGGAATTACTTTTTTTGGAGCTTTCCTTTTTGGTGGTATTGATCCCCTTACTCAAGCAACTTTAGGTGAAATAAATCCCCCTCAAATCAGATCAACTATATATTCATTAAATTATTTAGCATATTCATTTGGAAGAAGCATTAGTTTATTGATACTAGGGCAATTATTCTTGGTATTTAATAGCCAATATACACCAGGTTATTTTATTTTATCTATAATGGCTTTAGCCTGTACATTAATTCTCGTCCCTATTTTAAAATTCCTGCCAAGAGATATTAAAAATATAAAATCGAAAGAATCATAGTTTAAATATTGAGAATATGAGAATTAATGCGGATTTATGTAATGGATGCGCACGATGTATAATAATGTGCCCTACAAATGCAATTACTTTAATAAATGAAAAAGCTATAATTGATAAGGATTTATGCGTAGAATGTAATGTGTGTTATAGAGACGCTGGATGTCCTGTTAAAGCAATAAGAACTGAAAAGTTAAAATGGCCTCGAATAATTCGTAGTCAATTCAGCAGTGTAGTGGCAAAACATAAATTAACTGACATTCCAGGAAGGGGGACAGAAGAGATGAAGACTAACGATATAACAGGACGCTTTGAAAAAGGCGAACTAGGGATTTCAATTGAATTAGGGCGTCCAGGGGTGAGTACAAAAATTTGTAATATTGAATTATTTACGGTGAAATTAGCTGAAATCGGAGCGGAATTTGAAGAAGAATCTCCAGTGACAGCCTTATTTTGTGATGATAAGGGTCATATAAAAGAAGAATTAAAAGAAGAAAGAGTACTTTCTGCTGTTATAGAGTTTAAAGTTCCCTTAGAGAAGTTTGTTTTAGTTTCAAGGATAATTAGAGATGTTGAAAATATAATTGATACAGTTTTCACAGTAGGGGTTATTTCAAAAATTGAAAACAATAACTATTCATCTATTTTAGATTTAATAGATCAGCAAGGATTTAAGGTTGCTCCTAATGGAAAAGTAAATATAGGTTTAGGTAAGCCAATAATTTAACGAGATGGAAAAAACGACACATTCATTGCATAGAATAGGAAATTTTGAAGATTTAAAAGGAGATTATGTTGTTTTAGCATGTCTCGCAAAGAATATTAACAGGGAAACTCAAGAGGGAAGGAAAGGGCTTGCTAGAATAGCACATATATTAGCTCAAAATAAACCTGTAAGAATAATCCCAGAATTTGCATGGAAAATCTCGCCTGTAGTAACTGCTGTATATGATAATATTGAAACGGTTAAAAAAATCATTAAGATCTTAAAGCAAGAAGATATTGGAATTTCAATTGTGGTGAGCGGTTTAATTTCTGAAATCAAACAGGTTTTAGAAGATATAAATTTAAATATACATACAATTCATTTTTCATTAGGAACTTTTGGTAAAAAAGAGCTATTACCTCATAAAAAAATATTAGAGATTAGTACTATGTGTGGTCATCATTGCATTTCTCCTCAGTTTATCAAATATTATTATAGGCTCATTAAAAAAGAAAAAATAACAGTTGAAAAAGCAGCTGAAAAATTGGCAAAACCTTGTGTGTGTGGAATTTTTAATATTACTAGAGCTGTTTCTATTCTTAATGAATTAACTAATTTAGATTTATAAATTTCATCATTTGCTTTCAAATCCTAAAGCTAGTTTTTCTAATTCCTCTTCAGTAATATATTTTTGAATTTTAATTTTCTCTTGAATTTTTCTTTTAAGCATTTCTACATTTTTTTTTGTAGGACTTAATCCCATATTTTCTAGTTTTGCAGTAATTGCTCTGTCTTGAAGAGTAGTAGCCCCAAAAATCAACTTTCTAGTTTGCCCTACTATATATGGTTGATAAAGTTCCCATGTAACCCAATTTCCTCTTAAAATTTGCTCTACATGCAAATCAGATTCATGAATAAAACAATTTTTTCCCACAATCGCTTTATGTGCTTGTAATGGTGTGCTATATTTCTCAATATAATTTGAAATTTCCATTATTTTTTCAAGTTTTAAATTTAAATTAATACCATATAATATTTCTAGGCTCATAATTACTTCTTCTGTAGCTGCGTTTCCTGCTCTATCACCTAAACCATTAAATACAACATCAACAATTTCAGCACCACCTTCAACTCCAGCTAGAGTCGTAGCTACTGCAAGGCCAAGATCATTATGAGTATGGACTTCTACTGGAATATTATTTACTATATTTTTAGTAAAGAGAACTAGATCCTTAAAAGCTATAGGAAGTGCGCATCCATTCCCATCATATACAACTATTCTATCTACACCTGCATCTACAGCTAATTCAAGAAATTTTTTCCAATATCTTGGAATTACTCTCCCTGAACCAAATGCTACATAAGCACCTTGGGATTTAGCATATTCTATACCTTCAGTTATTCTTTTAAAAACAACATCCTTAGTTTTTAAAACAGGATCTGGTACAAGTAAAAAATTAATAATATCCGCTTCTACCTTTAAAATATCGTCTATTTCCTTTTCAATATTTTTAGCATATAATCTAGCATGAGACGACAATCTCATTTTTATTCCTTCTTTCTTTAGTGCTCTAAAGGTATCAGCATGTTCTTCAATACCAGCAGCATATCCTACTTCGATTTCAGGGATACCCATCTCTTCCAACAATTTAGCAATTTCGACTTTTTGTTCTATTGTGAAATATGTTCCGGGAGTTTCCTCTCCTTCTCTTAAAGTATCATCTTTTATTATAACCTTTTGAGGTAAGTTCATTTGTTCACGAACTGTTTTGTTAAAATTCCATTCAAAACTCCACCATCGCTGTTCTTTATCCATTCTCATTGATGCCCAAGCGTTTAACCACATCATTTTCACTTTGTAAAAATTCAATTTTCCTAGATTTTTCTTAAATATTTATCCTCAATAGATACTTGATAAGAATCATAAAACAATGATGAATATTTTTGGTAAAATTCCTTCTTCCTAGATAGTATAAACTCTCTGCTTTCAATATTAAAACTACCATTAGACCAAAAAATTGAGCCTTCTAGATCTAGATTTATATTCTCTCCCTTTTTGATGATATTTCCAGCTTTAATAACGTATTCCATTTCAGATAATGCTTTTTTTAAATGATAATAATCCTTTGAAATGTCTATTTTATTAATATCAATATTTAAGATATTTATATCTCCATCTGTTCCAACACCAAGATTACCTTTGATCTTTGCTAACCCAAGAGATTCTGCGGGACTTGTTCTTGTTAAACATACAAAATCCGAAAAACTTAGAACTCTATCATTGTCATATAACGATTTTTTTTTTAAGAAATCATTATTCATCTCTTTGATAAAAATATCTCTAGCATTCTTACTTAGTAGCCAAGTAGCAATTTCAGGAATATCTGAAATATTAGAATAGTTAGGAAAGTTTAATGTAAGACTTATTTGAAATTTATTATTAACATTTAAAGCCAAATCGAGAGCATTGCTCCACAATACGCAATCATAGTAATTGCTTTTATTGAAATTTCTCATTGAAACAAAAGAATCCCCTTCAAATTCTATGGCAGAACTTATGAGTTTATGTGGATTATCTAAAATCTCTTCAGTTAAGATAGAATGGATTAGTCTTCGGTCAGAAGTTATCAAAGGATTTATTTGATTGAATCCTATAAATGCTAAATCTATATCAAATTGTTGATATTTGTTTAAATAATTAATGAATCTCTTATTATCTCCATCTGGAGCATAGGTATTAGCATGAGCAATATGAATAATCTGTTTTGGTTTATTATTTAGATTAGATTTTTGCTGAGTTCCGAGATTTAAAGAAGATAATTTTTCTAATAAAGTAAAAAGATTTTTTTTTCCAATTTCGGTTCCATAGCCCTCAATATGAGCATGAATCGAGTGTGGTAATCCTAAAACTTCATTACACTTTATTAGATTTTCATATACATCTAAAGCTGAGAAATTGTATAATCTTCCAGTTTGTGAGAGATTATTTTTTAAATCTCTAAAATTCCATGCTTCATTTTCAAAAGGATTATAAACTTTAAATCCAAAGCCATATGTCTTGGATAAAAGATCTGATAAAAATATTGCCATATCATCAATTTTTCCTCTCTGAAATTCAAGCTCTAAAGGCCAAAAATTACTAACATTTAATAGCATTGCTTTGTCTAGAACTGGTAATTGTTTAAAGTTGAATATTGTTTGTTTAGCTAAGGATGGGAAGACATTGGCTTCAACAATAAGAGTGTATCCATTAGAAATATAATTTCTTGCGACGTTCTTTAAAGTCAAGCCCTTCCAAATTTCCTTATATGAATTATGCTTTGTGCCTAATAAACGAGCCCAATCAACTTGTTGTGATGCTACATGAGTATGTATATCTATAGCAGAAGGAATAACTGTTTTTCCTTTTGCTTCAATTTCTCTAACATCTTTTTCATTACCCAATTTTTCAACTATCTTACCTGATTCTATTAATATATCTTTTATTTCGCCATTGATATTATTGATAGGATCAAAAACTAGACCATTTTTAATAATTAAACTACTCATTTTTAAAATTTCTATAATATCATTCTCTAATTATATTCAATAATTCTTTTATCCCTAGAACTGAATCACTTGTAACTTCCACATTTACTTTAATGTTCTTATAAATAGGTTCATTATTTTCAATTCCAGTTATCTGGTTTGCCCAAATAGATACTGGCATAATAATCATTCCTGCTGGAATGTCCTTGTCCTCTTTTGGTGTTATAATAACACTACCAAAATCATTCATTAATTTTAGATTTAGACTTGATTTAAGGCCTAATTTTTTAAAATCTTCAGGATTTATAAAACCAGTACCTAATTTCTCTTTTAAGGATTTATTGTCTCCAAAAGAATACTCCCTTACTTGATCATTATCGACCATTCTTATGGAATTTACAGTCATTTCCATGTTTTCAAGCCTCCCTTAAAGCATTAATAATTTTATTTAGAATTTCCTCATCTGTAAGGATATTACTTGGCGGATTCAATATTTTTTTTAACTCAATTGGAACATGATCTATTCGATAAGCTAATCCTCCACATTCAATCCCAGTTATAGCTGATGGGAAGATTATATCTGCAACATATGATGTTGCCGATTGTTTATTATCAACGAGAATTATTGGTTTTTTTGCTAATTTTTTACTTAATCTAGAAGGAAAATGCGAAATTGGATCTGTTCCTACTATTATTGAGCAATCAAAATCATCCTTTTCTATTTTTGAAATGATTGTTTCAGAGGTCTCAACTAATTGATTATTAGAGAATAGTAGACTGTGATTTCTCCCAAAACTTGAAAGTGCAACATGGTCAAATCCTGCCATATTATAATGACCTCCTAACATTATAATGGATATACGTCCTTTTTGTTGCTTCACATTTATTAATTGTACTAATTCAAGCAATTCTTTAATAACATCTTCTCCAGATTGAGGTCTTAAAAGCCCTTGACCTATAAAAATTACTCCATTCTCCGCTCCAGTTAAATGAAGTAATATTCTTTTAAGATCATCTTTATCTATACCTGCTACTCCTTTATCTGGAATACTGTCTGCTTTGCAGCATTCTTCTTTTAAAACACGTATTAAGTCAATATCTTTTCCTGTTTCAATTTGAAGCGCTACGTCCCTAACTCCCATCACTCCAAAAGAAGCTGTTTTTACTGGATCTATGACAATTAATGTTTTAATTTCTCTTCCAGTCATTCTAAACTTTCCTCGAGAAAATAGCGTCTTATTTAATAAACGTGGAATTGATTCTGCAGCATTCGCACCCCATAAAATTAATAAGTCTGCTTTATTAATAATTTCTGTAATTGTAGTCAAGGTAATCCCAGTTTCTTTTAATTTATTCAAAACTCTTCCTTGACAAATGACAGAATTTGAATCTATAAAACCATTAATTACTTTAGCAAGCTCAATTCCTTTTAATTGGGCTTCGCAACTAACTGTTGAAAATCCGTATAAAAGAGGTTTAGAAGAATTTTTAATAAGTTCAACAGCTTTCTTTAATGCTTCATTAAATGATACTTTCTCTAGTTCTCCATTTTTTTTAATTAAAGGCGTTGTTATTCGATTTTTAGCTAAGACCTGATCAAATCTCTCCTTCCCTTTCAAACATGCTCCTAAAATTTCATCAATGTATAAACCATCACTTCTAACAATAATATCATCACATAATAGCGAACAACCTGAACATGTAACACGTTGAATACCCATTATTTTTTACACTTTAAAAATCCATTTTCTTTATAAATTAAAAATTATACATAATCAATTTTTACAGCATCACGAGGACAATATGTCTCACAAACACGACATTCTCTTTCTCGACCTTCTGCTTCTATTCTTCGGCAATACTGTAAGTTTAATAATTCACATTTTCCACTTTTTACTTGAAATAACTGATGTTTTTCCGGGGGATAATCTGGTGCTTTTCCACTTAATGTTGGAGGACAATACCTCGCATTTACAGGACATACAGTAACACAAATACCACACCCATCACATAAATCAGTATCTACATCAATTCTGAGCTCCTTTTCCTTACCTTCTTCAGCTCCTAGTAATTCCTTTAACTTATCATAATCTTTTTTATATTTAGACTCTAAAAGTGGAGTACAATCATCAATTTTTACTTTACCTTGTAATAAATCTAATGCAAAAGCCATGCAAGTTGGTTTCCCACACTTTTTACAATTTGTCTTAGGTAAAAATTTATATAACTCCATGAAATTGCTTACTGGAATTCAATAACACCTTTAATATTTAAATATTCTTCGCTATCGAGTAATGAATAATATTTTGAGCTTTATTAATTTCTTTAGTTTATTTATTATAAATAAGTTATAGTAGAAATTAAGTATATAAATAAAATATTATGAAAAATACATAAATTATTAGCCATAAAATTAAAGCAATTTAATTCATTGATAATTTAAAGGCTAATAAATAGGATAAATAACCAAAATAAAGTGATTACCTAAAATGTCAGAAGAAGAATTATCAGATATTGATTTAAAAGAAATTATGATGGATGAAAGGACTAAAAACATTAAAAAGAATATGAAAAAGATTAAGCATAAAATTGTTATAATTTCCGGAAAAGGCGGCGTTGGTAAAACTACAGTAGCAATTAACCTTGCTATGAGCTTAGCTAGCGTAGGATTGAGAGTAGGAATACTTGATGTAGATATAACAGGACCAAATGTTATAAAAATGCTTGGAATTAGCTCAGAACTGAAACCAAGAGTTGATGTAGAAGCTAAAAAATTTTATCCTATTGAAGGTCCTCTAAAACTTAAAGTTATGAGTATGGCTTTCTTAACACTTACACCTGATGAGCCTGTAATTTGGAGAGGGCCTATGAAGATGAGTGCTGTTAGACAGTTTTTAGGAGATGCTGAATGGGGTGAACTTGATTATCTAATATGCGATTTACCCCCTGGAACTTCTGATGAAACTCTAGATATTTTACAATTAATACCAGATGAAAATGTTATAATTGTGTCAACTCCTCAAGAAGTTGCTTTAATGGATGCAAGAAAAACCATCAAAATGGCTATAGTGATGGAAAGAAAAATCCTAGGGATAATAGAGAATATGTCTGGTTTTGATTGTCCTCATTGTGGAGAATATATTGACTTATACCCCCCTGGCGGTGCTCAAAAAGCTAGTATTGATTTTAATGTTCCTATTCTCGGAAAAATCCCTTTTGAGATAGAAGTTAGCCAACAAGGGGACCAAGGCTTACCGTTCATTCTAAAATATCCTGAGAGTAAATCTGCTAAAGCTTTTAAAGAAACAGTTAAAAAAGTAAGAGAATTATTAGAGAGATAATATTAATCAATTCTCAGAATTAGATTACAAATTTGAGGATAAAAACTATTTATTTTAATGACTTAAGATTCCTATTCTCTAGATAATCTACTTATTTTAAAATTTATCTTAAAAGATTATTTTATTAATCAAAATTAACATTAGTAATATACAATATTAATAAAATTAACGGGGTTTGTTATTACTGAGGAACATAAAGGAATTAAGGGAATTGTAATTTGTAAGGAGACTGGTCAATATCTTCTTGATCTAATATTGGATACAAAGATTAATCCTGTCTTGTTATCTTCTTTTGTAGGTGCTTTGGGATTATTCGGAGAAAATCTTGGGAGGATTGAGGAGATAAACATCAAGGGAATTGATGTAGAGATGATCATAGTATACAAATATAATTTAATCTTTGTTGCTATTCTTGATAAGGAATTTGTTAAGCATGACATAAGAAAGGAAGCAGAAAAATCGTTAGACATGTTCTATTCGTTATATCATAAGAAAATTAATGAAAATTGTGACGAAATTAGCCAATTTATATTTTTTAAAAACATTCTATTTACACAAATTGAAGAATATTTTAATAGGATTAAAAAAACACAAAGAAACCTAGAGATCGGAGATTTTGGATTTTTCACTGATGCTATTAAAAAAATGAGAACGAATTCAACAATTTAAAAACCCTCAGTTTTTTTTTTAAAGATCAAATCTCCAATTTTAACTTCAAATATCCTTTCCATTAAATTACATTTTGCTTTTAATAAATAATATACTTCTTTTTGAGGAATATCCATACCATAAAGACTCTCAAAATTACCTTGACCTTTGGATAGAATCACTCCATTCTTATGGAAGAAATGCTTTTTAAATTCTTCTGTAGTTTCAGATAAGATTATTCCAGGCGCATCATTTGATTCAATAACTTGTACTAAATCTGTTAAATTAATGAATTTAGCATCTTCAAGTGTTGCATCATTTATTATAGGTGCAGATCTCACAGAATAAACGATTTCTAAATCGGGGTATCCTTTTTTAAGAATAATAATTAAAATTTTATCGAAAACTATCTCTCCAGCATTATCTCCTATGATTAAAAGATGATTGGTATTTTCAAGTGATTTTTGAAATTTTCCATAATCATTAATAACTAAATCTTCAATTGCAAATTTTTTTAGATCAGATAGAATTTCGATTTCATGTTGAGTGGCAAAATCAATCGTATTTCCTAAAGCTGAAGCTAAAATCGCTTTGGATAATGGATCTTCTGCTTCATTAATTATTTTCTTAATCTCATCAAAAAACTCTAAAACAAGACTATTATATTGAATTTTTAGCTTATAATATGGATCTTCATTATTTAAGAGATCTGAAATTATATTATATGTAACCTTTCCAAGAGTGGGAGCTGCGTTTTGATTTACATCAAAATTTATAAGATATTTCATGAGTTTTTTCTGAGCTTTAATAATAATTTCTCGTGAAAAATCCGGTTGCAGTAACTTAAATGCTTTTAGCATTTGATTAAAGAGGCATCCAATGCATTCAGGTTCTAACTTCATAATTCTGTATATTAGAGGATATTAAATAATTAAAAATAAGAAGGAATAAAAATATTAAAAAAAAATTAATTTTGTTATGTTATAATTCTTGAATTGCTTTTCGTCTAGCTAATTTTTCTTCTTCTGTTAATTGTACCTCTCCTCGAGTAACAAAAAACATTAGGACTAATGCCAATATTAAAAAGATGGCTCCATTTAAAACTAGTGTATATGGTGGACTGACTAATGGATTATTAAATAAATCAGTTAAACCTCCTAGTATATATGGTCCTGTGATGGCGGCTAGGAAACTAAAGAAATAATAAATACCTGTATATGTTCCTATCTTTTCATTAGAAGGTGCTAATTCCCAAATTATAACAATTGAATTGACATTCACAAAGGACCAACCTATTCCTGCAAAAATTAATAGTATAATCACCGGAACTAAACCTGCTGCTCGCATAAATCCTACAAAAAATATTATGATTAGACAAGTGATCATTATTACTAATCCTATTCTAATCGCATTTCTTCTACCAATTTTTCCAGCTATAATTGCAAATGGATATGCAAAGATAATGATTGGTAAGGCTACAAAAAAAGCTAAAAATCCCGAAAAATCATCGCTCTGCAATAAAACATTAGTTCCATAAATAGTTAGTAAAGCTGCTAAACCTTGAAATGCAACAAACCAAGAAAAAATTGCAAGTCCCATTATCAAGGTACTTTTATCTTTTTCTTTGAAGATGTCCTTAAAACTTTCCATTAATCCCGGTGTTCCCCTTTTTTCTTTAACTTTTTTGCCTTCCAATTCTTCTTTCTCTAATAATGCTTTATAACTGAAGGAATCTTTCTCTTTTACTTTCCATAATAATACAAATAAAGAAACAACCATTAATACAGCAGCTATTATAAATGAGCCTTGTAAAGTTATAAATCCTGCCAGTAGACTTAATCCATATCCAACTACACCTCCAAGACCCCCCATCATATTAATTATTGCATTCCCTTTACTCCTATTTACAGGTTTAATAAAATCCGGCATTAATGATACTGCCTGTGACCGATAGAACCCCATTGCTACACTAAAGAAAAACATCCAAATAATTAATTGAATTACATTTTGTTGAGTTGGAATTAAAGCAAAAAATAATGCTGCCGAGGGTATTCCAATTATGATATATGGTATTCTTCGACCTAATTTTGTACGTGTATTATCTGAGATCGATCCCATAATAGGTTGCAAAATTACACCGATAACATTATCAAGTGCCATCCATAATCCTACGATACTTAAGAAGATTAAATATTCCTCCAATAATTTACTAACTCTAGCGTTGTATAAACTCCATGCTAATTCGGTAGTAAAAAAAGCTAAGCCGATGAAAAATATCAAACTAGTTTTAAGTTTTTTTTCTTCTCCCATTTTTATCACATTAATTAGGTTTTTTATAAAAAAATAATTTTAAAACTATCTTGTTTCTTCTAATATAAATATTTTCTACATTTTTTACAAAATCTCTATTGAACCTTTAAGATAAAAAGAAAAAAATTATACATTAATTTCAATTTTAATGTTTTTTATATTTTCAGGGACACCTTTGGTTGTTTTAAGATAACCAAGAATGATATTACTTAACATTTCCTGCATAAAGTCTTTTAAAGGGATTTTTTTCTCATTAACACTTAGGATTGCTTTTACCATATTTACACTAAACTAATCATTTTTTTAAAACTTTTCATTATAATTTGAATAGAATCATGCTATTTGTAAAACATTAAAAAGCAGAGAAACCTTTTCTGATTAATCTTGATTCACAATTAAAATTTTTTTAAAGAGGTGTATAATTCTATCACAAAGGAATTATTATTTTCTCAGGCAGAAAGGATTTTTCTCAATAAATTGCGCGTAGCACGCATTGCTACTCTCGATTCAGATGATAATTTTCCACATATAGTTCCAATTTGCTATGTTTTTGATCAAGATTCATTTTACACGTTATTAAGTAAAAATAGTAAACGATTAAAAAACCTCGATAAAAGAAGTGAAGTTTCGCTACTCTTTGATGAATATCAAGAAAAAAATGGAAAATGGGTCGCATTACGAGGAATTCTAGTAAAAGCAAATATTGAAATTTTAAACTATAATTCAAATTCAACAAATTTTATGAATGGATGGACTTAACTAATTGAAAAATATCCTCAATACAAAGCGTGGGCTCATGAAAATTTAACTCCAAATGATCCAGTTTTACTTAGAATTATGCGAATAATACCATTTGAAAAGGTTTCATGGGGAATTTCCTAAAATTTTGTCTTTTCAATCCGAAATCCGTGCTAGGTTGGTCAACTTGCTACTAAGATTTTTTAACAAGAATCATTCCATTCGGATTTAAATTAAAAATGTAGAGAGTCCCATTATTTCTTCGAGAGAAAAATTGATATGATAATTTATCATCGAATTTATTATTTGAGGAAGAACTATAAAACCCCCTCATCCACAATTACCATCAGTGCCAGCATTGAGAAAAACTATAGTAATAACACTAATTATTGCTGCTAAGCCAACTACACTAAAAATAATAATTAATAATTTTTTGAAATTTAATCTCATAATTTTAATTTCTACATCAATTTAATTCAGATTATAAATTATTAGGTTATAATATTATAAGTTTTATTTCCTAATATACTATTTTTGTGAATTTTCACAATTTTATATTTAAGAATTTAAACCTTCCTTATGCTTAAAAACCGTATATAATCCTATAATTAATGTAAAGATTGCAAAGAAAATCCATAATATTTGCGCCTGAAGCACAATACTTGGGACTAAATCAATAGGAGGCAAAAATTCACGTAAAATTTCTATAATCTGAACGATTAACTTCATTACGATTAAAAAGAGCGCTATTGTATCAACTCTAAATATTTTTAATTTCTCCTGTATATAGTCAACCCTATCATAAATTGAGCCAATAATGTAAACAAATAAAAGAAAATCAATTAGAAATGATAGAAGATCATAACCAGGGTTGTCAGGAAAAATAAATTCTGCCCATAGGTCAATAATGATATACACGACATAAAAGAATGTTAATAAATTGAAAAGAGAGATATAGGCCGCTATCTTTTTGGTAAAAGTTAATCTTATGAAGGTAATAATTATTAACGTTATGTTTATTAAAAATAGATAAAAGAAGATTCTTGCCACGTTTTGGAGACGAGGATCAGCAAAACCTTCGAAAAATCTGATTGTCAATGATACAAACCACCAACTCAGAAGGAAAAAAATTACGTATTCTATTATTCGCGTAAAGATTCTAGTAATTTTTTTTTTAAATTTATATAAATAATCATCAACTTTTATAGATGTATCCATGCAAAATTTATAGGCAAAAAAGGCAGTAACAACGATATTTGCTATATAACAGAATATTGAAAACAGTAAAATTATACCTCCAAAGAGCCAAATGATTGGTAATGTCAGAACTGCTGCAATTATTATAATGAGAATGCTCATTTTATCAAGAGGTTTAAAAAATGAAAAAATAAATAAAATGAAAGTAAACCCTGCTAAAATTATAAGAAAATAAATAAGATATCTATTAAATGCTAAATTTAGAAAAATATCAAATCCAAAAGCAAAGAGAAACCAAGAAATAACAAAAAGTACAACAATTATCAGTAAAATTGTCTTTTTTGAGAGATTTTTTAAACCTGAAATGAA
>SMTZ1_10005619_pt1 | contig 14625 bp, 14 predicted proteins | sample DeeMarSWOR136_30_FD_25667 | JGI IMG/M metagenome (IMG submission 25667) | reverse complement strand
TGCACGGTGGCTACTTTGATTTGCGCGTGCTCCCCTGGTTGAGCCACCAAGTGCCAGTGGCGCTCACTCTTCACGATACGTGGTTGCTCAGCGGCCATTGTGCTCATTCGCTTGGCTGTGAGCGCTGGCGCAATGGGTGCGGACAGTGTCCGTACTTGAGCCTTTACCAAGAGGTTCGTCGTGATGCCACAGCCTATAACTGGCGCCGCAAGCGGGATATTTATGCCCGTAGCCGGCTCCATATCGCCACACCCAGCCGGTGGCTGATGAACAGAGTCGAGCAATCTATATTGGCTCCTGCAATGGTGGAGGGGCGAGTGATCCCCAACGGCGTTGACTTATCGGTATTTCAACTAGGCAGCAAGCAGGCAGCCCGGGCAGCATTGGACTTGCCTCAGGATGCGGCTATTCTACTCTTTGCGGGTTTGGGAACCAGGAGTAATCCGTTTAAGGACTATGCTACGATGGAAGATGCCTTGGCGCGGGTTGCCTGTCAGAACGAAGGGCGCAAATTGCTCTTCCTCTGCTTAGGAGGAGAGGCACCTGAGAAGCGGTTTGGCGTAGCTGGGATCCACTTTGTGGGATACCAGAAGGATCTGACGAAAGTGGTACAATACTATCAGGCAGCCGACGTTTACTTGCATGCTGCCCATGTAGACGCAGACACCTTCCCAAACACAGTGCTCGAAGCTCTCGCCTGCGGCATACCGGTGGTCGCCACAGCGGTTGGCGGGATCCCGGAGCAGGTGGAGGACGGGTCTACCGGATTTCTTGTGCCACCCCGAGACTCTGAGGCAATGGCTACCTGCGTTGATCGTGTTCTGTCTGATCATGACCTTAGACGTTACCTAGGTGCCAAGGCGGTGGAATGTGCCAGCCGACGCTTTGACCTAGAGCGACAAGCAGATGAGTATTTGCAGTGGTTCGGACAAATCCTCGAGGAATGGCAAACGGGGAGGCTTGCAACAGCATAGTATCACATATTTACATTAGAGGGTTTGCAAACTGTCTTGGTAGGGAGAGTATACTGTGATTTCGACCTTTTTGAAGGAATTTGTCAACAAATCACTGGGTATCTTCGGTTTACAAGTGCATGGTAAGAGCGCTGTACCCAGACGTTCTTTCGTAGAAGCACTGCAACACGCAAGCAATTTAGGTCTATTACCTGCGACAGTCCTTGATGTGGGAGCTGCCTATGGTACATTTACAGTGGAATGCCACAATATCTTTCCAGAATCGAGGTATCTATTAATCGAGCCCCTACAAGAGTATAAAAGCTATCTGGACAAAGTTATTAAGGCTGTACCGAAGGCGGAATATATTCTTTCTGCTGCTGCCGCCAAGCGAGGGGAAGTCAACATCAATGTTCATCCAGATCTTGTTGGCTCCTCAACATATCTTGAGCGTGAGGGTTCTGATGTCAATGGGGTACCAAGAACGGTGCCAGCAGAAACCCTTGACAATCTGTGTGAAGATAAGAACGCGTCTGGCCCTTATCTTGTTAAAGTAGATGTACAGGGAGCAGAACTGGATGTGCTTTCGGGCGCGACGAAGGTTCTCAATGAGACGGAGTATCTTATTTTAGAGGTATCACTCTTTGAATTCTTTGAGGGTGGTCCTCAATTCTATGACGTCGTGCACTATATGAAGTCATGTGGGTTTGTTGTGTATGATATCTTTGGGTTACAATACAGGCCACTGGATAATGCTATGTCTCAAGTCGACATGGCTTTTGTACGCGATAAGAGCCAGTTTCGTAAGTATCATTTTTATGGTACCAAAAAACAGCGTGAAGAACAGACCAAACGATTCTTGGAGTTAAGGAATAGGGGATTCTATGATGATGAGCGGTAGTGATCGTAGTTTGCTTCCCAAGATTTCCGTCGTGACCCCTTCCTACAACCAAGCGGAGTTCTTGGAAGATGCAATTTTATCGGTGCTTAGCCAAGATTATCCCAACATTGAGTATGTTATTGTTGACGGCGGCTCGACCGATGGCAGCGTAGACATCCCTGGCTTAATGCTGATGACAAGTATGCCCCTTGGGCGTTTCAAGTTGTAGCGGAAATTTTCTCCGCTTTTCCCGAGATTGAATGGTTAACCAGCATGTATCCTCTGATGTGGGATGAAACCGGTCGAGCTGTAAAATGTGCCTATTTCCGTGGTTTTAACCGCCGAGCTTTTTACAAAGGAGCTAACTTGCCAGGAATGGGGTGGTATGCCCACTCGTGGATTCAACAAGAATCCACTTTTTGGCGCAAGTCTCTCTGGGAACGCGCTGGCGCATACATTGATTCCTCGCTAGGGCTTGCGGGTGATTTCGAACTGTGGGCACGATTATGGCAGCAGGGTGAATTATGCGGTGTAGATACCCCTTTGGGGGGCTTCCGGGTGCATAAGAACCAGAAAACAGCTTCTCACATGGGTGAATATCAGGAGGAGGCTAAAGCCGTTCTAAGAAAGTATGGCGGTCGTCCATATGGAAGATTAGAGACCATTTCGCGACGTTACTTTGGGCAGCTTCTACCACTCCCTGTCTTGCCATTCCTTGCCTCTTTAGGACTTACTTACGCTGCAAAAGCCCTTGTTTATGAGCCGCGGGAAGCGCGTTGGAGGATTGTAACAACTTATATGGTGTAATAGCTATGCGAATCTCAATGCTAAGCACAGCAGATATAGCAGGGGGTGCGGAGAAAGTAGTATAGCACCTTATTGATCGGTAGCGGTGCATAGGACATGATTGAGAGTAGAAAAATATGCTTACAGAACCTTATAATAGGCCTACCAACTCATGAAAACACGGGGATTGCGCTCTACCTCAGGAGAGGAGAAGCTATAATACGAGTTGGAGGCTTGCTGCTTTAGATTGTTGCTCCAGCCGATGGATAGGAGAATAGGATGAAAAAAGCCTTTATCACCGGGATCACCGGTCAGGATGGCTCATACCTGGCAGAGTTTCTGCTTGCCAAGGGCTATGAGGTGCATGGGCTCATCCGCAGGTCGAGCACCTTTAGCACCTCCCGAATAGACCATATTTATGTTGACCCTCATGAGCCCGGAGCGAGGCTGTTCCTTTATTACGGAGACCTGTCCGATAGCACCCAATTGACTAACGTGATCTACAATATCAGGCCGGAGGAAATCTATCACCTGGGTGCCCAAAGCCATGTCAGGGTCAGCTTTGATACGCCGGAGTACACCGGGGACATAGTGGCTCTGGGGACCACCCGCATCTTAGAGGCTATCTGCAAGAGCGGGATAAAGGCCAGGTTTTACCAGGCTTCCAGCAGCGAGATGTTTGGAGATTCTCCGCCTCCTCAAAGTGAGCAAACACCTTTTCGGCCCCGGAGCCCTTATGCGGCGGCTAAAGTCTACGCTTACTGGATGACGAGGAACTACCGGGAGGGCTACGGGCTCTTTGCCACCAATGGCATTCTCTTCAACCACGAATCGCCGCGCCGGGGGGCAACCTTTGTCACCAGAAAGATAACTCGCGGTACGGCTCATATCCTGGCCGGAAAGCAGAGATACCTTTATCTGGGGAACCTGGAAGCGAAAAGGGACTGGGGCTACGCTCCGGAATACGTCGAGGCGATGTGGCGCATGCTGCAGCAAGACGAGGCCGACGACTATGTGGTAGGGACGGGGGAAACCCACTCAGTGAGGGAGTTTCTTGAGGAAGCCTTTGCATATGCCTGTCTTGATTGGCAGGAGCATGTGAAGATAGACCAGCGATACTTTAGACCTCTGGAGACGGAATTGCTGATAGCCGATGCCTCGAAGGCAAGGCAGAAGCTGGGCTGGCAGCCCAAAGTGACCTTCAAGGAGCTGGTGAGGATAATGGTAGATGCGGATATGGAGGCGGTGGGCTTACAGGCTCCGGGGGAGGGAAAAGCGATTCTGGCCAGGTGTGGGCTGAATTTTGTTGAGAGGGCTTTGGTCAACCCGGGAACGGAGGGGATGGAGACATGAGCTGGCTAGAGGCGAAACGAGTGGTGGTGACGGGAGGGGCTGGTTTTCTGGGCGGCCATGTGGTGAAGAAACTGGAGGAGAGGGGATGCCGGGAGGTTTTCGCACCTCGAAGCAGGGACTACGACCTGGTGGAAATGGAGGCGGTGAAAAGGCTGTACCGGGAGGCGAAGCCTGATGTTGTTATTCACCTGGCTGCCAGGGTGGGTGGCATCGGGGCGAATATGAGGAACCCGGGGAGCTTTTTCTACGAGAACCTGATGATGGGTGTGCAGATGATGGAGCAGGGGAGGCTCTCTGGGGTGGAGAAGTTTGTGGCTATAGGGACGATTTGTGCCTACCCCAAGTTCACCCCCGTTCCTTTCAGAGAGGAAGACCTGTGGAATGGCTACCCTGAGGAGACCAATGCTCCCTACGGGTTAGCCAAGAAGATGCTGCTGGTCCAATCTCAGGGTTATCGCCACCAGTATGGCTTCAATGCTATCTACCTTTTGCTGGTTAATCTCTATGGGCCGGGAGACAACTTTGATCCCGAATACTCGCACGTTATTCCTGCTCTGATCAAGAAGGTCTTCGATGCCAAAGGTAAGGGGGAGAAGCGCATTGTAGCCTGGGGAAGTGGTAAGCCCACCAGGGAGTTCCTTTATGTGGAGGATGCTGCTGAGGGGATTGTGCTGGCCACGGAGAGGTATAACAAAGCCGATCCGATCAATCTAGGGTCTGGTCTGGAGATATCGATCAAGGAGCTGGCCGGGTTGATCTGCGACCTGGCTGGGTTCGAGGGGGAAGTGGAGTGGGATTTTTCTAAACCAGATGGGCAGCCCCGGAGAAGCTTGGATACTAGCAGGGCGAAATAGGAGTTCGGCTTCGAGGCAAGGACGGACTTGAGGGAGGGGCTGAGGAGGACGATTGAGTGGTATCAGAGTGTAAGGTTAGATACTGTATCACCCGTACCTTGACCGTCTCCCATGGAGGGGGAGGGGAATATATGTCCTCCCTCCCCTAGCGGGAGGGAGTTAGAGGAAGGGGAAATTACACCCTCACCTAACCTCTCCCTTCGAGGGAGGGGGACTTTATATGATATTACAGGGAAGACTAAAAGTGGATAAGGAATTGCCTCTTGTCTCGATAGTGACCCCTTCCTATAACAAAGGTCCTTTCATCGAAGAGACCATCCTCAGTATAAAGAATCAGACATATCCTCATATTGAGCATATTGTGGTAGATGGTGGGTCAACGGATGAAACCTTGGATATTTTGCATAAGTATGGCGATAGCCTTGTCTGGATATCCGAGCCTGATGAGGGGCAGTCCGATGCCATAAACAAGGGATGGAGAATGGCGAAAGGGGAAGTCCTGGCTTATCTCAATGCCGATGACACCTACATGCCCTGGGCGGTGGAAACGGCAGTAGAGTTCCTAAATGAACATCCGGATGTGTGTATGGTATATGGTAATTGTGATGTTGTGGGTGAACACGGTGAGGTAATTCAGTGCATGGGGAAAGACCTTGACTTGAAAGAACTAATATGTGGTAGAGAGATGATTCCTCAGCCAGCTGTCTTTCTTAGGCGAAAGGTTCTTGATGAAGTAGGCTATCTGGATACCTGTCTCCATCTGGCAATGGACTATGACCTGTGGATCAGGATCGGTTCAATGTGTAGAATGAAGCACACCCCAAAGCTCCTCGCCAAGTTTCGGATGGGTCCAGGGACAAAGAGTGTAGACGACTGGTACAAGTTCGCACATGAACGCCTGTACATACTTGAAAGGTTATTCTCTAATCCGGGACTGCCAAAAGAGTTGAAAGCTTTAGAACGCCAGGCCTATAGCGCTGTGCATTTGAATATTGGGTTTGACTATTACTCTCGAGGCGACGTGGAAAAGGCCCGAAAGCACTTTGTCAAGGCATTGCGGTTACATCCTCTAACCTTGAAGAACCGCTGGCTCGTTGTCTGTTTAGCCACATCACTGCTGGGGGGGAAGATGACCAGCAAGCTGGCTAAGTGGAAGCATAAACTAGCACATAACCTCTCATTTTAGAGTCGATGATTTCTTGCCTTCTCGTCATTAATGAGGGGATGCATCCTTCTTGTGGCGATAAGCCCTGCAGTTTTGGGCTTGACGGTTGGCACAGCGAACAACCGTCACTTGAAACGGCTCTTCTTTAGAAGAGCTTCATACAAAAAGTTGCTAACCTGTTGATGGTTTGTGAGGTCTCACTGCAGCTTCGAGCATGTTTTCGAACTCGACGATGATGTTATGCATCGAATAGTCTTGGAGCACTCTGTCATCCTCTTTTGGCTGGATACCTTTCTCTAGTAGCTGACTTATCTCTTCAAGGCTGTTGATTACATGCAAGTTGGCTGATTGCACCTCAGGGATGACGCCAACGGCGGTAGCGATAACTGGTCTGCCCAAAGCCAAAGCCTCGATTGCCACAATGCCGAAGGATTCAGCCTTTGAAGGCAATATGAGGATATCGCACGATTTCATAGTGCGCAGCGTCTCTTGATGAGACTTCTGCCCTAGTAATATTACTCTGCCTCCCAGGCCAACCTTCCTGATTAAGGCCTCGATTCTTTGTTTTTCCCGACCGTCTCCGACAAGGACGAGCTTAAACTCTGCATCTGACTTAGCCAGAGCTCTAATAAGCCCATCAATATTCTTTACCCCAATAAGGGCGCCGACGAATAATAGGAATTGCTCTTTCTTTCTCATACCCAGGCTTTGCCTGATTGACTCAGTATCGGTGTTCTCTTTGGCTTGCTTTATTTCATCTAAATCGAGGGGGTTGGGTATAGTGAATACTCTGGCTTGGGTATAATGCCGCACCTTTCTTGCCACTTCGCTGCTGGGGCAGAGCACCGCATCGTGTTTCCCAAAGCGCAGTGCGAATATTTCATTCAAATAGTTATATGTTGCCAGAATAGGATTGGTTAAGTGAAACCAGGTTCTACCGACGAGACTATGCACCGCGGTGATAACAGGAATATGATTCTTGGCAGCCAGTCGGGTTGTTACAATAGTCGGTGAATAGGCATAATTCCAGATAACATCTACAGGATGCTGCTTAAGGAACTGCCTTAGGAAGAACCATAACCTGGGAGAGAAAAATACCCTTTTTAGCAGTCCGCCAATACTGGAGACGTCTCCTCTGGAAAATGGCCTGAATATCTCAATTCCGTTAATGATTTCATGCCTTGCCGCGTTTTCTATTTGACTAGTGACTACATGTACCTTGTGCCCTCTTTGAGAGAGTGCTTTGGCAGTCTCCCACGAAACCCAGTCTCCGCCCCCAGCCATTCGAGGATGAAAATACTCTGCAACAAATAGGATGTTCAAAATCACCCTCCTCACACTGGTACTTGGTCAGGTAAATGTTTCACTATCAAGCTTATCCTTGCTGCTTGCCATCTGTGGGCTTCAATACAAAGCTTCTGTTCCTTTCACTACGGAGTTACAACTAGACCCTGTCAAATCAAGGACACTAGACCGTTGACTACATTTCTGCATCGCGCCTACCGCGTAAAGCTTCCAGTCGATGGGTTCCCTTGATTGCCACTCGATAGAGACACTCTCCCCATTGTCTGGGGAATCTAATCGGTGTCCAATACAGTAGAAGGAGAGACGACTTGAACACAAGGTGCTGCAATGCCCTAGGGATATGCCTAAAATAGGGAGAGTCCCATAGGGTGTCGACAAATCTGTCGGCTATTCTGAATTTGGCTCTCTCAAGGAGTTCGTCCCACTGATCCCCGGAAAGTAGAGAAACATGGGTCGCGTCTCGGTAACCGTACCAGTCGTTACCTTTCCATCGAAGTCCCTTGGAGCAAATATTCGGGGATGACATCACAAGTATTCCCTTTCCTTTGAGGATCCTGTTGATCTCCTCCAAAGCAATTAGAGGCTCCAACAGATGTTCTAACACGTCGAAGCAAGTGACTACATCAAAGCAGTCATCTTCAAATGGAAGAGACCTCACATCTCCCACAACTAAGTTCGCTTGGCTAAGTGCCCGGCGGCTAAGTCTGGCAGCAAACTCAGAGATATCTATACCATAGACATCATAGCGACACTTCCCAGCCCATTTCAGCAAGCTACCCTCGCCGCATCCAATATCAAGCAACTTGCCTCGGGGCATATACTTTCTAATGCACCTGCTGTAAAAAGGATGTTTAACAAACGATAAGTCCCTGCCTCTGAAGATAATACTGGGATCTCTAGCTCTCTTCTCGAAGTATTCCTTACTAAACTTGTCTCTGACAGTCGCCATCTACAGACTCTGATACAAAGCTGTTATTCGCTCCACGATTGAGTCCCACCTATATTCATCCAAATCAGGTTTGGCAAACATACTGCTGCATATCTGAGCTATTGCATCGGCAAGTTGCTCAGGTGGCAAGCTGGCAGCATCTACCGAGTATACGCCAACCAGCTTGGTTGCCAGCTCCGCCAAAGCCATCTTGTTATTCACCATAACAGGTTTGCCAGCAGCCAAGGCTTCTAGGACAGTGAGCCCGAAGGCCTCCTGGCTGGATAGATTCAGAACAAGATCACAGGTCTTATACCATCGATGGACCTCTTCATCAGAAAGCCCGGAGAGTATCTGCATTCTATCAGCAAGGTGGAGGTGCTCAACCAGTTGCAGTAGTCTCTGTTTATATGGTCCACTTCCTATAATGATCAATTGGTATTCTGTTGGTAAATAGGGCACCGCTCCGATTGCCAAATGAATGTTCTTGAATTTCTCTAAGCGGCTTACGCAGAGTAGAACCCTCCCATCTAAGGAAAATGGGATTGCCTGAGCAATTCTCTCGTAATCAACTCCATTAGGAATGACCGTAATCTTATCATCAGGCACGACAAAGTGTTTTTGCACAGTCGATTTTTCCGACTCAGAAACGCAGATGATCCTATCAGCTTTTTCAAAGGTGATTTTGCCGATATGACGATATAGTCTAAGAAGGAAAGTCATGGGAAGATTGTGTCCTGTGCCGTGATAATGGGGGTTGAAAACAAGCTTGTTACTCCCCTTTGCCCGAGCAGCATAAAGAGGTGAGAAGGAATGATAACCGTGGGCATGGATGAGATCATATTTATCGCTGTTGCTGTTGAGGAAGCTCCTTAGACTGTCACGAGAGAAAGGAGAATCCCAACCCAAAGGTCCGGTCTTGAATCTTCTAACTGTGACATTATTGATGATTTCAGTTGCTGGATACTTTCCTTGAGGGTTCTGAGCTAAGACCTCGACTTCGAACCCTTTCCGAACTAGCCCTTCGCTCATCTGCTTCACAACGGTTGGCACGCCGCCGATATGGGGATAGTATCCGGAACAGACTTGGGCGACTTTCATGAATTATTCCCTTGAGGCTTTTCCCTTAACCTCGCTCGAATTGAGCTACGTATCCCTTCAAAGCCTCAACTAGTCTTTTCTCGCTCACAAACCTTGCCGGTCTTGCACTCATGGTTTTTATGGTCTCTTCCAGCTTGTTTACATCATAGACTGCTATTATCTTCCTCGTCCTTTCCAGTTCTTGGACAAAATATAATTGATGGTCGTCGATGACTTCACCATACTTTTTCAGCCTGGGGACAGCCACCACTGACGTCCCTTGGTCCAGGGCGTCTACTATTGACATAGCCCCGTGGGTCACCACCAGCCTCGCCTTTCGGCATAATTCCTTTATTTCCTGCTCAGTGGCGAAATCAAAATATTTGGCGTTTTTGGGGGTATATTTTGTCCCACCGATCTGCATAATAACTTCTTCGTCGATCTTACCAGCGATCTCGTCCATTTTCCTAACTAGGCGCTCAAAACCTACCCCATGCATTCCTACCGTTACGAAGATCAAACTATCGCTCCTTCATACCTTGCTTTCTTGCCGTATTTGGTGAGAAGCCGCTCCCACTGGACTAGGAACACGTCTGAAACAGGATAGACTAACCTCCCGGTGCCGGTTGGCTGAACTACTCTTGTCCAGCTCTCAATGAAGATGGTCTTTATGCGAAAGAGCTTGGCGAAATAGAAAGCTGGTATGGCAGGTTCGGCACCGGTGGAGGCAATCAGATTGGGCCTTTCCTTATATAGAATCTTGAAAATGGAAAAGGCAGCACTCAACATCCTCCAGGGGTTTTTACCGATGATATTCTTTAAGAGGTATTTGCGCTCTAGTTGACGCGTCCTGACGGAGTCATAGCTAATGAAAAAAGTCTCATGCCCCTCAAAGGCTTCCATTAGCTGCAATATTTCGGTAAGATGTCCGCCGTGGGAGCAGACGAGGCAAATCTTCAAGGATCAGCCTTCCTTCGATACTACGTAAAGGAGCATTCCAAAATGCCCCCCCAGAATTTCTGGCGAATATTTAAAGGGCAACACGTTTATTCCACCCTTAGAAATGATCTTTTGCCCGCATCGCCCTACAAGTGATATTAACTCCTTTAATGTGAACGGGCTTTCTTCAATCCCACGCACAAAGATTGGCCTAATGACTGCCCAGAAAGAGTAGCGGTTTGGCACAAAAGTGATTATTAAACCTTGTTCTCTTTTCATGGTTATGAATGTCTTCAAAATTTGCTCTTGCTCTTGTTCTGAAAAGTGTTCAAGCAAGCCATCAGTAAAGATAAGGTCGAAGGTATTATTAAACTCAGAACGCAGGTCCTCCTTTAACAAATCTCTTTTAAGATATTTAGTAGACTTACCCTGAGTCACTTTTCTGGTGATATCTAATGCCTCCTCAGAATAGTCAAGAGAATAAACCTGGCAACCTTTAGCTATGAAATAGTCGGAGAAAAAACCTGAGCCACAACCCGCATCTAGCACCAGCGTGCCTTTCCTAACATGCTTATCCAGGATTTTCATCATCCTTCTCTTTGACCAACTTATCTTTGTAAATCTGCTATCTCGTTTAGCGTGCCAAAAAGCATCCCATCTTTTCTGCATTACACTACCTATAATAGCAGAAATTAGTGCTTCCTCCTGCTTCTGCTCTTCCACCAATAATCGATCAAACTCTTTGCCCCTTTTGCTTATTGGCCGAAGTTGTGAACTAGGATTGCCACTCTTACTTCCGCCTGCTCAAATATTTGAAGAACCCCTTGGCTGCGATTATCGTTACTCGTAATTCGTGCAGTCCATTTCTTCGGAAAATATTCCTCAAGGCTATAGGTATATAGGAGATTCCTAGATAGTACTCCTTCAGTGCCTTGTCTACGTAGTCTTCGATGTCCTTCTTGGTAAAGTCTGGGTAAGAAACGATGGATTGCTGGAACCCTCCTTCAGTCAGGGCCTCTTCCAGCTCCTCGACTAATAGAAGGCCGTTTTCTTTAGCCCAGTCATAAAACTCGGTGCCGGGGATTGGGGTAGCTACTGCAAATTGCGCGATGTTTGGTTTGAGCTCCTTGGCAAACCTTATGGTTTCCTTAGCAGTTCCCCTTGCTTCTCCAGGCAAGCCGAAAACGAAGTCTCCTAATACCATCAGCCCTGCCCTCTTGGCATCCTTGGCAAATTTCCTCATTTGATTAGTGGTAATCCCCTTCCTGACGTTCTTTAATATCTCGTCACTGCCAGACTCATACCCTACATCCAAGAGTCGGCAGCCAGCCCCTTTCATCACTTTCATAGTATCGTAATCAAGATTTGGCCTGGCATTACAGGACCAGGTAACCTTCAACCTTTTTCTCTCGATCGCATCACAGAATGCCTCTACCCTTCTTCTATCTATGGTAAAGGTGTCGTCCTCTATGAAAACCTCTTTAACCTGGTGAAGTTGCTCTTTTATATACTCAAACTCACCAATTACATTCTCGATGCTTCTCACCCTGTATCTTCTGCCCGTTAGGGTCTCTGGCCAAGAACAGAAGGTGCAAAGGTTAGGGCACCCTCTGCTGGTAAATAGCTGAACCATGGGATAGAGGGTGTGACCTAGAAAATAATCCTTTATACGAAGATGTTTTTTATAAACCTTTGATACGAATGGAATCTTATCTAAATCTTCCGAGCTGATAAATTCTCTATTTGGATTATGGATTACCCTGCCATTCTCTTTATAAGAAATCCCATTAACATTTTCTAAATCCCTGCCCTGCTCAATTGCCTCTGCAATATCTCTGAGAGTGAAATCGCATTCAAACCTAGCAACAATGTCTACTCCTTCACTTTTCAGTATCTTTTCAGGAAATTGGGAGGTTGGCGGGCCAACCAAAACTGTTTTTGCCCCGGGGATAACGCTTTTTATCGCCTCAGCTACCTCAATGTCATTGGTTAAACTGGTGAAGCTCGTGTCTATAACAGCTAAATCTGGATTGAACTCCCTAGCATCAGCTATCACATTGCTCATGTTCCAGTCCCATGCGGGGGCATCTATTAGCCTAACATCCTTGTATCTCTCCTCCAGGACTCCTGTAGCGTAGGATAGCCACAAGGGATAATATAGTGTGCTTCCGCGGCCTGTTGCTTGCCATCTGGCCGACCTAATGAAGCGAGGAGTGAATGGCGGGTTAAGCAGGTATATCTTCACCTTCTGCCCTTCCTGCTCACCTCTTTTAGTATTTCCTCCAGTCTTGAAGCAGCACTCTGCCAGCTATAGTTCTTTTCCACAAACCTCCTGCCTTCTCTTCCTATCTCCCCCCGTAACTCTTCCCGGTTATACAATTTGACTATTGCCTCTTGATATTCTTTCTCGGTGGACGCATACACCACTCTATTTTGGACCGCCTCCATAATTCCACGCAGCCTAGTGGAGATAACTGGCTTCTCACATGCCATGTATTCAAATAGCTTCAATGGTAGCATCTTCTCTGAAACTGGATTGGGCTTGCGGGGGATCAGGCAGATATCCATACAGGAGATATATTCCGGGACTTGGGTATAAGGGACAGTCCCACTGAATATTACCTTGTCTGAAATTCTGTGTCTTCTGGCTAAATCTTTAGTTTTCTCTAAGCCGCCCTCTTCCCCTATGACCAATACCCTTAGGTTGGGATAATTTTCGCCGAGTGCTTCTAACGCAGCAAAAACAGGTTCAAACTCAACCCACTCCCGCAGCACACCGACATAACCTATGACGAAATCTTGGTGGATGCCTAATTGTTCTTTAAGGCGCTGAGACGGGTAGTTTTTAAACAATTCCGTATCAACACCATTAGGGATATGCTCGGACTTGCTTTCAGGGATACGGTATGAATTTTTTAGGGTATTTGAGGTGAAGGTTATCCTTCTAGCTATATTGATATTTTTCCTGAGCATTATGTCGCCAATCAATCTGCCTAGAGGTCTTAGCAAAGGGGGTAACTGAGGTGATATTCGAATCATTTGGGGCAAATCGTCAGCAATATCATAGACAGTCTCTATCCCCAACGATTTCATCTTCCTAGCTACAAAATATCCCGAAATAAGGGTATTATAATTCAAGTGTGCATTAAACCTCTCATAATCAACTTCTTTACGATGCATGGTGAGCGTTATGACTGAGGAGACCTCCTGCAGAATAGGGCTAATTCTTCGCTCTGTTAAATATTTGAGGTTAACACCCTGCAAGATGTGTTCGAAACCCTGTTGATATAGTTTGATATCGGTTTGCTGCCATTTCCACCAATCATTAATACTTAAAACGGTGAGGCTATGATTTTGCGATAAATATTTTATGAATTGATGCACTCTATTATGTGCTGCTTTTTTAATATCTACAATAGAGGTTACTAAAATTCTCATCCCCGCAAATTACCTATAGCGTTATCGATCTTAGCCACTAGTCACTGGCTATGCAGTACCACTGTTTCAGCTTGGCCCCTTCAGCAGCTGCTAAGTCGTGACTTTCATTTGAATATTTCTAATATACTGCTTTATTGCCATATCCATGCGGGTGTTTCCTTTGCCACTGCCAGGCAGATTCAATAATGGATTCCAGGTCAGGGTATTTGGGCTGCCAGCCCAGCTCCGATTTAGCTAGCGCTGAGCTGGCTACCAGGGCTACTGGGTCACCAGCTCGCCGGGGGCAAGGTCGAGAAGAGATGTCTGCTCCCGTGACCCTTCTGGCTGTCTCGATTACGTCGATCACGGAGTAACCCTGGCCATTTCCTAGATTGTAGACCTTGTTTCCTGGGCTGTCGAGGTGCCTTAGGGCTAAAAGGTGCGCTGTGGCGATATCCAACACATGGACATAGTCTCGAATGCAACTGCCATCCCTGGTGGGGTAGTCGGTGCCATAGATAGACACACAATCGCTTTGTCCTGAGGCAACCTTCAGAACGACAGGTATGAGGAGGGTAGCCGGGTGATGGTCATACCCGTACTCTTCGCTGGCTCCAGCAGCATTGAAGTAGCGCAGGCTAGTGAACTTCAGCCCATAAGCCTGCCCATACCACTGTAGAATCCGCTCAAACATCAGCTTGGATTCGCCGTAGGCGTTAACCGGCCGCAGCGGGTGGTCCTCTTTAATAGGTATCGCCTCAGGCTCACCGTAGACTGCAGCGGTGGAGGAAAAGATGAGCTGGTTGATATTGTGCCTCAGCATAGTGTCCAGAAGATTTATGCCATAGACGACGTTGGTGCGGAAGAACCTCCCTGGGTCGGTCATGGAGTATTCAACCACCGTTTCCGCAGCTAGGTGCATAACGGCTTGTATGGGGTATTGGCGAAAGACCTCATCCAGTGCC
>SMTZ1_10004122_pt1 | contig 14625 bp, 9 predicted proteins | sample DeeMarSWOR136_30_FD_25667 | JGI IMG/M metagenome (IMG submission 25667) | reverse complement strand
TCTCCTCGTGGTCAATGCCCTGCTCGAAGGCCTCCCCATAATCCAGAAGGACTCTGGCCTTGTCGAAATCCTCACCCGAAAAGTTCCGCAGCACCAGATAACTCTTCAAATCCACATAGGTCTCCGGCTTGTCGGCTACCGCCTTATAAGTAATAAGTCGGTCGATATTAGAGAGCAGATAGCTGATTCGCACCTTCTCGGCATAGTCGCCGTCACTGCTTATGTCCCATACAAGGGCTGCTTCATTAGGCGGATAACTCACACTGAGAAGTGTCACCTGATCATCCGGATGGTCGAGCGCTCTTAGCCGAATCGAGTCGGCATCGATACTCACGCCCTTCCATGAAAAATCCACCTTGTTGAGCCCTTTTTGCAGCGTAAGCACACGCTCTTCTTCAATCAGCGTCGCCACTGGATTATCCAGCCGAATCACCGTCTCCGCACGCTCAGGCAGCGCAACCAGCTTAATCCTGGCCTGTGCAATCCCAACACAAACCAACAACACCATAACTGCCATCAGTTTCATTTTTTTACCGTTCATAATTCGAGCTCCTTAAAATTTACCTTGCCTTTTCTTATACTTTTACTTCATTAACGCTTCTTATCACACACCGTCACCGACTTTCCGCTTGTGACGAGTTTACAAGTTCTACACCTGATGCCACCCACTTCGGATCCGAATCATCCGGGAAGGGAAGTCTTCCGAGCTTGCCGTTGTTCGCGCTTTCAGAGAGGTCGTGTAAAACCTGACCTTGTCCTTCATCAAAATCCCAATAGCCCTTCAGTCCGGGCACGTCACCTTTAAGTTTTCTGTACATATCTCTTCTAATCTCCACCTGACTTCGGGCCATACTCCAAAATCGCACCTCGTCTATAATACCGCAAAAACACTGGTTGCGGTGGCCGTCCGTTCCAATTCGTATTGGTTCACCGGTTAGCCTTAATGCAGCGCCTCCTTTAAGGGATTGAGGAATACGCTCACCATTCAAATAGAGCGCATAATGCTGGTCGGCACTATCCCAGACACAACAGAAATGAAACCAGGTGTTTGTGGGAAAGGTCGTAATGCTGTCCAAACCTGTTCTGCCTGTATCGGCAAAGCCGAAAGTTCCGTTGTTCCTAAAAGAGACCACAAATTCGTCGTCATCTCCACCTCGCGCCCCCCATTTACTCACTACTTTTTGCCAATTGTCGGGGCGTGACGCGATAAACACCCAGAACTCGACGGTCAATGGTTCTTTTTCATCGGTTCGTATCGCTGCTATCTCAGGGATTTCAACGTAATCATTAACGCCGTCAAATTGAAGTGCATTGTTGCCACTAAGCACAGGCGGCTGTATGTATTCTTGTTCCTCCCTTACAACCGCTACTTCTCCGGCCGCACGCTGCACACCGGGGATGACCATCAAAGCCCCGAAAAGAACAGCAGCAATACTGAATGATACGATTGTTATCACTTTGCGTTTATTGTGCTCAAAATACATGGTTATTCTTAATCTCCTTTCTTAATACAATTTCGACTATCTATTAATTACTGTTTAACATCTTACTCACTCTTATTTCCTGAAACTTGGATTTTTGCCGGTTTTTCCTCTCGCACGCCGTGATAGGTTGTTACCGTATATCCGAATGTCCGCTTGCTTCGCGGTTCGAGATTCACCTTGAAGCGAGCATGTGTGGCATCGTGTCTCTCATGCGGTATATCAGCCTGCAACTTCCAGTACACAGTGCCAAAACCGCGTGTAATTTCTATCTCTATCGGCAGCTCACGAGTGTTGGTTATCTTTATATCCCAGGCTCGTTCTTCATCCCAGCCGGCGATATTGCCTTTTCTGTCGTATACATAATTTTCTGTCTTAAAGTCCATCAGTTTCGGTTCAACCTCGACCAATCGGGCCTGGCCAAGATTTAATTCGACCTCCTCATCCACCGGAATATACTTTATACTCGTACCGCCCACATACGAAAGATATCCTTCGGTGTCAGCCTTGCCATATATCTTCACAGTTCCATTTGGAATCGGCGTCTGGCCCAGGTTGTGTTCTTCATCATTGGTAAACGCAAGAAACCTTATGGTTTGGGGTCCCCAACGCTCCTCATCATATTTATAGAGACTTTTTACCTTAATATCCTCAGCCTCAAACGAAAGCAGCCGTTTGCCCCACTTGTCGGCAATCGTCTCGGTGCCCTCAATCGAATAAAGGAAATACTCACTAAGTCCCTCTTTCTTGATTTCCTTTTGCTTTATAACCCCCAAGCCCTTCATGGCTCCATTGGCCAAACCAAAGGATTCTACAAATGAAAGTTCATCACCTGCACGGATAAGATCCCCGAATCTACCATACCCACCGCCGTAACCACCCAAAAGCCCCACCGGGCTACCATAAGGGTATTGGCGTTTTGCCAGTTCAGCTATCTGGTCGAGGATGTGGACTTTACCGATAATAAGGCGGGTCTGGGCCTTCTCGTAATCCTCACCGCTATTGTTACCTACCCGCACATAGCCCTGTAGTTGCATCGTCTTTTCATCTTCGGCCAGAGTCCCCATATAAAACGCCCGCCAGGACAGGCCGCTCGTAAAATATGTTATCTCGAACGGGACCTGGCCGCTGACCTCAGAACGAATCAGCCAACGGCCCAGTTCCCGCAGCCTCGCTGGGAACACCAGCTGTTGTATATCAATCTTCTCGGCATGGGCCAGCGGCTCCAAATTAAGTGAAGTCGGGTCAATCAGCGTATTGGCCCACATAAATTGCAGCCAGTTCCAACCTCTCTTTAATGTCAGATTTCGGCGTTCCCGCACTAAGGTCAAATCAGCGGAATTGTAAATAGTAAGCTGCACCTTGTCACGTCTCGGCAACACTACCAATTCAATCGCACTGGCCGGCGCAAAAGGCGGCTGCTCAGATATTTGCTCTTCCGCGGATTTGCCTTGCATAACTTTACTTAAGCGTTCGGCCTCTTCTTTTTGTAGCCTTGCAACGTCCAAAGAAGGTCTTCTCGCCACAGCAAGGTCATTATCCAAATCCCGTGCTTGATTTATCTTCCCTTTCTTTTCGGGCTCAATTATGCCTATCGGTTCTGCCGAATCCGGCTCTTTTAGAATTTCAGGACCTGTCACCTTATCCTTGCCCAGATTATTAAACAACAGGATCGATCCCACTAACAACACAGCCGCAGCCGCACTCAGCCATGCAGGCTTTCTGAACGAGATAATTCTCGTCCGCGCGGGTTGTCCGGCCTGCTTTACCACCTGTGAAATCAAATCATCTGAGACCTTCACTTCTTCTCGCAGCAATTCCAAAGCCGAGAATTTATGCCGCAGCTTATCCAGATGCTCACTACACTGAGCACACGCCTCCAGATGAGCCGTAATCTCTGCCCTCTGGTCATCCGAGGACAGATTAAATTCATATTCAATAAGCTCCTGCTCTGTAAGATGACGATTCATTTCGCCACTCCCGATATATCCGGTAATCTTTGCGCCAGCGATTTAAGTGCCCTGTACATTTGCGTCTTTACCGTCCCGACAGTACAACCAAGGACCTGTGCAACCTCAGGATAACTGAGCTGCTGATAGTAGGCCAAAACAAGCGTCGCCCGCTGTCTTGCCGGCAGCAGCTCAAGGGCCTGCCGGACCTGTTCTTTCTGTTCAGCCATAATCGCCTTTCGAGAAGGTTCATACGAATCATCCGCAACAGCAACCGCACTAAGCTCCTGGCCTTCTTCATCATCACAATCCAGCTTCTGATTCAGCGATACGACCTGCAACCGCTTGCGCCTCCTCATGCCGTCAATCGCCGCATTAGTGGCGATTGAAAACAGCCAGCTTTTAATCCGAGTACCTCTAAATGTATCCGCTTTTTCATGAACACGTTTAAAGGTCTCCTGAAACAAATTCTCAGCCTGTTCTCTGCTGCCTGTCATCCGTGTCAAATATCCCAATACATTGTCTCCGTATCGGCGTACAAGCTCGCCGAAAGCCTTCGTATCGCCCTTAATATGGGCTTCGATCAAGCTTTTGTCAGTTTTCACCATCGAGGCCATTTGTTCCATCTACCACTATAGACTGCTATTTGAACCCATCGGTTGACAAATAATCGTAAAAATTTTGTAAAATTCGGCTCTTTATCTCGCTCTACAGCCTTATGACTCAGCAGCTTCTTCGGCTAAACTTAACAATTTAGCTGCTTCTGAGGTTAAAGTATAACTTATTTCTTGATATCAGCCTTGATTTTGGGAACAGGCTTTTCCATCACCCAGAAAACCGCATTAATTAGCAGTCGAAGGAACTGTGGGTTCCTGAAGTCATCCACATTACCCAGCGAAGTATAAAAAACACGTGTCCTTTTATACTTGTTCGTCCAGGCAGCCGGCTCAGGACCCTTACCCGGAATCGTACCGATTAACAACGCCCTGGTCGATTTCGTCAGCGGACTTGCCTGGTATAGCGAGCTTATACTCTTAAACGGTGTCTGTACACCGGCAAGAATCGGATGCTTCTCGGCCCCCTCGGCCGGCTTCATAGTCGTCGTCGGCCCGCTCCCGTAATGACCATGGTAATTCCCACCCAGCACTTCCGGATCAAAATTACGCCACTCGACATGACCATCCGGATGTTTTCCGCGAGTATCAAAAGCGTGGCTGGACGTACGTAAGGCGATTAGCGGTTTACCGCCCTCAAGATAATCACGCAAATACCTCATCTGCTTTGCCGGAAATGCCCTCCGGCGCACAAACAGCACTACCAGGTCCGCATTCGTCAACGCTTCCATGCCCACAATATAATCCCGCTCTTCGCTGCCCCTATCTGTACTGCCTTGAATTATCTCGCAACAAAAGCCGTATTTCATCTCAAGCTCTTGCGCAAACTCAGGAAGCGACTCGTCAGCACCGTACTCACTCTCGGCGGAAATAAACACAACACGCTGCCGTTTATCATTCCTGAAACAAAACGGCTGCTGATTCGTAAGCGCTGTTGAAGTAATCGTAGGACAGACAAATCTTTCGATGTGCTCGACTACAAGGTCGGTACCGGTAAAATGACTGACATAGGGTTTTGCCCGCGAGTTATACATCGTATCGGTCAGGTCCCGCATCAAAACCACCTTTTTTCCGAACCTTGACATATTGCGAAGGCCAAACGGCCGGCCGAGCACACACATGTTCGTGTGAACGCCCATTAAAATAACATTCTTTATCCCACGCTCCTCCAGCAGGTTCCAGATTTCCGCACCCGAGTCGCTGATTGCATCTTCCTTGCGAATCTCGATACTTTCAATTTGCTTACGCCAGGGAGAGCCCTGTTTGCATTTTGACTCACAGTCACAGCCGCCGTCACTGTGGTCGATGGGGTATCCTGTTCTTTTCTCTCCTTCGTCAATCCATGTGCACCATCCGCCAATGTCATTCGGCAGATTGCCAGCTTTCGGTGCTTCCTGGGCTCGTTTTCTCGCCGGGTAATCTTTATAGTGGTTGACCGTTCCACTGGGCGCGTGCACTATCAGCACCCCTTTGTCACGCGCTTTGCATACAACCTCGTTCATATAAGGCGCTAATTCCGCCACCCTTTGCGTAGCGCCTTTACACCAGTGCCGGTCCCACATATCGCAAATGATAATAGTCGTCTCTGAAGCCTTCCATTCCAGTTGGCTGCTGACAACTCTGAATCTGCCGCTACCTCTCGACGTCTCCATCCGGCTTCGAGCATTCAAAGTAAGTATATCTTCATCTACCGAAGCTCGCGCGTTTTGCCTTCCTATAGGAACAATGTTTAACAAAATGCCTGTCATCATTAAAAATGAAATACCAACAACTTTGGATTTTACAATACTCATACTGATTGCCTCCTAACGAGCCTACAGCGAATTCTACTACAAAACCGTCCCGGAATTCACTCCTTGTCTCTGAATAGTTTCTGTCGATACTTCAAAAAATAACGATTGCCCGCCTGTTTCAAACCTAATTATATCTGAGAATATTGAGTCGGGCGCAGAATTATATCGGTGATATTGGAAACGGTATCTTTGTAAGCCGGATTCGCCCGAAGTTTCTTCCAGTCTGGATCACTGCCGAATATAGCCCATCTCTTGTCACGCATTGTCATATCATCAAAGACCAGCATATAAGTGAGATTTGGCATTCTCGGTCCTATTAATGTCTCGCCGAAGAATACCGGCCGCAAACCTGTCTTTTTGAATATCGCTATCTCCCCGCCTTCGTTGAACATCTCTATCTTCTTTCTGGCCGCTCTTGTACTGTGACTTTCGTATATCCGAAGTTCAAATATTCGAGTTTTCCTTTCCGGCACCTCCAGGTTCGGCATATCTTTAAAAGCCACCATAAGAGAGCTTTCCATCCGCACGTATCCCGGCTCGCTCAACGTCGCATTGACAAAGTCCGCCTTTCGAAACCCTTCATCAGCAAGCAAACGTGCCGATGCCTGCTCAACCGAATCCAGTGATTTGTGCACAAGCAGAACATACAGTATCGAGCTGCTCGTCCCGTACATCGAAGTAAAAACACCGACCGGCTTAATCCCTATCCTGTTCATTGCAGGTATCCCCGCCTCACGCAGAAAATCGCCCACCTCGCCTACCTTGGATCGATTAAGCAAATGGTATCGTCTCAGTTCGAAGTATTGCCGTTTTGACTTATCACTTTTGCCTGTGCTCGCTGCTGCTGCCTCTATACCTGCCGCCCCCGCTATACCCGCCGCAAGAAATTCTCTTCTTTTCATCTCAAAACTCTCCTTTCTAAAGCAAAGCATAATTTCATCTGTGACAAACCGCTTCTTTTCAGCGCATCACATCAAACAAAGTCCTCAAATGCCTCAAAATAAAATCAGCCCGATAAGGCCCTTTCAACACAATACGATATATCACTTTTCCCCATCTTTCAAGCGGCGTCTATTGTTGATTGAACTTTTCACCCGCTCGAAATACTGTTATTATCTGGTTGCTGTTTTCCTCGATTCTTGGTAACAAATACACCTGAATTATTATGCCTGAAAAAGACACAAAATATCGTATCTTCATAAGTGCCGCCGAGCCGAGCGCCGACGCCCATTGTGCAGGCTTGTTAAATGCTTTGCAGAAAAGCGGTTACAACATCGAATTCGTTGGCGTCGGCGGCCCAAAAATGGCCGCGGCCGGCTGCAGCCTGATTCAAAGCACCACCGGAAAAGCTGCGATGATTTATAATGCATTTAAACAGGTCTTTCATTATTATGGTTTGTTAAGGCGCATAAAAAGCTTTTTTAAAAACAATAAGGTCGACCTGGTTATCGTCTGCGATTCTCCCTCCTTCAATTTCCACGTCGCAAAAGCCGCAAAAAGGGCCGGCATTAAGACTGTCTTTTACGTTGCCCCTCAGCTTTGGGCCTGGGGCGGCTGGCGTATTCGCAAATTCCGCAAACGCTGTGACAAACTTTGCTGCATACTTCCATTCGAGCAGGATTGGTTCGGCCAAAGAGGTCTGGAAGCCGTCTTCGTCGGCCATCCTATGCTCGATGAATTACATATTGATTTGGCCGGCCAAAGAAGAAACTATGCAGATTTCAACCCGGCAAACGCCCGAATCGCCATCATGCCCGGCTCGCGAAACGCCGAAATCAACTCACTCTGGCTACCTATGCAGCAGATAGCAATCCGGCTAAAGAAAAAGTATCCCGACGTTACATTTACCACTGTCGCTGTGGACGCTGAGAAACAAAAGTTCTTAAAACAAAAACAAATTCCCGGTTTCGCCTGCCAATATACCATCGGCTCGGTTAACGAAACTGCCCGCTCCACCGACTTTGCGATTGTAACAAGCGGCAGCGCAACTCTGGAGGTCACTGCGGCCGGCTGTCCTATGGTCATTATGTATCAATCATGCAGAATTTTGTGGCATCTGGCTGGGTGGTGGCTGATAAAAACAATGTACTTGTCGCTGGTAAACATTCTCGCCGGCAAAGAATTAGTACCCGAATTTATGCCCTACTTTACCTCGATAGACCCGATTGTCGAAAGCATCGAGCACTTCTTTGATGATAGTGACAGTTTAACTCAACTTAGCGAGGATTTAATTAACCTTGTCAAGCCGTTAGCTGAGAAAAAAGCCTCCGACCAGGTCGCAAATATAGCCCTGAAAATGATGCATTAACCGTCATTCCACTCCCCCGCCATCCTGAGCGAAGCGAAGGATCTAAAAATATTAATCAATCATCATTTATCCTTAATCATTCGTGAGGGGATCCAGATATTTTATTCACTATCTAACTGGGGCTATTTTTCTCTTTTTCCTCTTGACTTTTTGCTTGATATGGGTACAGTTGAGCCGGTTAAATACAGGAGGCAGAGTGGTAAATGCGACACTATAATGAGGATTTCGTTACATTTTACGAGAAGGTATAGGTGCGCGCAGTGTGCACAACCAAATTCAAAACATTTTTTGAAAGGATGAAAAGATGAAAACGACAAAAATGTTGACAATTTTTATTTCGGCCTTTGCCGTCGTATTCTGGCAGGCCGAGGTGAGCAAGGCAGAACCAATGGGCACAGCGTGGACCTACCAGGGCAGGCTCTTAGACGCCAATGGTCCGCCGGACGGGATGTACGACTTCCAGTTCAAGCTCTATGACAATGCCAATGTCATCGATGGCAATCAGGTCGGCAGCGACGTTAATGTGCCTGACGTGGATGTAATCGACGGCTACTTTACAGTGGTGTTGGAATTTGGCTGTGATGTATTCAACGGCGATGCTCGCTGGCTTGAGATTGAAGTACGGCAGGCTGACAGTAACGACCCTAATGACTTCATAACCTTAAGTCCGCGACAGGAGGTAACACCAACACCTTACGCCCTGCAAACACGGGGAATCTTTGTAGATGGGGCTGGGAACGTTGGCATTGGGACAGATATACCATTTGAAAGATTAGACATTGACCATGGAAATCTGCTTGTACAGGGGATTGGAAGTTTTGATACTGATGGTGAAGAAGGCTTCGTATATCTCGGCAATACTCATCATTATATCAAGTCGGAGTGGGGTTTGGGAGTAAGTATTGGCACTTGGGGTGTTGATCCCGCTTTGGTGATTAGAAATTCGACAGGTCGCGTAGGCATTGGAACTACAGAGCCACAGAAGAACCTTTCAATCCAGGCAACAAGACCGCAGATAGCTTTGGTCGAAAATGGTGGCGATGCCGGAATACTGGAATTCCACGAGCAGGAGAATCAGTTGCGTCTTCAGTATTGGGCTGACTATGGCGCTACGTGGATGAGGGACATGATGGTTCTTGACGGCAACACAGGCAACGTTGGGATAGGAACCAGAGATCCCGGCAGCCGTTTGGACATTAAGGCGGCAAGTGGCTATTCAAATGGCGGTTTGCGGATCACTTCGAGCATCAACGATAATCAGGTAATCACTTTGCAGGATGCAACGCCTGGAGACCAAGGTCAGATTACAGTTAAAGAAGGAGGCACGAACAAAATAATCCTGAGGGCAAATGGTGATACGTACTTCAATGGCGGCAATGTCGGCATCGGAACAACCACACCGGAAAAAAAGCTGACGATTCAATCAAACAGACCACAGATAGCTTTGGTTGAAAATGGCGGAAATGCCGGAATACTGGAATTCCACGAGCAGGAACGCCAGTTGCGGCTTCAGTACTGGACGGATTATGGTAGTACCTGGGACACGACCATGATGACACTTGACGGTGACTCAGGCAGGGTCGGAATCGGCACGATGGATCCCAGGGCTAAGCTGGATGTGAGCAGTCCGGGTGAGAGCGAGGATGCCATAATCGCCCGTGGTTCAAGCGGCCAAGGGATGTTCTTGGTTACGCAAGACGACTTCGGAAACGGAAAGGTATTTGTCCAAGATGCTTCCGGAGATACGAAGATTCAGATTTCTGCCTATGGCAATAGCATCTTCAAAGGTGGTAGAGTCGGTATCGGGGATGTTGGAGTTCCGGAGGAGAAACTGGTTGTGAGGGGAAATATATTAGTGAAGAGCGAAAGTACAGGCGCGGACGTTCTGGAGTTGGGACAGGGCCTTGATTACGCAGAAGGCTTCGACGTTACTGACCGTACTGATATCGAACCCGGCACGGTTCTGGTGATAGATCCGGAGAATCCCGGTAAGCTAACGGTAAGCCTTTCGGCCTACGACAGCAAAGTGGCCGGGATTGTAGCCGGGGCGAATGGAATGGGTTCGGGTGTTCGTCTTGGAGTAGGTCAGTTCGATTATGATGTTGCACTTGCCGGTCGTGTGTACTGCAAAGTTGATACGACAGAAGAAGCTGTGCAAGCGGGCGACCAGTTGACCACGTCAGGAACAGCCGGCCATGCTATGAAAGCCAGTGATTATGACCGTGCTCGGGGCGCTGTATTAGGAAAGGCGATGGAGAGCCTGGAAAAAGGGAAAAAAGGAAAGATATTAGTGCTTGTAACACTACAGTAAAAAGGAGGTGACAATTATGAAAATCTTAAAACTTACGATGTTGGTCACCTCCTTAATGGTGATCCCGCCAATATCACCTTTGCAGGCCGAGATGGCCACCATGTACGATGCACGGAACGTGGCTAATAACTGGGTCTCGCTGGTTTTGCACTATGATGGCGGTTGGGGGCAGTCGAAGACCGCTGAAATAGAGCATATACAGGAATTCAAGCGAGGTAAGAGGACCCTGGGATACTATTGCCCGGTCAAGCCGCGAGGATTCATTATCGTTTCCCTTCTCAAAGGACTTTCTCCGGTAAAGGCCTATTCGGAAACCTCAAGTTTAGACCCTGAATCGGATGAAGGACCTGCCGATCTGTTGAAATTGAAAATGGAGCAAATGCTGGATGGGATTGAGAAATGGGTTGGCCCTGCTTCCACGGTGGGAACACAGGATTTAGAAAGTATCCTTGAAATAAACCACCTATCCAAGTGGGATGCACTGGACGTTGAGCCTAAGGAATTCAAGACAAAATTGGAATCCGGCGGCTTCGAAGATGTTTACCAACCCGGTACTTGGTTATTGTCTTCGAGCTGGCATCAGGGTGACCCATATAACAGGCAATGCCCGGCTGGGCACAATGGATGTACCGATCCTCATTGTCCCGTTGGTTGTGTGGCGACGGCCGGCTCTATGATAATGCATCATTGGTGTTGGCCTCCATCAATTTTTGATTGGCCTAATATACCCAATGCAATTGATGGCAGTTCGCCGCAGGCACAGATTGACGCGACTGCTTACTTGTGCTCATACGTTGGCTTAATTGCTTTGATGGACTATTGTAATGATGGATGCTTTTCAGGCACTCCTACCAGTAATATGGAAGGAGCATTCGAATACCTGGGGTACTCCCCCGATTGCTGTTGGATAAGACGTGAAGGTCATTCCACTGAGCAATGGTGGGCGGGGCCGGGTATGATAAGGGACCAGATAAGTGCCAACATGCCTGTTCAGTATAAAGTTTTGAATCACTCAATTGTCTGTGATGGTTGGCAGGCAGGTTACCAGGTCCATATGAACTACGGTTGGGACAACGATTTCACCACGTGGTATTCAATAGATACATTGTGGCAGCCGGAATTAGGGGGAGGTGGTTGGTATGGGATTTACGGAGATGAATACGCGGTTTTCAACATTTTTCCCAACGTCAGTATGAGATCCCCGGTATATGGCTCATTCCCCCCCATACCGGATTTTCCCTATCGCTATTTTGACAGGGACTGTACCGGTGGGCCTGCCGATTTCCAGGCCGGTCAGCTTATTCAGTTCCTGCACAATGTTACTGTAAACGCCACAGAGGGTGACTTTCGGTTTCAAGGTGCAAGCGGTTATGAGACCCGGCTGTTTACGAGAGGGGACACAACCAAGGGTATTCGTATTAACAATGGGGCCTTGAAGATCATGCCGGGCGGCAGTATCAAACTTATCCATTGAAGAGGTATTAATGAAGACCTGTATGGATGAGAAAGGAAGATAGATTTACAAAAGGAGAATATTATAGTGAGCAAAAATGAACCAAATGAGGAATCAGCTATGAAAAACTTAGCACTTACAATGCTGGTTATCGCCTTAGTGGTGGTCTCGTTGATATCGCCTGTTGAAGCTGAGATTGCGACCATGGGTGAAGCAGTGACTGTAGCAAACAACTGGATTACAGTGATGGTACAAAAAAATGGTGCATGGGGTGACGCCGATGCAGCCTATGTAGAAGATGTACAGGAATTCAAGCGTGATGGGCGGTTACTCGGTTATTTCTGCCGTGTCCGGCCAAAAGGCTTCATCGTCATTTCCCTAAGAAAGGAGCTGGCGCCTGTGAAGGCATACTCAGCAACAGGCACTCTGGCACCGGAATGCGATGAAGGTCTGACCGACCTTATTAAAGATCGGATGGAAGGTATCCTGAGCAGGATAGAAAAAGAGGTCGGGCCAATTAACACTGCCCGTACAGAGGATGTAAGCCCGCTTCTTGATATCAACTACCGCAGTGTCTGGGCCGAGCTGGAAAGGGATGAGCAAGCGTTTGAGAACGAGTTGTCATCGGGTATAATTGTGATGAATTACGAGGAAGGTGAAGTCATGCTTACCTCAAACTGGCACCAGAATGATCCATATAACAGTCACTGTCCGGCACCACCGCCTGGTGACGATTGTACCCAACCGCGGTGTGTGGTGGGATGTGTGGCTACTGCGGCTGCTCAGCTTATGCGTTATTGGTGTTGGCCGCCTTATGGTGCCGGAGAAGGTTACAACGATCCTTACGATTGGCCCAATATGCCGGACGAACTAACGACAAGCAGCCCTGCGGTACAGATCAATGCGGTAGCCGAGCTTTGTTTTGAAATTGGTTGGGCTGTGGGTATGAAATACTGCGCGAGTACGGGCTGTGCGTCAAGTGTTCCCACGGCCGATATGGCTGGAGTATACGGAACTCGCTTCTTCTACTACCCCTCCGTTGGCAAGGCCGACCGGTCATTATTCGATACGCCGGATGACTGGTTTTGGTTTTTGGTGAGCGACCTCAACAAAAATCGACCGATACAATATAGAGTTGAAGGTCATTCAATGGTTGTGGATGGGTGGCAAGTAACAGGCGGCACTAAACAGTACCACATAAATTACGGATGGGCCGGTGGTAATACCGGTGCACCATGCTGGAGCGGTATTCCTAACAGCAACACCTGGTATACCGTGGACGCGCTTCCGTGTAGCGATCCAGGTGAGCAATACATACTGGGTGGTATCTATCCATTGGTGGCGCTCGGGCCCGTGATATCGGGTACATACGGTCGTAATCCAGGGCTTCCTTACTGGTACTTTGATCAGGATGCTTATGGTAATAACGCCACCTTTGAGGCGGGTCAGTATTTGCAGTTTCTACACAATATCAAGGTCAGCAGCTCTCTTGGTGCTGTACGATTTGTCGGTTCCGGTTCTGGAGAGACACGGCTTTTTACACGCGGTGACCCTTCACAGGGTGCGCGTATTAACGATGGTGTCATCAGTCTGTACTCCGGCGGTAGTATGAAACTCTACTGACAGAGAAATGAGGACTCCAACTAGATAAATAATTAGGGTAATGGAACTAACCTTTGCATTGATAAGAATAATATCATAAATATGATTGATTTGAAAGTCTTTGTCCAAAAGTAACTCTGCTATTGTTCCATCGGCTGGCCGTTGAGGTAATAAGGGCAAAAATTTCGTAGGTACGAAAGGAACAAAGTTTCAATCAATTCTGAGTCCTGATTCTTTACCTGCGCTCACAATAATTTTTTAGAAAAAAGTTCATTTTTCATTGAACATTCCAGCCAAGTTTGGTATAATTACAATCGCCCTAAAAAGGGCAGATAGCGGAGCCCCGCACGTGGTATGCTGTTGTACAGCAAGGACTTCCGGCCGGCAGGACAAGCCAATTTTGTCCTTTTGTAAATGGTACTAAGTATATGTTCAATAACCAGTTACCAATAACCATTAACAAATTTGCTAAAAAGGCAAATTTCTTGAACATTTTGGGATATAAATGACAAATAAAGCGCCTTTTTGTGTCTTTTTGTGGCTAACAATAACCATTCTTAGCCGGCTAAAAACCTCTATGCCTTCTGTGACTAATAAACAATTTGTGAAAATTCGTGTTAATTCGTGGTTAAATTTTCTTTGTGCCTTAGTGCCTTTGTGGCTAAAAAAACCGCGAAATTTGCGTAATCCGCAATTAATAAAGGACTTACGACTACGAAAGATTACGTACGAAAAAATAAAACTTTTTTTGCAAAACGAACCCAATTTCCAAAAAATCAAATGAACCTAAACATTTATGAAATAAAGGATTATGTCAAAATGGACACTTGGTCAAGTAGGAAAAACAAAGCCAATTCAAACCCAATTCAAACCCAATTCAAACCCAATTTATCCTGTCGAAGCCTCTGGCGAAGCAGGAACAAACCCAATTCAAACCCAATCAAAGCCAATTATTACTATCCCAAACAGCCAAGTTTGCCCAATTTGCCATCAACGAACTATGAACAACGAACTTATAAAAACAAACCCAACTTGTAGTGAGCTTGTCGAACCTATTTCAAAACAGAATATTGTTTGATGATTATTCTTTAATATTGTATACCGGCGTACTTTA